>ERZ1027038.1079-NODE-1079-length-9736-cov-5.461936_pt1 | contig 9736 bp, 10 predicted proteins | sample MGYA00519439_ERZ1027038 | MGnify/ENA primary metagenome ERZ1027038 (study PRJEB26926, sample SAMN06164807) | human gut metagenome | biome: ENVO:00009003; feature: ENVO:2100002; material: ENVO:00002003 | host: Homo sapiens | place: USA | collected 2012 ... | reverse complement strand
ATAAGAATAAAGATATGCGGTGAAGTAAGCGGTGACGCTTGTGTGGCGCTGTACGGCATATATCTTGACAGTGAAAAGGGAAGTGAAATAAGTGGATAATCTGAATATAAGCTTTGCTCCCGATAAATCTGCGGAGGACAAAGGGCGGATAAATGCGGTTGAGGATTATCTGTCACTACTTACCGAAAGGATAAAATTCTGTCTTAACGGTATAGATGAGAATATTGCGCAGAAATCTGACGGCGAAGAGGAAAAACAGCTTATTTACAGTACGATTGCGGATGAAGTGGGGCAGTTCACCAACACAGATAAAAACTGCGAGGTGTTCAACGACTATGAAAACAATGTTGCATCAGCGTACTATTCTCATGCCGAAGGGTATAAGACTACGGCTAACGCTCCGTACAGCCATGCGGAAGGGAGCAACACTGTAGCATCCGATCTATCCTGTCATGCAGAAGGCAGTGGAACGACCGCTTCGGGAAATTGTTCTCATGCTGAAAACACAGGCTGTATCGCAAGCGGAAGCAACTCACACGCAGAGGGGTATCATACTATAGCACGGGGAGAGCATTCGCACGCATCGGGAGCTCACACAATTGCGGGGATGGAGGTCTTTGCACTCGGAAGGTATAACAAAAAGGCTGAAGATGTGGCACTTGTTGTCGGTAACGGCTGGGGAAGCGGTAGCAATGAGTGGAGAAGCGATGCACTGACGCTTGACTATAGCGGTAATCTGAAACTTGCTGGAAATCTGACAGCAAATAGTCCCGGATGGGATTATTTAGGCGCCGAAATACACGGTGCAGCCAGATTCGGAAACAACTGGACGAGCGACAGCACGAGTATTTTACTTGCGGTCGGTAACGGGGCGGACAGCAAGAATCTGAGGGATGCCTTAACGCTTGACAGTGATGGTAATCTTCATATTTCGGGAAAGTTTACAGCTGACGGGGGTGTTAGCTATGTGCTTCCCTCTGCAACTGCCGACACGCTCGGTGGGGTGATGATTGGCGATAACATTAATGTATCGGACAGCGGTACAATATCGGTGAATCTGTCGGCGTACCTGAAAAACTCGGATATAGCGGACTGGGCAAAAGCTGAAAGCAAGCCTGCGTATACGGCGGAGGAAGTAGGAGCGGCAGAGAAGAAACATACACATAATATGTCGGATATTACGGATATGCCCGAATGGACGAAAACCGAGAATAAGCCTGCGTATACGGCAAGTGAAGTCGGAGCGGCAACAGCGGCAGATATTACTGCGGCGGTGAATGCTATCGAGATTGGTGGCAGAAATCTGCTGTATGACAGCACGGGGAACATCAAAGACGGCTGGAGCAGTAACACGGTCGTAAATGTCGGGGGCGGAATATCGGGTAACAGTCTTGCGGTTTCAAGAACTGGGTATTCCGGAAATGCAAGATATTTCGGCTTAAGCAAGCGGCACTTTCTGACGGATTTCAATGTCGGCACAAGCTACACTCTGTCGGCGTGGATAAAGGTCAGAAGCGATGTCGGGCTTGACGCAAGCGGGTATGTAATGGCACGATTTCGCTCGGCAGATGATAAAAAGCTGTATGCCCTGTCGCTGACGGTGGGGGTCGATACTGTTAAAGACAAGTGGCTCTACTATAAAAAGACGTGGACGATAAATGACAGCGACATAGCGAAGCTCGAATGCGTGGCTCTTGCGCTTGATAAAAACGGCATGATCGAGGCTTGCAACATCAAGCTCGAAAAAGGCACTAAGGCTACAGACTGGTCGCCTGCGGTCGAAGAGGACACGGAGCGTATCGCAAGCCTTGAAGCAAGGGTTGCGGCACTTGAGGCTATGGCGGTATCGGGAGGTGAGGTATAATGTTGGATTTTGGAAAGTGGATAGTCGAGGTCGCTGTGAACGGCGTTAAGAGCGGCAGCTTTGACAGGGCTTGGGCGGCTATGCAGCTTGGCAATCATTACAGCCGTGACAGGATAACGGCGGAGGATATTGCGAGGTTTGATGAGGAGATGAATGAGTATGAGGCAAAGATGAACGAGGCGGATAATATGGAAATATACGAGGAGGTTATATGAGCGAAAAACAGAAAAACAAGGATAAGGACAGCGCTCCGGTATATAAGAGCAGATACGGTGACGCACTGAAAAACAATCTTGCAAAGGTTATGGAAAAGAAGAATTTCAGCTATGACGCAGATAAGGACAAGCTGTTCTCACAGTATAAGAACAGCTATGAAAAATCGGGCAGAACGGCTATGCGTGACACAATGGGGAATGCGGCATCGCTTACGGGCGGATACGGCAACAGCTATGCGGTTACGGCAGGTCAGCAGGCATATAACAGCTATATGTCAAAACTCAGCGATAAAATCCCCGAACTTGAACAGAGGGCGTATGAACGCTACAAGGACGATGAGGAAAGTGCATATAAGCGGCTCAATACGCTTATAGGGCTTGAGAAGTCGGACTACGGAAGATACCGTGACAGCATTGACGATTATAACACAAACAGGAATTTTGAATATAATAAAAGTAAGGATGCTCTGGCACAGCGTAATTTGCAGGCACAGTTTGAACGTGATAATTACGAGAACGACAGGGATTATAACCGCAGGGTATATGAAAACGACAGGGATTATGACCGTAGGGTAAACGAAAACGACAGGGACTATAACCGTAGGGTAAGCGAAAATGACAGGGATTATGCTCAGAAGGTGTATGACAGCGACCGCAATTATCAGATAAAACTGAACAGCTCGCTGAAAGACGCTGTCGAGAATGAGGAAACCGACAGTACGAAATTTTCGCCGGTTGACGCTTATGATTTTATCAGCAAGTACGGGGATAAAATCTATACGGATGAAGAGTATATCGAGGCGCTTTATCAGCTTTACGGTGATAAGGAGGGCTTCTTTGACTGGGTGGAGCAGATGGAAATACCCGGTGACACAAGGGGTACAACGTATCTTGAACTGCTGTATGATATACATCCGGAGATCAGGCCGTCAACGTTTAAGAAAATGGGTATGCCCGATGACGAACTTATAAGAAGAACCGCAACAGGCGGCGGAGCTACGCCTCCTCATTCTCAGAGCTTCTGGTGGTTAAATCAGGGGATGACCAAAAAGTAAAAAAGTCAAAGCAAAGGAGGGGGAAATATGAGCAGGATACAGATAATTATTGACAGCATAGCAGGTGCTGTCGGGGCGGTGCTGGGATTTATGTACGGCGAGGTAAACGGCTTGTTCCGTGCGCTTATCGCTTTTATGATTCTGGACTATGTGAGCGGTGTGCTTGTGGCGATAGCGGAGAAGAAGCTGTCAAGTGCGGTAGGCTTCAAGGGGATAGCAAAAAAGCTGCTGATACTTGTGTTCCTGTCGGTAGGTCATATCGCAGACACCTATGTGCTTGGCGGTGTGCCTGTCGCTATGACGGCGGTAATGCTTTTCTATATCGCTAACGAGGGAATCAGCATTGTCGAAAACGCATCGGCACTGGGACTGCCGGTGCCACAGAAAATAAAGAATGTACTAAGGCAGATAAAAAGTAAAAGCGGGGAGGACGACAGTGAGAACAAAGGGCATTGACATCAGCAGGGCGCAGGAGCAGTTCGATTTTACGGCGGCTGTGTCGGCAGGCGTGAAGTTTGTAATTATCCGTGCCGGTATAGGCAGGGACGAGGACACTTATTTCAGTCGCAATATCGGGCAGTGCAGAAAACTCGGAATAGAGTTCGGCTGTTACTGGTATGTTACGGCGACAGACACAGCGGAGCTTGACAGGCAGATAAATGCGTGCGTCAAGACGATAGGTGATGAAAAACCGTCATATCCCGTGTTCTGCGACATGGAGGAACAGCGTCAGATCGACAACCTCACAAGCAAGGAAAGAACCGATATGGCGCTTGAGTTCTGCGACAGGCTGAATAAGGCAGGACTTCCCTCGGGAGTGTATGCAAATCCTGCGTGGCTTGAAAGCTACTATCAGAAGGAACGTATTGTAGGAAAGCGTGATATATGGCTTGCACACTGGACAGAAAGCCCGGATTATGCAAGCAGATACGATTACGGGCAGAAAATGTGGCAGTGGGGTATTGACAATATCGCAGGCAAGGACGTTGACGGGGATATTTGCTTTGTAGATTATCCTGCGATAACGGCTAAATGGTATAAGGAAAACTGCGGTGATAAGCCCGAAAAGCCCGTGAATCTGTTTAAAAAGGGCGACAGCGTGAGGGTGAAGCGTGGCGCAAGGTTTACGAACGGGGTTGAGCCGTATTCTTATGTGTATGATACGGTCTATACCGTTCAGCAGGTGTCGGCAAGCGGTAAGGAAACGCTTATAGGCATCGGCTCGGTGCCTACCGGCTGGCTTTATACAGAGAATCTGTACAAGGCGGAAAGTGACGAGATAACGCAGAAATTTGCTGTAGGCGATAAAGTCAAGGTGAATTACGGCGCAAAGACGTATAACGGTGGTTCGCTTGCACTGTTTGTGTACACAAATGTATACGAGGTTATGCAGGCAGGCTCGGGTGACAGAGAGGACTATATCGTTATCGGTCAGGGCGGGCAGGTCACTGCAGCGGTAAGAGCGGAGGACATTACGAAAATATAGCATAAAAATAACGCACAGGCGAACAGCCTGTGCGTTTGTGCTTTTAAAAAGTGCTATTATGCTTATCTGTAGGTCGTGAATTCCTGTACCCAGTAATACTTATAAGCATCGTTATATGTGCCGAATGCTACGGCGAGATTTTCAAAATCGGGATTGAGAATATTTTCACGGTGACCCTTGGTGGAGGCCATCCAGCTGTCGACTACTCTCTGTGCGGTGGGCTGACCTGAGCCGAGATTTTCTCCGACGGAGCAGAACTTATACCATAGTTCATCATCACTGTAGCCGTATATGGTTTTGAAGTTTGAGCCGTCAGGCCGCAGATGGCTGAACTTCTGCTCAATTTCACTGCAACGTGCCTTCGCCGCCTTGTATGCGTTTGTATCCCACTTATAAGGCTTAAGTCCGTAGGAAACACGGATCTCATTCACGATACGGAAAACCTCCGCCTCTTCTGCGGAGCAGTTTACGGGACTGTCGGTTATTACCGGTGCGGGAGTTGCATTATCCTGCACGGTGGGTTTTGCTGTTGCAGGAACGGTAGTTGCGACAGGCTTGCTTTCGGAAAGATAGTCGCTGTGGATATATGTGCCGTCATCAAGCTTATAGTAGCCGGTGTCTGTCAGTGCGGCGATATTTACCGCATCTCCGTAATATTTATAGGAAACGACCTCAGCGCCTTGTAAGCCCTCTTTTCTTGCGGAACAGCTTGAAATGTTTATGTACATTGTGCCGCTACACTTCTTTTCTGTCCATGCGGGCTTTGGTGCGGCGGTTGTCGCAGGTGTTGTAGCTTTGGTTGTCGCCGCTGTGGTCTGAGTGGTTTTTGCTGTTGTGGTTGCCGATGTAGTTGTCGATGTTGCAACGGTGGTTTCCTGTGCCTCGTTATGCTTGTTGGCTTTGGTGGGAACCTTTTGTTCCTCGACAGGCGCAGTAGTGGAATATGATAACTCTGAACCGTTGTTGTAGCTGATACCCTCGTCATCGGCTTTGACTCCGAACCATGAGTAACGGCTTGACAGAACGCAAAGAGCGACTACGGCGACAAAACCGCATGACGCACAGCCGATTTTCAGAAAATTGCCGTGAGACTTCTTTTTCCTGTCGTATGTCTGAATCCCGCTTTCACGGTCTTCGGTTTTATTTTCTTCGTTCATGTTCATGGGTATCACCTGCCTTTCGCCTGAACTTAACGGTAAGCATAATTTCACATCTATATTTTAGCACAAATGCGCTGAGCGTGTCAACAGATACTGAAATTGCCCAAAAATATTTGTAAGGGTTGCACAAATTAATGTGTATCGTTTATGTAAAATCACAATAAAATAAGTCTGTTAAAAATGCACTGTTACAAAAGCGAAAGTAGATGTATTTTTGTACAAAAGGGCGAAATGGTTACAAAATGGTAACAAAATGGTTACAAATTGTTGCGGGTTTGTAATCTTTTATGTTATAATGGCGGTGACGGAAAAGATTTGCTGTCTTTCATGACGGAAGGAAAAGCAACCTTAAAGGTGTGGAGCGGGCATTATGCCCGTTCCTGCTTTTAACGGAAAAAGCGTTGATTTATCACCTGCCGTTCACAACGGCGGGTTATTATATATATTGATTGTTTGGGGCGTATGCCCGTTTGATTTGGTTTATACGGAAAAGGATTGATAATGGGAAAACTGATGATGCCCGATTATCGTGACGATATTGAGGAAACTATACTTCCTGACAGCGACAGTGAAAAGGAAGCACAGGAGGCTGATGTAAAGCCTGCGGTTGACGATACGTCGGAGAATCGGAATGAAGAAAGCAACGAAGAAAAAGATAAAGGCAAAACCGGTATTTCGGTTGTTGCCGACAGGATCTTTGATTTTCTGGTTATGGCAGGGCAGTATTTCTGTCATATCATAGCCGATGTATTTTCAAAGCCTGCTGTATATGTGGCTTATGCCGCCGTGTTTATATGGAAGCATACGGCGCTGTTCAGGGACGCAGTAAAGAGGACGTTCTGCGAAATAGGCAGCTTCTTCTTTGCGCCTTTGTTAAAGTCAAAGCGTGTGCTTCAGCGTACAAACAGGCAGATAAGGACCGCAAAGGAGCAGGGCGACAACAAGAAAGCGGCAAAGCTGTACGGAAGTATAGCGAAGGACGCAGTATTCGGCAAGCAGGGTCTTGCGGTAACGCTGTTCAACTATGCCGCACCGATCATCGCAATAGTTTTTCTTATGAGCGTTGTCGGATATGCGACGGGTACGGACTATGCGATAAAGCTGACGGTTGACGGAAAGTTTGTAGGATATGTCGAAAGCGAGCAGGTGTTCAATGACGCAGAGCGCATAATGCAGGAGCGTATCACATATATCGGCAACGAGAAGAAGATAAGCATGGAGCCGGGATATTCGCTCGAAATGCTCGGCGACCAGGAATATCTGACGAAATATCAGCTTGCAAACAAGCTGCTTGAGCTGAGCGATACTCCTATTGAGTATGCATACGGAATGTACATAGGCGGAAAGTTCTACGGTGCGCTTGTTGACAATACAGCGGTCGAAGCGGAGCTTCAGAAGATACTTGACGGCTACCGCACAAATGCAAAGGACGAGGACGTTGCCTTTGAGAAGGATATAGAGTATGTTCCCGGTCTTTATCTGTCGGACAGTATTGTGTCGAGTGATGAGATCATCAAGCTGATAAATTCCAAAAAGGAAGAAGCGTCCTATTACACTGTGGTTGACGGCGACAGCCATTCGGGAATATGCTCAAAGCTCGGAATAAGCATGGAAGAGCTTGAGGCGTTGAATCCCGGTATTATGGACGAGGACTATGTGCTGAGAGCCGGTGAAAAGCTGCTTAAAACGCAGGAGGTGCCTTTCCTGTCGGTAAGTATTTCAAGAACGGAAACATACAACGTTGAAGTTCCGTATGAAACGAAATATGAGGACGATGATACACGCTATGAGGGCGTTGAAACGGTTTACCAGGAGGGTGAGACCGGTACGAACAAAATCACGGCAAAGGTGTATTATGTAAACGGCGAAGAGGTCAAGCGTACCATAAAGAAAACCGAAAGAGTGAAAGAGCCTGTAACGGAGATTATCCTTCAGGGTACTCTGCCTCCGCAGTCATCGCATTATTCAGATGCTTCTGCCGATACGGGCAAGAAGTATATATGGCCTGTTGACGGTGGCACATTCTGGGAGTGGGGCTGGTGGGACGGCGGTTATGCCGGACACAGAGGCGTTGATATAGGCGCACCTTACGGTACGGATGTATATGCCGGAGCAAGCGGTACTGTAATATTTGCAGGATGGGACAACGGCGGACTCGGTAATGCCGTGATGATACTTCATCCCGACGGATACACAACGGTATATGCCCACAACAGTGAGATATTCGTCAGTGCAGGTCAGGAGGTAAATCAGGGCGAGTGCATAGCCGCAGTAGGCGAAACCGGACTTGCATACGGCTGTCACTGCCACTTTGAAGTAAGATACGGTTCGGAAAGGCTGAACCCGAGATATTATCTCAGCGGTCTGCCGGATCCCGGATATTATTAATATGAAATTTAACGGATAACAGGAAACAACCGCTGTGCTGAGGCATGGCGGTTGTTTGGCTATCGGAATGCACCTTGACAATTTATTGAAAGTGTGATAGAATACAAATAAAGAGGGAACGACAGACGACCGCTCCCGTGTTGGCTAAGAAATAACCGTCGTAGTTGGAAGCTGTGGGCGGTTATTTCTTTTTATTTGAAGAACTGATAGTAAATATCATAACCGTGAACGCAGTAAGGAAAATACCTATCTGTGTTAAATCGCTTGAAATCAACCGCTGTGCTGAGGCATGGCGGTTGTGTTTTATTGCGAAACGGTCATAAATTTTCTTTTCCTCTCATAGATTTACTGTAGAGTACCCGAAAGGAAAGGACGTGCAGTATGAACGAAATTATGACAAGGGAAGAATTTTTAAAGGAACGAAATGCGGTATACGAGCCTGACGCTGCGGCAGGCGGGGATGATGTTTGCAAGGGGCAGGATGCGGATACGGCGGTTATGGCGGAGGAAAACGGGAAGCTGAGTGCCGACGGTATAACCGTATCGGAAGTAGTGGTGAAAGGCAGGCACAACAGGCAGTATGCGGGGCTGATACTCTTTATAACGGCGGTTGCCGGGGCTGTTGTCGGGGCGGTGTTTTACGGGAAGGCAACGGTGACCGTGCCTGACGAGATGCTGGAGGGCTTTCTCGAAGGAAGGATACACGGCGGATTTTTTGGGAATGCCGCCGCTTCGTTCATATCGGCGCTTATATGGTGCATAGTGCCGTTTTTAACCGGACTGTGTGCTGTCGGACAGCCTGTGGGTGCGCTTATACCGGCATTCAAGGGTATAGGCGTGGGAATGACGTTTGCGGCGCTTGTGAATATATACGGGGCAAACGGGATACCGGCTTTTGCGGTGTTTGTTCTTCCGTCAGCATTTATAGGAACGGTAATCTGCTGTTATCAGTGCCGTCTGTCCGTGTTATGCTCAAACAGTGTGCTGGCTGTGCTTAAAGGCAGGCGTGACGAGGCTCCGCACTATTATAAGATATATCTTGAGCGGTTTGCGGTGTGCTGTATCGGGTGCTTTCTGCTGGGGATAGCGGACGCTGTTATAACTTTTTTGTTCCGCCCGATATTCGTTATATGAAACACTTGAAATTTTCGTTTCACGGGTGTATAATGTTAACAGTAAAAATTGCCTTTGGCATGAAAGAAGGATAACATTATGGAAAAAATGGAAGTATTACTGGAAACCTCCGCACGTCACATCCACGTTACGCAGGAGGCTCTCGAAACACTGTTCGGCAAGGGTCACGAGCTTACAAAGAAGAAGGATCTTTCTCAGCCCGGTCAGTTCGCTTGCGAGGAAAGAGTTACTATAACAGGCCCCAAGAGATCGCTTGCAAACGTATCTATTTTAGGTCCTGTTCGTCCTGCTACACAGGTTGAGCTTTCCGCTACAGACGCACGTTCTATCGGATGTCCTATATTCGTAAGAGAATCGGGCGATATTGCAGGCACACCCGGCTGTAACTGTCTCTTATACACATCTCCGAGCCCACGAGACTAGCGCTCATCTCG
>ERZ1027038.1070-NODE-1070-length-9785-cov-7.620555_pt1 | contig 9785 bp, 7 predicted proteins | sample MGYA00519439_ERZ1027038 | MGnify/ENA primary metagenome ERZ1027038 (study PRJEB26926, sample SAMN06164807) | human gut metagenome | biome: ENVO:00009003; feature: ENVO:2100002; material: ENVO:00002003 | host: Homo sapiens | place: USA | collected 2012 ... | reverse complement strand
GCTCGGAGATGTGTATAAGAGACAGTTATGAAGTTAGTTTTTTCAAAAACGAATCTTGCCAAAGCAGTTGGCATTGTTATGAAAGCAGTTCCTGCCAAAACAACAATGAACATTTTAGAATGTATCTTAATCGATGCGACTACAAATGAAATTAAATTTACCGCCAATGATATGGAGCTTGGTATCGAAACCATCGTTGAAGGTGATATTATCGAAAAAGGTAAAGTTGCCATTGATGCAAAGATTTTCTCAGAAATCGTCAGAAAACTGCCGGATAATGAAATCTGCATCGAAACAGACAGTAATTACACCTCTTTAATTACCTGTGAAAAGAGTAAATTTAATATTGCCGGTAAATCAGGGGACGATTTTTCTTATTTACCGATTATTGAAAAAGACAAATTTATTACTTTATCACAGTTTACATTAAGAGAAACCATTAACCAGACACTGTTTTCTATCGCAATGAATGACAACAATAAAATGATGACCGGTGAACTTTTTGAAGTTGCAAACGGTATTTTAAAGGTTGTAGGTCTTGACGGACACCGTATTGCAATCCGCAATATTGAATTGACCAGTCATGCAGATGATGTAAAAGTTGTTGTTCCTGGAAAGACACTTTCTGAAATCAGTAAAATTTTATCGACAAATGCAGAAGATGCCGTTACAATATACTTTACAAATAATCACATTTTATTTGAATTTGACAATACCACCGTTGTATCCCGTCTTATTGAAGGAGAGTATTTCAGAATTAACCAGATGCTTTCCAGTGATTATGAAACCAAAGTAACCATTAACAAAAAAGAATTTTTAGATTCTATTGACAGAGCAACCCTTTTAATCAAAGAAAGTGAAAAGAAACCGATTATTTTAAGCATTACCGATGGTTCACTGGAAGTTCATGTCAATTCTTCCATGGGTTCGTTAAACGAAGATATTGATATTAACAAAGACGGCAAGGATATTATGATTGGCTTTAATCCGAAGTTCTTAATTGATGCATTAAAGGTAATAGATGATGAACAGATTTATATTTATCTGGTAAATCCGAAAGCACCATGTTTTATTAAGGACAAAGAGGAAAGTTATATTTATCTGATTCTTCCGGTAAACTTTACGGCTGAATAGTAAGAATGGAGAAACAATGGAAACAATAAAAATCAGAGATGAGTTTATTAAACTGGGACAGGCATTAAAGGCAGCAGGTCTTGTGGAATCCGGTGTAGAAGCAAAGATTGTCATTCAGAACGGAGAAGTTCTTGTCAATGGCAGGCCTGAGCTTCAGCGCGGCAAAAAACTGACAGGCGGGGAAGTCATTTCCTATAACGGTCAGGAAATCAGAATAGAAAAGTAATTTGCAGGTGTAACCGTGATAATTGAGTCCGTAGATTTAAAAGATTACAGAAATTATAAAATTTTAAATATGAATTTTAACCCGCAGATTAATATTATTTACGGTGATAATGCGCAGGGAAAGACCAATATTTTAGAGGCGCTTTATGTCTGCGCAACATCGCGTTCCCACAAAGGAAGCAAAGACCGTGAAATGATACGGATGGGCAGTGATGAAGCACATATCAAGCTGAATGTGAAAAAAAACGGGCTGCCGTACCGGATTGATATGCATCTGAAAAAAAATAAAAGCAAGGGAATTGCCGTAAACGGTATTCCGATTAAACGGGCGGTAGAGCTGTTTGGAATTTTAAATATTGTCTGTTTTTCACCGGAGGATTTAAGTATTATTAAAAACGGACCGGCGGAGCGCCGCCGGTTTATGGATATGGAGCTGAGCCAGCTTGATAAAATCTACTTAAGCAATCTGATTAACTACAATAAAGTGGTCAATCAGCGCAACAAGCTTTTAAAAGAACTGTCATTTAAGTCGTCAGAAGAAAAGCTTGAAACGCTGGATATCTGGGATTTGCAGCTTGTGAAGTACGGAACGGAAGTCATGAAAAGGCGTGTCGGTTTCGTACAGGAGTTAAATGAAATTATCGGCGGACTGCATGAAAAGTTATCCGGCGGAACAGAGAAACTAACGATTGAGTATCAGCCCTGCGTGGAAGAAACAGCATTTTTAGATACCGTGACAAAGATGCGGGAGCGGGATCTGCGGATGAAATCGACCTGCTTTGGACCACATAAGGACGATTTAATCTTTTTTATCAACGGCAGCGAAGTAAAAAAGTACGGTTCGCAGGGACAGCAGCGTACAGCCGCCCTGTCTTTAAAACTTGCGGAAATCGAACTTGTAAAAAAAGTAGTGAAGGATACGCCGGTGCTGCTTTTGGATGATGTGCTGTCAGAGTTAGACAGTAACCGGCAGCAGTTTTTATTAAATAGTATCGGGCAGATTCAGACAGTGATTACCTGTACGGGGCTGGATGAATTTGTAAACAGTCAGTTTGCCGTTCATAAAACATTTCAGATTCAGAACGGTACCGTGATTCATGAAAATAACATTTAGTTTTCTGAAAAACATTGAAGGAGGAATGCACAGTGTCAGAGAATAATTATGGTGGCGACCAGATTCAGATTCTCAAAGGTCTTGAAGCCGTCCGGAAAAGACCGGGTATGTATATCGGCAGTACATCATCAAGGGGGCTTCATCACCTTGTTTATGAAATTGTCGATAATGCAGTAGATGAGGCTTTGGCAGGATATTGCAATACAATTGAAGTCACAATTAATCAGGATAATTCCATTACGGTTATTGATAACGGACGAGGCGTTCCAGTTGATGTCAATCACGAAACCGGCAAACCGGCAGTTGAAGTCGTGTATACAATGTTACACGCAGGTGGTAAGTTTGGCGGCGGGGGATATAAAGTATCCGGTGGTCTGCACGGTGTAGGTGCATCCGTTGTAAATGCCTTATCCGAGTGGATGGAAGTCTATGTAAAGCGTGACGGACACATCTACAACCAGCGTTATGAACGCGGTAATGTATGTTATCCGTTAAAAGTTGTGGGGGACTGCCCATTGGAAGAAACCGGTACAAAGGTTACATTCTTACCGGATAAAGAGATTTTTCAGGAAACAACTGTTTATGAATATAACATTTTAAAGAGCCGTCTGCGTGAAATGGCTTTTCTTACAAAAGGCATCAAAATTGTGTTAAAGGATGCAAGAGAAGGCATTGAACAGGAAAGAGTATTCCACTATGAGGGCGGTATCAAGGAATTTGTTGAATATTTAAACAAGAGCAAGGATGCGCTTTATGATAAGATTATTTACTGCGAGGGTCTAAAAGACGGTGTGCAGGTTGAAGTGGCATTCCAGCACAATGACGGTTACAACGAAGTTGTGGATTCCTTTGTCAACAACATCAAGACACCGGAAGGCGGAACGCATCTGACCGGTTTTAAAAATGCCTTGACAAAGACATTTAATGATTATGCAAAGAAAAATAAACTGATAAAAGACAGTGAGCAGAGCCTTTCCGGCGATGACATCCGTGAAGGTCTGACAGCGATTGTCAGTGTCAAGATTGAAGACCCGCAGTTTGAGGGACAGACAAAGCAGAAGCTTGGCAACACCGTTGCACGAAGTGCCGTTGACAGCATTGTCAGTGAACAGCTTGAGATTTTCTTAGAGCAGAATCCGGCAGTTGCAAAGGTTATCTGTGAAAAATCCATTCTTGCACAGCGCGCAAGAGAGGCGGCAAGAAAGGCAAGAGATCTGACAAGAAGAAAGACTGCGCTTGAAAATACAAGTCTTCCGGGTAAACTTGCGGACTGCTCTGACAGGGACCCGAAAAACTGTGAAATCTATATTGTTGAGGGTGATTCTGCCGGCGGTTCTGCAAAGACGGCAAGAAGCCGTGCAACACAGGCAATTCTTCCGCTGCGCGGCAAGATTTTAAATGTTGAAAAAGCAAGACTCGACAGAATTTTAGGCAACGAAGAAATCAAGGCTATGATTACGGCATTCGGTACAGGCATTCATGAAGATTTTGATATCAGCAAATTAAGATACCACAAGATTATTATTATGACCGATGCCGATGTGGACGGTGCGCATATTGCAACACTGCTGCTTACCTTTTTCTACCGGTTTATGCCGGAGTTAATCAAGCAGGGTCACGTATATCTTGCACAGCCGCCGCTTTATAAGATTGAAAAGAACAAAAAAGTCTGGTATGCATATAGTGATGAGGAACTCAATCAGATTATGCTTGAAATCGGACGTGACCAGAATAACAAAGTCCAGCGCTACAAAGGTCTTGGCGAAATGGATGCCGACCAGCTCTGGGAAACAACCATGGATCCGGAAAAGAGAATTTTATTACGGGTGAACATGGACGAGGATTCAGAATCAGAAATTGATGTAACGTTCTCTACGCTGATGGGCGATAAGGTTGAGCCGCGCAGGGAATTCATTGAAGCCAATGCTAAGTATGTAAAGAATCTGGATATTTAATAAAAATTTGTACCGTCACACGGACTGAGAACGCTCCGGGTGATAATGAATTTTTTCTAAAACGCGTTCTCGGAATGGAGTAGAAAATGGACGAACATATCTTTGATAAGATTCATGAAGTGGATATGAAGCAGACCATGGAAGATTACTATATCGACTATGCGATGAGCGTTATCGCTTCCCGTGCACTTCCTGATGTAAGGGACGGTTTAAAGCCGGTACAGCGAAGAATCTTATTCTCAATGATTGAATTAAATAACGGTCCTGACAAGCCGCACAGAAAATGTGCGCGTATTGTCGGTGATACAATGGGTAAATATCATCCGCACGGAGATTCATCCATTTATGAAGCACTGGTAAAATTGGCACAGGATTTCAATACAAGATACCCGCTGGTAGACGGACACGGTAATTTCGGTTCTGTCGATGGTGACGGTGCCGCCGCCATGCGATATACAGAAGCACGTTTAAGCCGCATTTCCATGGAAATGACAGCCGATATTAATAAAAATACCGTGGATTTTATTCCAAACTTTGATGAAACGGAAAAAGAACCGGTTGTACTGCCGTCCCGTTATCCGAATCTTTTAGTAAACGGAACGTCCGGTATTGCCGTTGGTATGGCAACGAATATCCCGCCGCATAATCTGCGTGAAGTTGTCGATGCCGTTGTCAGGCTGATTGATAACAAAGTCGAGGAAGACCGCGAAACGTCGATTGATGAAGTATTGCAGATTGTCAAAGGTCCGGATTTTCCGACCGGCGGTGTCATTATCGGTAAAATGGGCATTGAAGAAGCATACCGTACAGGCCGCGGAAAGATTAAAGTCCGTGCCGTAACCAATATCGAGCCAATGGAAAACGGAAAGCATCGCATTATCGTAACGGAACTTCCGTACATGGTAAACAAAGCCAAATTAATCCAGAAAATAGCGGAACTGGTCCGCGATAAAAAGATTGACGGCATTACAGCACTGCGTGATGAATCTGACCGAAGCGGTATGAGAATCTGTATTGAACTGCGCCGTGATGTCAATGCAAACATCATTTTAAACCAGCTGTACAAGCATACCCAGTTACAGGATACATTTGGTGTGATTATGCTGGCGCTTGTTGACAACCAGCCAAAGGTATTAAACCTTTACGATATGCTCAAGTATTACCTTCTGCATCAGGAAGAAGTTGTCACAAGAAGAACGCAGTATGATTTAAATAAAGCTGAAGAACGGGCCCACATTTTAGAGGGCTTAATGATTGCGCTTGACAATATTGACCGTGTCATCCAGATTATCAGAGGTTCGCAGAATGTACAGATTGCCAAGGAAGGGCTGATGAGTGAATTCGGACTTTCCGAAGCACAGGCACAGGCAATCGTGGATATGCGTCTGCGTGCACTGACAGGTCTGGAAAGAGAGAAGCTGGAAGCTGAATTAAAGGAACTGCTTGCAAAGATTGCGGAATACAAGGCAATTTTAAGTGACAAGAAAAAGCTCCTTACCGTCATCAAGACAGAAATCAGTGCCATTGCGGATAAATATGCCGATGAAAGAAGAACACAGATTGGATTTGACGAATACGATTTATCCATGGAAGATTTAATCCCGGATGAAGATGTTATTATTGCAAGAACCAATCTCGGATACATCAAGCGCATGACACCGGATAATTTCAAGAGCCAGCACAGAGGCGGCAAGGGCATTAAGGGAATGCAGACCTTAGAAGATGACTTTATTGAAGATTTATTCATGACGACATCACACCACAGCCTGACATTCTTTACCAACCAGGGACGTGCCTATAAGTTAAAGGCTTACGAAATTCCGGAGTCCGGCAGAACCTCAAGAGGAACGGCAATTATTAATCTGCTGCAGCTCCAGCCGGAAGAACAGATTACAGCCGTGATTCCTGTGGATACAAAACATATTAATGATTCAGATTATATGTTTATGGCAACAAAGAAGGGTATTGTAAAAAAGACCCAGTTAAAAGAGTATGCCAATATCAGAAAGACAGGTCTTCAGGCAATTAATCTGCGTGATGACGATGAATTAATTGAAGTAAAATTAACCGATAACACAAAGGATATTCTGCTTGTAACAAAACTCGGACAGTGTATCCGATTCCATGAATCTGATGTAAGAAAGACCGGCAGAAGTTCTATGGGCGTTATCGGCATGAATCTGTTAGACGAAGATGAAGTAGTCGGCATGCAGCTTGATACACAGGGCGATTCGCTGTTAATCGTTTCTGAAAAGGGACTCGGTAAAATCACGGATATGAATGAATTTACAGTCCAGCACAGAGGCGGCAAGGGAATCAAGTGTTACAAGATCAGCGAAAAGACCGGAAATGTAGTCGGTGTCAAGGCAGTTGATGACACACGTGAAGTCATGTTAATTACGACAGAAGGTGTGATTATCCAGATTGAATGTAAAGACATTTCAAAGCTTGGCAGAATTACATCCGGCGTCAAACTGATTAATCTTGATGAGAATGTAACTGTTGCAACGATTGCAAAAGTTTCTAAAAAGCCTGAAAATGAAAAAGGCGAAGAAATAGAAACAGAAAACGACGAAGAAAACACAGAGAGTGAATAAACAATCATTGAAACTGCCGCATGGAGGGGACATCAGAAGATGCCGTTTCTTCGTGCGGCAATTTTTAAACAGGAGTAAGAAAAAAATGGCATGGATAAGTATAAATTTTGAATCCAAGGCGTTGGGAATGCCGGTCATGACAAATGTCTTAATGCCGCAGGGGCGTGGCGGATATAAAACCTTGTATCTTTTACACGGCGCAGGGGGCGATTATGCATCATGGCTGCTAAAATCCCGTGTTGCGGATTACGCAGAAGGAAACAATATTGCAGTGGTGATGCCGTCCGGCAACAACAAATGTTATGTCAACAACCGTTACGGAAAAGACTATTTTACATTTCTGACAGAGGAACTCATCGAAAAATGCGAAACGTGGTTTGACCTTTCGCCAAAAAAAGAAGACCGTTTCATCGCCGGAATGTCGATGGGAGGATACGGAGCGGTTCATGCGGCGTTAAAAAGACCGGAATTATACGGAAAAGCATTTTCCTATTCGGGACTGCTTGACATATCGGAGCGTTTTTTAAGACCGCAGGGACTCGATTTAAAACCGGTTTTCGGTGAAAAAGAGGATTTTTCCACGGTGGCAGCAGATTTATTTGAACTTACACACAAAACCGGCATAAATTTATCGGGAAATGTGGATAACCTTCCGGAAATTTTCATTACCTGTGGATTACAGGATAAGCGCATTGAAATGAGCCGGAAGCTGTATGAGGCGATGAAGCAGGAAAACTTTAATGTGCATTATATCACGGAAACCGGCGGACATGACTGGACGTACTGGGATGCGTGTATACAAAATACAATTCAAATTTTAAATGATAAGGTGCCTGTGTCACCGGATTGGAGGAGCCTATGCCGGTAATGAATATCAATCTGTTTTCAATTACACTGCGTTACGGCATTGACTGTATGGTTGTACTGCCTGAAAATCTAAAAAAAGGGGAGAAACTGAAATGTCTGTGGCTGTATCACGGCGGAAGCGGCGATCATACGGCATGGCTGTATCACACACCGCTGGTTGAACTGGCAGAGGAAAAACATTTTGCAGCGGTACTTCCGAATGTCCATGAATCCTGTTTTGTCAATATGAATATCGGGGACGCCTTTGGTACGTTTGTGGGAAAGGAACTGCCGTCTGTTATCTGGAACATGTTTGCGTGTATTTCCAGTGAAAGACAGGACAACTACATTGCCGGATTTTCAAACGGCGGATACGGCTGTCTGCATACGGCGCTATCATATCCACAAAAATTTGCGGGTGTCGGTGCATTTTCGGCAGGCGATAAGGCGGACTCTGATTTTTCATCACCTGCAAAGCAAAAAAGCAGGCTGCTGTTGTTTGGTGAGGGCGATTTACACGAAAATGACTACGGACTTACCCACCTTGCGGGGAAACTTTTGACTGAAAATGTGGATAAGCCGCGAATTTTCCATGCGTGTGGTGGAAAAGATCCGTGGCTTATGCAAAATCACATTCTGCGCGATTATTTTACGGCACACCCCGGATTTGATTACACATATGATGAAATCCCGGAGCTTGGACATGAGTGGAAGTTCTGGAACGAGGAACTGAAAAGATTTCTGGATTTTCTGCACTGGTAAATCAAAAATTTTGAAAACTTTTGACTTATGAATTAAAATGGTATACGCTATAAAGAAGATGTGAGTAATGACACGCAGTAAAACCTTACACTGCGTTTTTGAAAGGGATAAAGGTATGCGGGAAGTTGATGTAAATGAAATTATCAAAAATATTAAGGAAATGTGTATTGAAGCGAATCATTTTCTGTCAAAGGATATGAAAGAAGTGTATGATGCGGCAGCAGTGGAGGAAGAATCTCCTCTAGGCAGACAGATTTTAGGACAGCTTCAGGAAAATCTGCAAATTGCAGGAGAAGACATGATTCCGATTTGTCAGGATACCGGTATGGCGGTTGTTTTTGTTAAAGTCGGACAGGAAGTCCATATCATGGGCGGCGGTCTTACCGATGCGGTCAATGAGGGCGTGCGTCAGGGATACGTTGACGGATATTTAAGAAAATCCGTTGTCAAAGACCCGATTTACCGTGAAAATACTAAGGACAATACACCGGCAGTTATCCATTATGACATCGTGCCGGGTGATAAAGTGGAAATCACCGTTGCGCCAAAGGGCTTTGGCAGTGAAAATATGAGCCGTGTTTTCATGTTAAAACCGGCAGACGGCATTGAAGGTGTGAAAGAAGCAATTTTAACGGCCGTTAAAGATGCAGGTCCGAATGCCTGTCCGCCAATGGTTGTGGGTGTCGGTATCGGCGGTACATTTGAAAAATGTGCATTTTTAGCGAAAAAGGCACTGACCAGAAATCTACATGAAAAGCCGGAAAAAGAGTATGTCAGAAACTTAGAGGAAGAAATGCTTGAAAAAATCAACCGTTTAGGCATCGGACCGGGTGGACTTGGGGGAACCAAAACGGCGCTGGCAGTCAACATCGAAACCTATCCGACACACATCGCGGGACTTCCGGTGGCAGTTAATATCTGCTGTCACGTCAACCGCCATGTGACACGGACGATATAAAGTATGAAAAATAATGCTGATGCGCGACAAAAGCAAATCTACTTATATGGCAGATGAGAAATCGCCTGAGCGAAATTCTCATCGCCACTTCGCGACAAAGCAGTTCATAAGTTTAGAAAAGGAGAAATGCGAAAATCCATAAATCAAAGATTTTCGCATAACAGAATTGTGCCGCAGGCGTCACAATTCTGGAT
>ERZ1027038.1044-NODE-1044-length-9928-cov-3.727945_pt1 | contig 9928 bp, 6 predicted proteins | sample MGYA00519439_ERZ1027038 | MGnify/ENA primary metagenome ERZ1027038 (study PRJEB26926, sample SAMN06164807) | human gut metagenome | biome: ENVO:00009003; feature: ENVO:2100002; material: ENVO:00002003 | host: Homo sapiens | place: USA | collected 2012 ... | reverse complement strand
GGCGTTACATTGATCTGCTCGATAGTGCCCACTTCTTTCTCGCCTACCACATTGAGCGCCGGAAGAAAGCCGCAAATCATTGTCAGCAACATCACCATCAATGCCGGAACCATAAAGAGCTTATAATTCAGGTTCGGGTTATACAGATTCTGCGTTGAAATACCAATCCGGGGCAATCCCATCCCGACAGACATTGCCTTTGCCGGTGATTCCGATTGCAACTCACGGGTATAGTCATTAATGATGGAAGACAGGTACGAGCCGCCCAATCCTCCCTTTGTACCGTTCACCGCATTGACGGCAACCAACAGGCGGGGGCTGTTGCCCGTCACCCAGCTCTTCTCAAAATCGCGGGGAATCTCCAGGATAATATCTGCCGAACCGATTTCGATGGAGCGCAATCCTTCATTGTAAGTATCAGGAAGGGCCGTTGTACGGAAATAGGTGGATGCGCCGATCTTATCCACAAGGCGGCGCGAAAGGACGCTGTGGTCATTATCCACAATGTTCAGGTTAATGTTCTTTATCTCCAGATTTGCCGCCCAGGGCATCAGTATCATAATCATACAGGGGAAGATAAGAATCATCTTCGGCAGGAACGAGTTACGGAGCAACTGCTTGAATTCTTTTTCTATCAGAAACTTTATCATACCACCACTCTCCTATTCTAATCGGTTCTTAAACTTCTTGAAACTAACCGTAATCAGTGCAACCGCCATTACAGCAAGAATACTGACTTCCATCAATACCAGTGAAATGTCCACTCCTTCGATCATCAGCTTCCGCACAGCCTGAATGTACCAACGGGCAGGAAGTACGGCCGAAATGCCTTGAAGCAGCAAGGGCATGCTCTCTATGGGGAATATCATACCGGAGAGCAGCATGGTAGGCATCATCAGTATCAATCCCGATGCAAGCATGGCAGCAACCTGCGTCCGCGTCACCGAGGATATCAGCAAGCCCAGAGCCAGGGAAACGAAGATAAAGAGCAGCGATACCACAATCAGCCAAAACAAGCTACCCGCCACAGGAACATCGAGCACATAGACCGAGAGCAGCAAAATCGTTGTCAGGTTGACAAACGAAAGCACAAAGTAAGGAACTGCCTTGGCAAGAATAATGAATAGCGGCTTCACCGGAGAAACCAACAGTATCTCCATCGTTCCCGTCTCCTTCTCCCGGACAATGGATATGGAAGTCATCATGGCACAAATCAACATCAGGATCAGTCCCATCACACCCGGCACAAAGTTGTAGGCACTCTTCATCTGCGGATTATAGAGCAGCTTCACTTCGGGAACAATAGTGGAAACCTGCATTCCCGCCGGAAGCATTTCGCGTCCGGCAGAGGATATGATGTTGGCGGCATAACCGGTCTGTGTGGTTGCCGTATTGGGGTCGGTAGCATCGGCCACCAACTGTACACAAGCATCTCCAGTATAAACGTGATTCGCAAATTGCTCGCTGAAGATGACTGCCAGGTCAATGTCTCCCCGTCTGAAAGACTTCTCAACCTCGTCCGGAGTATTCAGATTCGTGGTGACGGAGAAATATTCACTCGCATCCAGACGGTCGATAATGCGCCGGGTGACAACATCGTTCGACGGGTCGAGAATGGCGACACGGACATTCTTCACTTCCGTGGTTATGGCAAAGCCGAAAAGGATAATCTGCACCACAGGCATACCCAGCAATATCAGCATGGTTCGCCTGTCGCGGAAGATATGGAAGAATTCCTTTCGGACAAAAGCTATAAATTGTTTCATTGTTCTTACTAATTATGTTATGAATCGGCTAATCCGCCGTACGCACCGCCTCCCGTGCCAACTGCTGGAAAACATCATCCATCGTAGCAACCTTAAATTGCCGTTTCAGTTCATCGGGCGTATCGAGAGCACGGATCACGCCATCCACCATGATAGAGATACGGTCGCAATACTCGGCCTCATCCATGAAGTGGGTGGTGACAAAGACAGTAATTCCCCGGTCGGCAGCCTGATAAATAAGCTCCCAGAACTGGCGACGGGTAGCAGGATCTACCCCACCCGTCGGCTCATCCAGAAAGACGATCTTCGGCTCGTGAAAGATGGAAACGGAGAAAGCAAGTTTCTGTTTCCAGCCCAGCGGCAGACTTTTTACCAGCGTATCACGCTCGGCACTCAGCCCGATACGTTCCAGAAGTTCATCGGTCTTGCGGGCTATTTCATCTTCTGCCATGCCGTAAATCCCGGCAAACAGCCGGATATTCTCCCACACTTTCAGGTCTTCGTAAAGAGAAAACTTCTGGCTCATATAGCCGATATTCTTTTTCACATCCTCCGTCCGTGTGGCAACATCGAAACCGGCTACGCGGACCGTGCCTCCTGTGGGATGGCTCAATCCGGTAAGCATGCGCATTGCCGTAGTCTTTCCGGCACCGTTGGCACCCAGGAAGCCGAATATTTCGCCACGATGGACTTTGAAAGAGATATGATCCACTGCCGTGAAATTGCCGAAACGTTTGGTGAGCTTATCCACTTCGATGACATACTCATCTTTCTGTTCCACCTTGCCGTGTTCCAGCCCCGGCGGACAGAGAATGCTTGCGAACTGGTTCAGAATACGTTCCGGAGTATCTATCCCATGTATCTGCCCCTCATTGATAAAAGCAATGCGGTCACATTGGCGTGCCTCATCAATAATAGGTGTAGAGGCTATGATGGTGATGCCCTGTTCCTTCAACCGGCGAAGCATCCCCCAAAACTCCTTGCGGGAAACAGGGTCTACACCTGTTGTCGGCTCGTCGAGGAAAAGCACATCCGGTTTATGGATAAGCGCACAACTCAACGCCAGTTTCTGCTTCATACCTCCGGACAAAGCTCCGGCACGGCGTTTGCGGAAAGGCTCTATTTGCTGGTAGATATCCTTCACCAATTCATAATTCTCCTCAATGGTGGTATGGAAAACAGTAGCAAAGAAGTTCAGGTTTTCTTCTACCGTCAAGTCCTGATAGAGGGAGAAACGTCCCGGCATATAGCCTACGCGACGACGAATTTCTTTATAATCCTTCGCTATATCCAGACCGCACACCGAAGCATTTCCACTATCGGGAAGCAGCAAGGTGGTGAGGATACGGAAAAGAGAAGTCTTCCCCGCCCCGTCAGGCCCGATAATGCCGAACAACTCTCCGGAAGAAACCGTCAAGGAAACACCCTTCAACGCCTCCACCGCCCCATATTTCTTGGTAACGTTATCTACAACAACCGCATGTTCCATAAATTAATCACTAATCACTAACCGTTAATCACTAAACTCCACTCCCCCGTACATGCCTATCTTCAACAGCCCGTCATTGTGCACGGCAATCTTCACGGCATACACCAGGTTGGCACGTTCATTCTTAGTCAGGATAGTCTTCGGGGTAAATTCCGAGGTATCCGAAATCCAGGTTACTACGCCCGGATACTGCTTGTGCTCATCGGTGCCGTAATCGGAGAAGACGGTTACTTTCTGTCCCAGTTTTACCTGCGAAAGTTGTTCGGAGGTGATGTAAGCACGAAGGTACATCTGCTCCGTATCGGCCACTTTGAAAAGCGGAGTGCCCATAGCTGTCAGTTCTCCCGCTTCGGCGTACTTTGCCAGTACAGTGCCGGTTATCGGAGAGGTGATGTGGCACTTCTTCAACTGGTCTTCCACCTGTGCCACCTGAATACCGACGGATGAACTTTGCCACGTCAGGCTCTGGTGACTGTTGGACAAGGTAGAGTTCTGCGCAACAAGTTGCTTGCGGAGCACTTCAAGCTGATCTTCCGCATCATCCAGTTGTTTCTGGTTTGCCGCACCTACCTTTAGTAAGTTCGCCACACGGTTCCGTTCGCGTTGGGCGGCAGATATTTGTTCTTTGGTAGCGGCTACCTGTTTCAGAATATCAGGTCGCTGTTCTTCGACGGATTTAAGACTTGCCTCCAGTTGCAGCTTCTTCAAGTAGAGCTGTACGGTATCCACTACGCCGACTTCTTCACCGGCCTTCAGCAACATTCCTTCTTCGATATCGAAATAAAGCAGGCGGCCCGACGCTTCGGCAGATACAAGCACTTCCGTAGTCTCAAACGTTCCTGTTGCATCATATTTCGGGGCACCGTTTCCACAAGCGGAAAAGAGGGCCAATAGGGAACAAAGTCCCAGTAAATTCCTTGATTTCATAATGATCTATATTTTTATGCCTTTAATTATTCAATGTATATTTCAGATTCCAGATGTTCATCAGTAACTGCACCTCATGCAAAACCTTGGTTTGACGTGCCAGGTTCTCGGCAGTGATTTCACGAAGCATATCGGTTACGGTCAGCGTACCGTTCTCCACTTTAGCCTCGGCAGCCTTACGGATATTGACACGCAAACGGATAATCTCATCATCATCCACCATCTGTCGGCGCATGGACTGGATGGCCGAACTTTGTTGGGTAGATTCCAGATTGGTATTGAACAGGAACACATCGCGGCTGGTCTCCAACTTACGGCGGTTGTTATCTATCAGCCTGCGATCATTGCGCAACGTGTAGAGGCTACCGAAGTTCCACGACATACGGACTCCCGCTACATAGTATGCGGAGAAATCATCTTTCAGCATATTCAATCCCGGATTTCCGTAAGCTCCCTGCACGAACAGCCCGAAGCGGGGACGGAAGCGCGTCTTCAATGAAGACTCCTGTACGTTCAATTGTCCGCCTTGGGCATCGAACCAGCGAAGTTCCGGACGGTTGTTCACCAATGAAGTGGATTCAAAAGTATCGGCAGGCTTCTCCAATGTAGTTTCGGAAGCGATTTCCTTTCCTGTAAAGATAGAGAGCATACTCAGATAGGCCTGCCGCGAAGATTCCAGCTCAATGCGTTTCTGCTTCGTGTTCAATATCTCCACGCTTACGGCATCCAGATCGCTCTGATTGGCAATGCCGTTTGCTATATAATTGGATACTTGCTGATGGGTGCGTCCCAAGTCTTCCTGCAAAAGCTGATTCTGTTTCAACTGTTCATCCAGCAACAAAATGCCGAAATATAGCTGATTCACACGATCATTCAGTGCATACATATCCACTTCCTGCTTCCCGCGGTCTATCTCCGAAGTAGCCCGGGTCAGTTGTTTCTTGGAACGGATATCTCCACCGTCCCAGATGTTCTGCGACACTTCCAGCATCACCTGATACTGATCTTTGGGCATACTTTTTATATCAATTCCCGGAACGTCCACAGGCAGCTTTGTAACATCACTTTGATAGGTTGCTTTTCCTGAAAGGGTGAATTGTGGCAGATAGCCTTTTCCGGCATTCTCCAGGTTATACTCCCGGGCTTTCTCTATCAGACCGTATTGCCGCACCAGCGGATAATTGGTCTGTGCCGAGTGTTGGCATCCCTCCAGCGTGAGCTGCGCATGTGCCAGCATTGCCGCAAGAACAAAGGAAAAAGAGAGAATAGTTCGTTTCATTTCCATATACATTTCTTGTTTATTTCTTTATAGGACGCAAAGATAGAGCTTAAAAGTATATGGATACATTCTATTTGTGTGCAATGATGCTCTATTTATCCGATTACCAGTATTAAAAGACAGGAAAACCCTATGTTTTCTTATCTTTGCCACAGATATAGATAAATTAAAGGAGGAAAAGGATATGGAAAAGAGCAAACCTATGGAGCTTGGGCTTGGCGAGCTGCTGAGTAATCCAAACATCGTAAACAATAACAGTTTTCGCTTTATCAGCCGTGATCTCGGTGTTATCATCAGCTTTGCCCAAATGGATAGTATCCTCTTTAGCACAGGGAGGCCCTATCGCGCCAAAGAAAGCAGAATCATCCGGATACTGAGAGGTGAAGCACGGATTTCCATCAATCTGATAGAATATAAGGTAAAGGAACCAATGATTATTATCAGTCCTTTCAATTCACTGATAGAAATTGTGGAAATCAGTGAGGATTATGACTTTCAGGTCATTGTTCCCGATAATAACTTTTTGCCCATCGCACAGGGAGGTGCACTGACGGATTCGTACACAAAGCATGGCATTTTCATTTTGCCCACAGAGGAAGAATTACCGCAAATCGATGCTTTCTTTTCAATGATATGGGACGCTGTGCACAAAGTGCCATTCCGCCGGGAAGTGGTACAACACTTGATTATGGCATTACTCTATAATATAAGGTATATACATGCAAAGAACGAAGAGTCCACCCCATTGCAGCTCTCACGCCAGGAAGAAGTATTCCGCCGCTTCATCGGGTTGGTTAATGAACACAGTAAACGTGAACGCAACATCAGTTTCTATGCAGATAAACTGTGTCTGACTCCTCATTATCTGAGTACGGTTATTCGTGAAGTAAGCGGGCAGACGGTAATGCAGTGGATTAACCAAGCCGTTATTCTTGAAGCAAAAGTACTGCTGAAACACAGTGACTTGTTGGTATTCCAAATCTCGGATGAACTGGGATTTCCCAATCCGTCATTCTTCAGCAAATTCTTTAAACGGATCACAGGGATGACACCGGCGGAATATCAAAAGAAACGCCACACCTGAGCAGGGCAAATGCCACACCTAAACGGGGCAAACTCCACACTTCACACTCGTCCAAGTGTGGCATCGGCACCCACGAAGTGTGGCATTGCGGGTGCTGAAACACAGCATTGGAAAACATTCAACTGAAAATGAGAAACTTTCATCTTATAACAAGATGATACGCTTCTGCATAATATCCACCAATTGCGCTTTCAACAACTTGGCATTGATAGGCTTGGGCATATATCCATCGAATCCGCTTTCCATCACTTTCTGTTCATCCGAAGCATAGGCAAAGGCTGTAACGGCAATAATAGGAATCTTTGCAGAATACTTACGAATCTCCCGGGTAGCCTCGTACCCATCCATTACAGGCATATTGATATCCATCAATACAATCTGAGGATTATGTTTCCGGAACATTTCCACAGCCTCCATACCGTCCCAGGCATGAATCAAATGATAGTCATATTTCAGGATGGATTCAAAAAGCTTATAATTGCTTGCATTATCTTCTGCAACCAGTATGGTCAATTTGTTTCTTTCTATCGAAACGGGTTGAATATCTTTGGGCATCTGTTTCTTGTCTTCCTTCACAGCCGGTTTGTAGGGAAGCGTAAACCAGAAAGTAGAGCCTTTACCCTCTTCCGATTCCACGCCGATTCTGCCACCCATATGATCCATCAGTGTTTTACAGATAGAAAGTCCCAACCCTGTTCCCTGGGCAAAAGAGTTCAGCTTGACGAAACGCCCGAAAATGTTTTGTTGCTTATCCTTCGGAATTCCACATCCGGTATCGGTCACATAGAAATATAATTCATTCTCCCGCATTTCATAGCCAAAACGAATGCTGCCTTTTTCGGTAAACTTAATGGCATTTGTCACAAGGTTAATCATCAATTGGGACAAACGGTTCTTTTCCGTATAAGCCATACATGGCCCGGCAGGTTCCACAAACTCCAGTTTCACCGCATCCGTCTTCACTCTCAACAAGAAACCACGCTCCAGTTCCCTCATCAACTCATTCAGTTCAATATTAGAGTAATTCAACTCCAACGTTCCCGCCTCAATCTTCGACAAATCAAGAATATCACTGATGAGTTGCAGCAACAAGGTATTATTGTTCTCGATGATGCTGACATATTCCTGCTTTTCCTGTTCTTCTTCGGTAGACGCCAATATCCCCGAGAAACCGACAATAGCATTCAACGGGGTACGAATTTCATGACTCATATTAGCCAGGAAGGCCGACTTTAAACGATTGGATTCTTCGGCAAGCTCTTTTGCTGTCGTAAGTTCTTGTTCCATTTTCTTCCGGTTGGTGATGACAAGCGACGAGCCTACCAGTGTCAATGGCTTTCCATCTTCGTCACGAGCTTCTACGGCAGCCTGTGCTTCCACCCATTCCACCTTGTGCAGGTTGTTTTTCTGCACATTGACGATGCGGTATTCTTCTTTCACTTTTTCCACCCGTCCTTCTATCAAGTCCCGGTAGGCCTGTTTCACCCGTTCACGGTCTTCCTTGAAGATTTTTGAGAAATACTGAGAATCGGGCACAGATAGTTGTGAATCTTCCACCTCCTGTTCGTCAGTACTCAGTTCAATCGGTCTATTGATATCACACAGGATTGTTTTGCTCTTCAGATCCCACTTCCAGGGTACGATGTTGGCAACATCAAGAGCCATCGCCAGTTTACTGTTGGTAGCACTCAACTTTTGCTGTGCTTTGTGCAGTTCTGTACTGTTCAGGCAGAAGATATCAATCATATTTCCCTGATGGGTTCCTTTCAATACCACATCGTAAAAAGTATCGATGGCTTTAAAGTAGTAAGGGAATGTGATGGCTCTTTTCTCCGTCAACGCCATCTTTGTAAAATGCAGGAATTCGGGCATGGATTCCGGGAATATTTCACTTCCTTTTCTGCCTATGACCTCTTCCTTACGATAGAAATGTTTCTCAAATTCCGAATTTACATTCCGATAAATCAATTCGATGGGATTACCGTTCTTATCGGTCACCAACTCTTCCTGCATATAGAGTATGGGCATATTGTTCACCAACATCTTATAAGTAGCCATTGCATCTATCTCGTTCTGTTGTGCTTTCTTCAATGCATTCAAGTTGCGAATACGATACAGGAAGAGCAGTGTAATAAGCAAAATAGAGAAAAGAGTTCCCAAGATAAAATACCGGTAATGCTCCCAAAACGTAGGCGGTTTATTCAGGAAACAGGTATTGGCAGGACACGTGGAAGGAGAAAGCCCGTCACGTACCAGTATTTCATAATTAATAACAGGCGCCCCGTCTGTGGGGATATAGCAAGGAATATGGCGTGCCTGTTTGTCTTTCAACACATCCGAAATGGTTTGAATCAATGCTGCATCATAACGATCCTGATTGTAAGTATATCCACCCAGCATACCTTCTTTTCCACTTGCTATATTTACCATACTCAAAGAAAAGATAGGAACGGAAGTAGCAGCTATAAGCTTATGAGAATTAGTGGCTAACATGCTAGTACCGGCAAATGCGTATTTGTAGAACCACGAAGCGAACAGAACTCCCGTTGTTTTAGTGTCTACGAAATACAGGGAATCCAACAGCTGATTGGTCGTCATATTTTCAGCAGACCAAAATTTATACTTGATATCGGGATATTTCGTATTCAGTTCTTGCTCGATAAGTGCGGAGTTGTCTTGATTGACTTTGCGCCCGTCACCTATAAATATAAACTCTTTCATTCCGGGAATCATCTGTTTCATCAGGCGAATGTTTTCCGGGATATACAAATCAGCGTACAGATAAACTAAATTATAGGGGTCAACCAAATAAGAAAGAGGAGTTCGTTCTTCAAGCGTAGAAGGCTGCCTGTGGATATAAGCCTCATAGGAATCTAAATAATCTTCCTGTGCACAAAGCACAATGGGAATATCTCCCCAAACTTTTCTATATTCATCCCGCAACAACAATGCCGAATTTCCCAGTAATAACAGCATGCGTGGAGAACGACCTTTGTATTTATCGAATATATTGCGCTTGGATTCTTCCAGAATGGAATCATTTTCAACCAGCAACATATTCAGATGTTCTACGTAAAGAGTGATTCCAGGGTCTTTTTGAACGAATTCCGTAACGTTGGAAATGAGCCGACCACTCCAGGGAGATGATTCCGTATATGAGTTTATACAAAGGATATAACTTTTACCCTCTATCGCATCTTTTTGTGCAAAAGCCCAATTTACAGACAAGAGGTAGAAAAACAGAAGTAGAAGATATTGTTTCATCTGTACCAGAAGAATTTTATGTTATGCGAAATATTTGCTTGTTTCATTTTGCAACACAAAAGTAGCAAAAAAAGAAGAAATACAACTTATATAAATAGAAAAGAGGTTGTGTCGAAACT
>ERZ1027038.1033-NODE-1033-length-10020-cov-6.335675_pt1 | contig 10020 bp, 6 predicted proteins | sample MGYA00519439_ERZ1027038 | MGnify/ENA primary metagenome ERZ1027038 (study PRJEB26926, sample SAMN06164807) | human gut metagenome | biome: ENVO:00009003; feature: ENVO:2100002; material: ENVO:00002003 | host: Homo sapiens | place: USA | collected 2012 ... | reverse complement strand
CTTTGTCGCGAAGCGGCGATGAGAAATTCGCGCAGGCGATTTCTCATCTGCCATCTATGATATTTGTTTTCGCTCAAAACAAATATCTATGTGAAAAATTGTGATTTATGATTTTTCACATTTCTCCATATTTTTAAATCTGATGTATAAACAGTCCGCTGCGCAGCTTCGGTTCAAACCATGTGGACTTCGGCGGCATCAGCCGTCCTGCATCTGCCACGGCAAAAAGCTGTGCAATTGATGTCGGATACATTGAAAATGCCAGTACACAATCTGTTTCACAGCGCCTTTCCAGTTCTCCAATTCCACGGATACCACCTACAAAATCAATGCGTGCATCGGTCTTTGGGTCTTTAATGCCAAGTACCGGCGACAACAGGGCATTTTGCAAAACAGATACATCCAGACCGTCTACCGGGTCATCCGATAAGATTTCCGGCTTTGCCGTCAGCCGATACCACTTCTTTCCCAGATACATGCCAAAGGTTCCCTGCTTGTCCGGATGCACCTGTACAGCACTTTCTTTAACTGTAAATTTCTCTTTAACTTTTTCTAAAAAATCCTGTTCGGTATAACCGTTTAAATCCTTTAACACCCTGTTATAGTCCAGAATCTTTAACTGCTCGTCCGGAAACAGCACAGACAGGAAATAATTAAATTCTTCTTTTCCCGTATACTGTGGGTTTTCGGCACGGCGCTTTAAGCCGACTTTAACTGCTGAAGCGGCTCTGTGATGTCCATCTGCAATATATATAGATGAAATTCCTTCAAATGCACCGCGGATTGCTTTAACGGACTGCGGTTCGCTGATTTTCCATACCTGATGACGGACCCCGTCCGGCGATACAAAATTATATAAAGAAGATTTTTTCTTTGCCTTATCAATCTCACCGTTAATCACGGCATTGGCACGGTATGCTAAAAATATCGGACCGGTCTGCGCATTACAGGTATCCACGTGCGTAATGCGGTCTAATTCCTTATCAGCTCTTGTATTTTCATGTTTTTTAATTACATTGGATTCGTAGTCATCAATTGAAGCACATGCCACAAGTCCGGTCTGCACTCTGCCATCCATTGTAAGTTCATAAATATAATATGCCTGCTCGCTGTCTTTGATAAATGTACCGTCTGCAATAGCGTTTTCCAAAAGTTCTTTTGCCTTTGCATAAACTTCCGGTGCGTAGGTATCGACCGAACTGTCAAACTGTGTTTCCGCACGGTCTATTTTTAAAAATGAAAGCGGCTCGCGGGCAACTTCCCTGCACGCTTCTTCTCTGTTGTATACATCATACGGAAGTGCTGCCACCCGCTCTGCTTTTTCTGCCTGCGGACGTACACATTCAAAAGGTCTGATTACTGCCATATGTCCTCTTTTCCGGGGTCATCCCCTGCCCCTTTTTACTGTTCTTTTAATTCCTGTGCCAGTGTTTCAAGCTGTCCGCTTAACGCTGCCAGTTCTTCCACAATCACATTGTTGCTTTCTGTTGCGGAAAGCGTATCACTTGCATGGGCAGCCACTTCTTCGGAAATTGCCGAAATGGTAGAAATGCTGTCCACAATTTTCTTGTTCGCATCGGCTAACTTTGTAACATAGGCTGCCAGTTCATTAGAATGTCCGTATACATTGTCCGAATTCTTTTCAATAACCGTAAAGCTTTCTGCTGTCTTTTCAGTGGTTTCATTCTGGCTTTCAATCATGGAAATCATACTGCCGCTGACCTCAACCACCATCTGAATGGCATTGGATACATTTTCAATCAGCTGCGAAATCTGCACCGTGGAATCTTTCGTCTGCTGTGCCATTTGTGAAATCTCGGAAGCAACAACCGCAAAACCACGCCCTGCTTCTCCGGCTCTTGCCGCTTCAATGCTTGCATTTAACGCCAGAAGACTTGTCTGTGACGTAATACTGTTAATAATATCCAGAATTGAATTCATCTGGCTCATATATGTATCCAGCTGTGAAAGTTCTTCTGTCACCTTTTTGCCGGATTCAACCGTTTCTTCTGCCTGTTTTACAAGAATACCGACATTTGCATTTCCCTGCGCAATGGCTTCTTTATTCTGATTCATACTGTCAATGATATTCTCTGTGCCTTTTTCAACCTGCTCTACCATTGCCTGAATTTCTTCGGTCTGGTTTAACTGGCTCTGCACTGCTTCTGCCGTATCATTAGAGCCTGAATTCACCTCTTCCATGGATTCTTTCATTGCCTGCATGCTTTCACCAAGCGATGCCGTCTTTTGTGCACTTTCTGTAATCTGCTGTGTCATCTTATCGGATGTATCCATAATCCGCGTCAGCAATTCTTCTGTCTTTTCATGTTCTGCCTTCAACTCTGCAAGCTTCTTCTGATTCAACTTTTCTGCCACAATTGAGACATACAGCTGAATACCACAAATCAGTACAATAACAAAGAACTGGATTTCCACAGATACCATATCCGCTTTCGTATAAATCCCTCTTTTAAAAAACAATGCCAGCTGTATAACATTGACAATTACCACCCCCACTTCAATCGGCAGCGAATACTTAAAATCATTGTATACCGTAATGGCAATCAGCATGGGAATAACATATACAAACGTAAAGTGATTATTGGTTGTAAACATTACAAATGTATATAAAATTGCATAGCCAATTCCTACGAAATGCTTAATCATCTTTGTATCATGCTGTTTTTTATAGCAGATAATTTCTCCTACTACCGGTCCCATTGCTAAAATAATGGTTGCCAGTACATACAACAGGGTGCCGTCACCTTTTAAAAATTCCACAAAATAAGCAATGGAAATGATTCCGCATACTAAAAAGTGGCAATTCATGGCAACGGTATTCTCCCTTGCCAGCTCATAATCTTTTTCTTTTGGATTTATCCCGCTGTTCATTTTCACTCCTCCACTATCACATTTGTATTTTTTTATTATTATACCGTACCCATTTGTTTAAGTAAACAAACATTTCTAAAATCAAAGCAAAAAAAGAGCTGTTCTCCTCCAATTGTGGAAAACAGCTCTGAATTTATTATTTTACGGCCCTGACTTTGATGATTCCTTCAATAGAAGCCAGTTTATCAATCACACTGTCATCTACATTCTTATCAACATCAAATAAAGAATATGCATAATCGCCTCTGGATTTATTTGCCATTTCCTCAATATTTACACCTGCATCGCCAAGAATCGTTGTAATCTTGCTGATAACAGCCGGAACATTTTTGTGGCAGACTGCAATTCGTCCTGTAGCCGTGCAGACACCCATATCACAGGCAGGATAATTTACAGAATTTATAATATTACCGTTTTCAATGTAATTTCTCAATTCCTTGACTGCCATCACTGCACAGTTATCTTCTGCTTCTGCGGTAGAAGCCCCAAGGTGTGGAAGTACAATTGCGCCTTCCATTCCGGCAGTTGTCGGATTCGGGAAGTCTGTTACATACTTCTTTACCCTGCCGGACTTTAAAGCCTCACCGATTGCTGTTTCATCGACAAGAACATCTCTTGCACAGTTGACGATAATTGTACCATCCTGCATTAAATCAAATGCAGCTTTGTTAATCATCCCCTTTGTACTGTCTAATGCCGGAACATGAATGGTAATATAATTACATTCTTTATAAATGTCTTCTACATTGACAATATGCGTAACCTTGCTTGAAAGATTCCAAGCAGCATTGACTGAAAGATACGGATCATAACCGTAAACATCCATACCCAGTGCAATGGCTGCATTGGCAACAAGCTGTCCGATTGCGCCAAGACCGATAACGCCAAGCTTCTTACCCTTTAATTCCTGTCCTGCAAAAGCTTTCTTTGCCTTTTCGGTTGCTTTTGCAATATCTGCATTGTCTTTATTTTCAGCAACCCACTGATTACCGCCGATTAAATCACGGGAAGCTAACAGCATTGCTGCTAGCACCTGTTCTTTTACGGCATTGGCATTCGCACCCGGTGTATTAAATACAACAATACCGGCTTCTGCACATTTATCAAGTGGAATATTATTGACTCCTGCACCGGCTCTTGCAATTGCAAGTAAATGATCATTTAATTCCATATCATGCATTTTGGCACTTCTTACAAGAACTGCCTGTGCATCTTCATAAGAACTCTCCATATTGTAGTCATCTGAAAAAAGGTCAAGACCTACAGAGGCAATATTATTTAAGCAATGTACGTTTACCATTATTTTGTATTCTCCTTTTCAAACTTCTTCATAAACTCAACCAGTTTTTCCACACCTTCGATTGGCATTGCATTGTAAATAGATGCTCTCATACCGCCAACGGTTCTGTGTCCCTTTAAGTTTACAAAGCCTGCTTTTGTTGCTTCTTCAACAAATTTTGCATCCAGTTCCTTGTCACCGGTTACAAAAGGAACATTCATTAAAGAACGATCTTCTTTTACAACAGTTCCCTTAAATAACCTGCTCTCGTCAAGGAAATCATACAGAATCTTTGCTTTCTTTTCGTTATGTTCCTTCATGGCGCTTAAACCGCCCATCTTCTTAATCCACTTAAATACCTTACCGCAGATATAAATATTATAGCAAGGAGGTGTATTGTAAAGAGAATCTGCATCTGCCTGTGTCTTCCACTTTAACATGGTCGGTGTTCCCGGTAATACGTCATCTGTAATCAGGTCTTCCCTGATAATTGCAATAACCACACCGGCCGGTCCGATGTTCTTCTGAACGCCGCCGTATACAACGCCGTACTTTGTTACATCAATCGGTTCAGATAAGAAACAGGATGAAACATCCGATACAAGCAGATGTCCCTTTGTGTTTGGAAGAGTCTTAAATTTTGTACCATAAATTGTATTGTTTTCACAGATGTAAACATAATCGGCATCTTCCGGAATATCCAAATCCGAACAATCCGGTATGTACGAGAATGTCTTATCCTCAGATGAAGCAACTGCAACGGCTTCACCGTAAATCTGAGCTTCTTTATAAGCTTTCTTTGCCCACTGTCCTGTGATAATGTAAGCTGCTTTCTTATTCTTCATAAGGTTCATCGGAACTTCTGCGAAAAACTGGGATGCACCGCCCTGTAAGAATAATACCTTATAATTATCCGGGATATTCATCAGTTCTCTTAAATCTGCTTCTGCTTCTTTGATGATGTTATCGTATACTTTAGAACGATGGCTCATCTCCATAACAGACTGTCCTGAACCCTGATAATCCAGCATTTCATCTGCTGCTTCCTTCAATACTTCCTCCGGTAATACTGCCGGACCTGCACTAAAATTATAAACTCTTGCCACTTTTCTTTCCTCCTACAAGTTTTAAAACTATTATCTAACATTTTATTCCATTAAAGTGTTCCTGTCAACTCAATTCTTTATTTTTCTGAGTTCATTCTGTCTAAATCTTTTCTGTCAAATGCTTCTGAAATTGCCGCACCCGGTGAAACCATCGGGAATACTTTATCTTCTCTGTCAATAAGACAGTCGATGACGCACGGAATATTTAATGCCATTGCATCCTTTAATGCTGCTTCAAATTCCTCAATCGTCTGAACACGGTAGCCCTTTGCCCCCATGCCTTCCGACACTTTGACAAAATCCACACAATCATCCAGAACAGTTGCCGAATAGCGTTTTCCGTAGAATAAATCCTGCCACTGGCGTACCATACCGAGTACATGGTTATTGAAAATAATCTCGATAACCGGAATGTTATAACGGGTTGCTGTTGCCACTTCGTTCATATTCATTCTGAAGCAGCCATCACCTGCAATGTTGATGACTGTTTTATCCTTGCAGCCTACCTTGGCTCCAATTGCCGCACCAAGTCCGTAGCCCATTGTACCAAGACCGCCTGATGTAAGCAGCGTTCTTGGCTTTTTATATTTGTAATGCTGTGCTGCCCACATCTGATGCTGTCCGACATCAGTTGAAATAATCGCTTCACCCTTTGTCAGCTCATAAATTTTTTCCATAATGAGTGGTCCGTTTAAGCAGTCCTTACGATATGCCATCGGATACTGTTTCTCATAATCGTGGATATGTTCCAGCCACTCATGTCTGTCCTGCTGTTCTAACTTTGCATTGACACGTTTTAAGATTTCAAGGGCATCACCGACAACGCTTGCATCAGAATGGATATTCTTATTAATCTCTGCTGCATCGATATCAAAGTGAAGAATCTTTGCATTTTTTGCAAATTTATTTGCATTACCGGTTACACGGTCTGAGAATCTCGCACCAATGGCAATCAGCAGGTCACATTCAGATACTCCGAAGTTAGACGTCTTTGTACCATGCATACCAAGCATCCCTGTATAATGCGGGTCTGTTCCGTCAAATGCGCCTTTGCCCATCAGGGAATCTGCAACCGGCGCATCAATCTTCTTTACAAATCTCGCCAGCTCATCAGAAGCATCCGAAGCAATGACACCACCGCCGACAAAAACGTATGGACGCTTTGATGCCTTAATCATTTCAACGGCACGTTCCACATCTTCTTCTTTAATCGTATCTGTCTGACGTTCAATTGTCTTCGGCGTTTCCTTGATATAATCACATTCTGCTGCCGTTACATCCTTTGTTACATCAATTAAAACAGGACCCGGTCTGCCTTCCTTTGCAATCCGGAACGCCGCACGGATAACGTCTGCCAGCTTTGTTACGTCTTTAACAATAAAGTTATGCTTTGTAATCGGCATTGTCACACCTGCAATATCGATTTCCTGAAAGCTGTCCTTACCTAACAGCGGAACGGTTACATTACAGGTAATTGCAACAACCGGAATCGAATCCATATATGCTGTGGCAATTCCCGTTACGAGGTTTGTCGCACCCGGACCGGATGTTGCAAAACATACGCCAACCTTTCCCGTTGCTCTTGCATAACCGTCTGCTGCATGGGAAGCACCCTGTTCATGAGATGTCAGAATATGTGTAATCTCATCTGAATGTTTGTATAACGCATCGTATACATTCAGAATTGCGCCGCCCGGATAACCAAAAATTGTATCCACATTTTGTTCTTTTAAACATTCTACAATGATTTCTGAGCCATTTAACTTCATGTATCTTTCCTTCCTTTATATTCTATTTTTCATACCGGTACCCACTGACCTTTTTGTTACTGTTCATTTTCCGGTACCTGAAGAACAGCCCCTCTGTTTCCTGAGGTTACTAATGAAGCATATCTCTTTAAGTAGCCTGTTGTAACCTTCGGTTCACGTGGCTGCCATTTTGCTTTTCTTGCTGCAAGTTCTTCATCAGATACTGCCAGTTCCAGTGTTAATGCCGGAATGTTAATCTTAATGATATCGCCTTCTTCTACCAGTGCAATCGGTCCGCCGACTGCTGCTTCCGGTGAAACGTGTCCGATAGAAGCACCGCGGCTTGCACCGGAAAAACGTCCGTCTGTAATCAGTGCAACGCTTGAACCCAAGCCCATGCCTGCAATTGCAGAAGTCGGATTTAACATTTCTCTCATACCCGGACCACCCTTTGGTCCTTCATAGCGGATTACAACGACATCGCCTGCTACAATCCTGCCGCCCTTAATTGCCGCAATCGCATCTTCTTCACAGTCAAAGACTCTTGCCGGACCTTCATGAACCATCATTTCATCTACAACGGCTGAACGCTTTACAACACTGCCGTCCGGTGCAAGATTTCCGCTCAATACCGCAAGTCCGCCTGTCTTACTATATGGGTTATCTAACGGTCTTATGACTTCCGGATTTAAGTTTACCGCATTTTTAATATTTTCTCCGACCGTCTTTCCTGTTACGGTCATGCAGTCAGTATTCAGAAGTCCTGCATCAGCCAGTTCCTTCATAACCGCATATACACCGCCCGCTTCATTTAAATCTTCCATATAAGTAGGACCTGCCGGTGCTAAATGGCACAGGTTCGGTGTCTTTTCGCTGATTGGATTTGCAAATTTAATATCAAAATCAAAGCCGATTTCATGTGCAATAGCAGGAAGATGTAACATACTGTTGGTAGAACAGCCTAATGCCATATCGACTGTCAGTGCATTCATGATTGCTTCTTTTGTCATAATGTCTCTTGGACGGATATTCTTGCGGTACATATCCATCACTGCCATACCGGCATGTTTTGCCAGCTTGATTCTTTCAGAATATACTGCCGGGATTGTACCGTTGCCGCGAAGTCCCATACCCAGTGCTTCTGTCAGACAGTTCATGGAGTTTGCCGTATACATGCCGGAGCATGAACCGCATGTCGGACATACTTTTTCTTCAAATTCACGTACATCGTCTTCCGTCATTGAACCGGCTGCATAAGAACCGACTGCTTCAAACATGGATGAAAGACTTCTCTTTTTACCCTTTACATGACCTGCAAGCATCGGACCGCCGCTGACAAATACAGTCGGCACATTCACTCTTGCTGCTGCCATTAAAAGTCCCGGTACATTCTTATCGCAGTTTGGCACCATAACAAGTGCATCAAACTGATGTGCCAGTGCCATACATTCTGTGGAATCCGCAATCAGATCTCTTGTTACAAGAGAATATTTCATGCCGATATGTCCCATTGCAATACCGTCACAGACTGCGATTGCCGGAAATACAACCGGTACACCGCCTGCTTCTGCAACACCTAATTTTACGGCATTTACAATCTTATCCAGATTCATGTGTCCCGGTACAATTTCATTGTAAGAGCTTACAATACCAACGAGCGGCTTATCCATTTCTTCCTTTGTAAAGCCTAATGCGTTAAACAGCGAGCGGTGTGGTGCCTGCTGCATTCCTTTTTTAACGTTATCACTTTTCATGACTGTTCTCCGTTTCTTTTCTTTTTATTCTAAACATGAAAGCCTGAAATCCCGCTGTATCTGCATAAACGGGATTCCGGCTTCATAACAGATTTTACATTTTTATATCCGTATCTTAAACACGTTCTGCGATTAAATCGCCCATCTTTGTTGTTGAGCACTGCTGCATGCCGTCTGCCATAATGTCCACGGTTCTGTAGCCTTCCTTTAATACCTGTGCTACTGCCGCTTCGATGGCATCAGCTTCCTTATCTAAATCCAGTGAGTAGCGAAGCATCATTGCCGCACTTAAAATGGTGGCAATCGGATTGGCAATGTCTTTGCCTGCAATATCCGGTGCAGAACCGTGGCTTGGTTCATATAAGCCGAGTTTTGTCTTTCCTAAGCTGGCACTGGATAACATACCGATTGAACCGGTAATCATGCTGGCTTCATCAGATAAAATATCACCAAACATATTCTCTGTTAAAATCACATCAAACTGTCCCGGATTCATAACCAGCTGCATTGCACAGTTGTCTACAAGCATATCGCTTACTTCAACTTCCGGATAATCCTTTGCAACTTCCTTTACGACCTTTCTCCAAAGTCTTGAAGAATCAAGAACATTTGCCTTATCCACGCTTGTCAGCTTCTTTCTGCGCTTCATGGCAATTTCAAAGCCTTTAATGGCAATTCTTCTGATTTCTTCTTCATTATAAGTGAGCGTATCGGTTGCTGTTACGACACCGTTTACTTCTTCTGTGTGTCGTTCACCAAAATACAGTCCGCCGGTTAATTCTCTCATGATAACCATGTCAAATCCGTCCCCGATTACTTCCTGCTTTAACGGACACGCATCTTTTAATTCATTGTATAAATATGCAGGACGAATATTGGCAAACAATTCCAGTTCCTTACGAATCTTTAACAGTCCTGCCTCCGGTCTTAAATTCGGAGCAACGTCATACCACTTGGAGTTGCCGACATTGCCGCCGACTGCCCCCAGTAATACGGCATCGGATGCCTTTGCTACAGCAATTGCCTCATCTGTAAGTGGCACACCGTATGCATCAATGGAACAACCGCCCATTAAAATCTTTTCATAGGTAAAATGATGCTCATACTTCTTTCCCACAGCATCTAATACCTTTACGGCCTCTCTTACGATTTCCGGTCCGATTCCGTCTCCCGGAATTAATGTTATTTTACAATCCATGCTCTGTCTCTTATACACATCTGACGCTGCCGACGATCTTACG
>ERZ1027038.1032-NODE-1032-length-10028-cov-3.927003_pt1 | contig 10028 bp, 6 predicted proteins | sample MGYA00519439_ERZ1027038 | MGnify/ENA primary metagenome ERZ1027038 (study PRJEB26926, sample SAMN06164807) | human gut metagenome | biome: ENVO:00009003; feature: ENVO:2100002; material: ENVO:00002003 | host: Homo sapiens | place: USA | collected 2012 ... | reverse complement strand
GATGTGTATAAGAGACAGGTATCTGGGAAGAGCGGGAATACAGGTCATCAGCGGAATGGCCCGGGGGATTGACGGGATCAGCCAGCAGGCAGCGTTATCTGCGGGAGGAACTTCCTATGGTGTGCTGGGATGCGGAGTGGATATCTGTTATCCCGCACAGAATCGAAGATTGTATGAAGAACTGTTGGAAAAAGGGGGATTGCTCTCCACCTATACGCCGGGAACAAAGCCGCTGCCCCAGTATTTTCCACCAAGAAACCGTATTGTCAGCGGACTGTCGGATGCTCTGATCGTCATTGAGGCCAGACAGAAGAGCGGGACGTTGATCACAGTGGATATGGCACTGGAACAGGGCAGGGACGTCTATGTGGTGCCGGGCAGGATTACGGACAGGCTCAGTGACGGCTGCAATCATCTGCTGACGCAGGGAGCGGGAGTGTTTTTATCTCCGGAGAGTTTTGCAGAGGATTTTTTGCGGAGCTGGGAGGAAAAACAGGGACTTTCCGCAGATGGCTCCGGAGGAAAGAACAGGCGGAAAAATAATAGGGAAACCGACAGAAATACGGCAAAAGTAAAATTGCCCAAAGAATCCCTGCAAAAGATCCTGGAATGTCTGGAACCTGTGCCAAAGACATCGGAGACGCTGTTGCAGGAACTTTGGGAGAAGGGAGAATATACGGACATTTCCGCACTGAACCGGGCACTGATGGAACTGGAACTTTTGGGATATGCCAGACAGAACAGTCCGGGACATTTCAGCACTTCTGCGAATTGACAAGGCTTTCGGAAAAGGGGTATAGTAATAGACATATGAGAATGACGAGAAAGGTCAGGTGCCCTTATGAACGATAAAGATACTTACAGAATGCATACCAAAGTAATACAGATCGGAGACCGGAAGATCGGCGGCGGCAATCCTATCGCCATCCAGTCCATGACCAATACGAAGACCGAGGATGTGAAGGCAACCGTAGAGCAGATCCTGCGTCTGGAGAGGGCAGGCTGTGAGATCATCCGCTGCACAGTACCGACGCTGGAGGCGGCAGCAGCTATCCGGGAGATCAAGAAGCAGATCCACATTCCTTTAGTGGCGGATATCCATTTTGACTACCGTATGGCACTGGCAGCCATTGAGAACGGTGCCGACAAGATCCGCATCAATCCTGGGAATATCGGAAATCCGGAGCGGGTAAAGGCTGTGGTAGATGCAGCAAAAGAGAGGAATATCCCGATCCGTGTGGGAGTGAACAGCGGTTCCCTGGAGAAGCCGCTGGTGGAAAAATACGGTGGAGTGAATGCGGAAGGTATTGTGGAGAGCGCACTGGACAAGGTACACATGATCGAAGATCTGGGATATGACAATCTGGTCATCAGTATCAAATCTTCGGATGTGCTGATGTGCGTGAAAGCCCATGAACTGCTGGCAGGCCGTACGGTGTACCCTCTGCATGTGGGCATTACCGAATCCGGTACTGTGAACAGCGGTAATATCAAGTCAGCCATCGGTCTGTCCCTGATCTTAAGCCAGGGCATCGGTGACACCATCCGGGTATCCCTGACAGGAGATCCCGTAGAGGAGATCAAATCCGCAAAGCTGATCCTGCGTACATTAGGATTGCGCAAGGGCGGCATTGAGGTCGTATCCTGTCCCACCTGTGGAAGAACCCAGATCAATCTGATCGATCTGGCCACTAAAGTGGAGAAAATGGTAGAGGATTACCCGCTGGATATCAAAGTGGCTGTCATGGGCTGCGTGGTAAACGGCCCCGGAGAAGCAAAAGAAGCGGATCTGGGAGTTGCGGGCGGTATCGGAGAAGGTCTGCTGATCAAGCATGGCGAGATCGTAAAAAAGCTTCCGGAGGATCAGCTGCTCCCCGCCTTGAAAGAGGAATTGGATCATTGGAGTTAAAATAAATGAGTAAACCGTTTTTTGAAGTGTTTCCTTCGTTACAGTTGAATACGGACATTCGTGACCTGATGGGGCAGACAGAAGTGGAGAGAGTCTCGGCGACAAAACGCAGAGACTTTCTTCGGGTGTACTTAAAAAGTACCCGCCTGATCCAGAAAACGGACATCTGGACCACGGAACAGGAGATCAAGAAGCAGCTGTTCCCTCAGGCCAACCTGACAGTGAAAATATACGAAAAGTTCGAATTGTCTTCCCAGTACAATCCGGAAAAGCTGATGGATATTTATAAGGAAAGTATTCTGGAGGAATTCCGGGAGTACAGCCATATCCAGTATAATGCCCTGAAGACGGCGAAAATCGAGTATCCTTCGGAAAATGAAATGCTTTTAACGCTGGAAGATACGGTATTAAATCACAGTATGGAAGGGGAGATCCTGCAGATTCTGGAGAAGATCCTGGTGGAACGTTGTGGATTCTCCGTGAAGATCCATACGGCTTATGTGGAAAAAGAGACCGGGCGTTTCCAGGAGGAAGAGGAAGCAAAGATCCGTCTGAAGGTGGATGCCATTTACAGTCGTACGAAAGGCAGAAGAGAAGAAGGAGAGCAGACTGCATCGGCGGAAGGAAGCGGGCAAAGTACAGCACAGGATCCGGAAACCGGCAAGGCTGCAGAGACCGCACAAAAGCCGAAGACCGAGAATTCCGGTGGCGTGACCAAGAGCTTTCAGGGTGGCAGCCGCGGTGAATTCAAGCGTGGAGAATTCAAAAAGGGCGAGTTTCGTAAGGGTGGTAACTTTGAAAAAGGTGCGTTGAAGAGATCAGACAATCCGGATGTCATCTACGGGCGTGATTTCGAAGAAGAGGCCATGAAGATTGAGGAACTCATCGGAGAGATGGGTGAGGTGGTCATCCGCGGTAAGGTACTGTCCGTGGATACCCGTGACATCAAGAACGAGAAGACGATTATTATTTTCAATATCTCTGATTTTACCGATACCATGACCATCAAAATGTTCGTGCGTACCGAGCAGGTGAAGGAAGTGACCGGGGACATCAAGCCGGGAGCTTTCTTAAAGGTCAAGGGAATCTGTATGATGGATAAGTTCGATCACGAGCTGGCCATCGGTTCCATTGCGGGAATCAAGAAGATCCCTGATTTTACCAATACGAGAATGGATACCTCCGCCAGAAAGCGTGTGGAGCTGCACTGTCATACAAAGATGAGTGATATGGACGGTGTCTCCGAGGCCAAGGACATTGTAAAGCGGGCCTACAAATGGGGACATCGGGCCATTGCCATCACGGATCACGGCGTGGTACAGAGTTTTACCGATGCAAACCATGTCTGGGATGACCTGTGGAAAGCGGAAAAAGGCAAGCGGAAAGAAGCCGGAGACGAGAATCCGGACAAGCAGGATTTCTTCAAGATCATTTACGGTGTGGAAGCCTATCTGGTGGATGATCTGAAAGAGATAGTGACGAATGATAAGGGACAGAGTCTGCATGAGGATTATGTGGTATTCGATATCGAGACCACGGGATTTTCCCCGGTCAACAACCGCATTATCGAGATCGGTGCGGTAAAGGTATCCGGTGGAGAGATCGTGGATCGTTTTTCCACCTTTGTCAACCCGGATGTGCCGATTCCCTTCGAAATCGAGAAGCTGACCAGCATCCGGGACGAGGATGTTATGGATTCCCCCCAGATCGACGTGATCCTGCCGCAGTTTCTGCAGTTCTGTGAAGGCTGTATCATGGTGGCTCACAATGCCAGCTTTGATATGAGTTTCATTATGGAGAATTGCAGAAGACTGGGCTATCCGCAGGAGTTTACCTATGTGGATACCGTGGGCATTTCCAGAGTACTTTTGAAGAACCAGTCGAAGCATACGCTGGATGCGGTGGCCAAGACCCTGGGAATTTCCCTGGAGAATCATCACAGAGCCGTGGATGATGCGGAGTGCACGGCCCATATTTTCGTGAAATTTATTAAAATGCTGGAAGAGCAGGACATTCATAATCTGACGGAAGTCAATGCACTGGGAGCTTCCAGTGTGGATGCCGTGAAGAAGATGCCTTCTTACCATGCCATTATTCTGGCGAAAAATGATCTGGGGCGTATCAACCTGTATCGTCTGGTGTCCCAGTCACATCTGACCTATTTTAACAAACATCCCCGGATTCCCAAGAGTCTGGTGATGAAGTACAGAGAAGGACTGATACTGGGAAGTGCCTGCGAGGCGGGAGAACTGTACCGGGCACTGTTGGACGGACAGTCGGATGCCCAGATTGCCAGACTGGTGAAATTCTATGACTATCTGGAGATCCAGCCCTGCGGCAACAACAAATTCATGATCGCTTCGGAACGTGTGAGGAATGTAAATTCCATTGAGGATATTCAGAATATCAACCGGAAGATCGTGTCCCTGGGAGAACAGTTCCACAAGCCGGTAGTGGCTACCTGCGATGTGCATTTCCTGGATCCAGAGGATGAGGTCTACCGCCGTATCATCATGGCGGGACGAGGATTCGATGATGCGGATGATCAGGCACCATTGTATTTACATACCACGGAAGAGATGCTGGAAGAATTCTCTTATCTGGGAAGTGATAAGGCGGAAGAAATCGTTATTACCAATACCAATATGATTGCAGACATGATCGAGACTATTGCACCGGTGCGCCCGGACAAATGTCCTCCGGTCATTCCCGACAGTGATAAGACACTGACGGAGATCTGTTATAACAGAGCCCATGAAATTTACGGACCAGATCTGCCTCAGATCGTAGAGGCGAGACTGGAAAAGGAACTGAATTCCATTATCAAGAACGGATTCGCCGTAATGTATATCATTGCCCAGAAGCTGGTATGGAAGTCGGTAGAGGACGGTTATCTGGTAGGTTCCCGAGGATCTGTAGGAAGTTCCTTCGTGGCGACCATGGCGGGAATCACGGAGGTCAACCCCTTAAGCCCTCATTATTATTGCAGTAAGTGTCATTATGTGGATTTTGACAGTGATGAAGTCAAGGCCTATGCCGGTAAGGCGGGAATCGATATGCCGGACAAGCTGTGTCCGGTGTGCGGAGAAAAGCTTCACAAGGACGGATTTGATATTCCTTTCGAGACTTTCCTGGGATTCAAGGGAGACAAAGAGCCGGATATCGACCTGAACTTCTCCGGTGAGTACCAGTCCAAGGCGCATAAATATACCGAGGTTATCTTCGGTGCGGGACAGACCTTCCGTGCCGGAACCATTGCAACTCTGGCAGATAAGACGGCCTTCGGTTACGTGAAGAATTATTTTGAAGAACGTGGCATTCACAAGCGGACCAGTGAGATTGACCGTATTGCTTCCGGATGTACCGGAGTACGACGCAGTACCGGTCAGCATCCCGGCGGAATCGTCGTACTGCCCTTAGGACAGGATATCAACTCCTTCACCCCGGTGCAGCATCCCGCAAATGATATGACTACGGATACCATAACCACACACTTTGATTACCATTCCATTGACCATAACCTGTTGAAGCTGGATATTCTGGGACACGATGATCCTACCATGATCCGTATGCTTCAGGACCTGACAGGGAGAGATCCTCTGACGATTCCCTTAGACGGACAGGATGTCATGAGTCTGTTCCAGAATACGGATGCGCTGGGCATTACTCCGGAGCAGATCGGCGGAACAAAGCTGGGGGCATTGGGTATCCCGGAGTTTGGTACCGATTTCGCCATGCAGATGGTTATCGATGCCAAGCCCAAGGCATTTTCCGATCTGGTGCGTATTTCCGGCCTGTCCCACGGTACCAACGTATGGCTGGGAAATGCACAGGATCTGATCATGAGCGGCGTGGCAACGATTTCCACCGCCATCTGTACCCGTGACGATATCATGCTGTATCTGATCCAGATGGGTGTGGAATCGGAGAAGTCCTTCAAGATCATGGAGGCCGTGCGTAAAGGCATGGTGGCGAAGGGCAGATGCGCCATGTGGGAAGAGTGGAAAGAAGACATGCTGGCCCACAATGTACCCCAGTGGTATATTGAATCCTGTCAGAAGATCGAGTACATGTTCCCGAAGGCCCATGCGGCGGCATACGTTATGATGGCATGGCGTATTGCATATTGTAAGATCCATTATCCGTTAGCCTATTACGGAGCGTTTTTCAGTATTCGTGCCAAGGCATTTTCTTATGAAATTATGTGTCAGGGACAGAAGCATTTAGAGAGCGTTATGGTGGATTACAAAAAGCGACAGGATACGCTTTCCAATAAGGAGAAGGATGCCATGGGTGATATGCGTATCGTGCAGGAAATGTATGCACGAGGCTTTGAATTCGAGCCAATTGATATCTTTAGAGCCCAGTCCAGATCCTTCCAGATCGTGGATGGCAAATTAATGCCTTCCTTAAACAGTATCGACGGACTGGGAGAGAAGGCGGCGGATGCCATCGTGGAAGCGGCAAAAGACGGCCCCTTCCTGTCTAAAGATGATTTCCGCCAGAGAACCAAAGTCTCCAAGACCATCATCGACCTGATGGATTCCCTGGGATTATTGGGAGACCTCCCGGAGTCCAATCAGATCAGTATATTTGACCTGGTGTAACAGCTCAGCCATACCATGACGAATGCACGGCTTGGACGCTTGAGTACAAAGCTGCGCATTTGACATGGTATGAGCGGAGCGCCCAATCCATGAAGCAAAAGATGAGCCGCGCAAGCGGCGTCGACTGCGCAGCAGCCGCTTTTGCGAATGGCCGTGGGCTGAGCTGTAGTCCGGCCAGCCGCTTTTATGAATTGGCCGTGGGCTGAGCTGGTCTAAAAATTTTTAAAAAAAGTGCTTGCATTTTTTCGACAACTCGATTATACTATGCAAGTACTGTTTTTGTGGCTGATTGGTCAAGCGGTTAAGACGTCGCCCTCTCACGGCGAAAACAGGGGTTCGATTCCCCTACTAGCTGTTTTCGAGAACCGGAATTCGTAAAGGATTCCGGTTTTTGCGTTACAGTTCCCTCGAAAATTCCTGTGCATAGATTTGTGCTTGCACAAACATCTACGAGTGGGTGAACTACAACATTTTTGCCGGAACCCCTTGCATTCCAGTCTGGAACATGTTAGAGTAAAGAGGATGATACATGTTACTGGAGCAAGAGTGGGCAAAAACCCACTCTTGTTTGTTATCGCGACGAGGAAAATATCCATCGTGCTTGCACGAATGGATATTTGACGACCGCTAATCAGCGCGAGCTCCGCGAAGCGAACCGCGCGCTGGTATAACACAGACAACTGAATAAGGAAGGTGAAGGAATGTCAAAAAGAGAAACATACGAAGCGAAGACAGAAGAAATTCTGCTTCCGATCGCGGAGGAAAACGGCGTGGAAATCTACGACGTGGAGTATGTGAAAGAAGGCAGCGACTGGTATCTGCGTGCCTACATCGACAAACCGGACGGCGTCAACATCGGTGACTGCGAGGCAGTAAGCCGCGCGTTGTCCGACAAACTGGATGAAGCCGATTTTATCGAGGACGCCTATATTTTGGAAGTGAGCTCACCGGGGCTGGGCAGGACGCTGAAAAAGGATAAGCATCTGGAAAAGAGCCTGGGCGAAGAAGTGGAAATCAGATTGTATAAGCCGGTGGATAAATGCCGGGAATTTACAGGCGTATTAAAAAGCTACGATGCGGACAGCATTACGATTGATACAGCAGAAAAGGAAATGACATTTGCCAGAAAAGAGATTGCACTGATCCGTCTGGCGCTGGATTTTTAAACAGACGACAAAGCAGCGGAATGGAGGATGAAATGAATAAGGAATTAAAGGAAGCGTTGGATGTACTGGAGAAAGAGAAAGAGATCAGCAAAGAGACTCTGTTCGAAGCGATCGAAAACTCTCTGCTCACAGCCTGCAAACAGCATTTCGGCAAAGCGGATAATGTAAAAGTGGAAATCGACCGGGATACCTGCGATTTTCTCTGCTATGCGGAGAAAGAGGTTGTTCCGACACAGGACGACGTGGAGGATGAATGTCTGCAGATCGCTCTGGAGGATGCAAAGCAGATTTCCCACAGAGCGCAGGTTGGAGACATAATCCATGTGGAGATTAAGTCTAAAGAATTCGGCCGTATTGCAACACAGAATGCGAAAAATGTCATTCTGCAGAAGATCCGGGAAGAAGAGAGAAGCGTTGTATACAATCAGTATTTCGAAAAGGAAAAAGACGTCGTAACCGGCGTTGTACAGCGTTATCTGGGCCGCAACATCAGCATCAACCTGGGCAAGGCGGACGCAATCTTAAACGAGAGTGAGCAGGTAAAGGGCGAAGTGTTCAAGCCGACCGAGAGAATTAAGGTTTATATTCTTGAAGTAAAGAACACTCCCAAGGGACCTCGTATTTTAGTCAGCCGTACCCATCCGGAGCTTGTAAAACGTCTGTTTGAAGAAGAAGTAACAGAAATCCGCGACGGCGTTGTAGAGATCAAGAGCATCGCTCGTGAGGCTGGCAGCCGTACCAAGATCGCAGTATGGTCGAACAATCCGAACGTAGACGCAGTCGGCGCCTGTGTCGGTATGAACGGTTCCCGTGTCAATGCGATCGTAGATGAGCTGCGCGGCGAAAAGATCGATATCGTAAACTGGGATGAAAACCCCGGCAACCTGATCCAGAACGCGCTGTCCCCTGCAAAGATCGTTGCAGTATTTGCAGATCCCGACGAGCGCACCGCAAAGGTAGTCGTACCGGATTATCAGCTGTCCCTGGCGATCGGCAAAGAAGGACAGAACGCACGTCTGGCAGCAAGACTGACCGGATTCAAGATTGATATCAAGAGTGAGACGCAGGCAATCGAAAGTGGCGAACTTCCGGAAAATTATATGGAGCAGATGGGTATGGTCGGTGAAGAAGGCTATACAGTCGGTGAATATGATGAGGAAGAAGAGAATACAGAGGCTGCTGCGGACGAGACAGACAGCGATGAAATTGAGTTTGTGGAGACAGACGGAGAATAAGACTCAGAGGAGTGAAGCATTTGGCAGTGAATAAAAAGATTCCCATGCGTAAATGCGTGGGCTGCGGAGAAATGAAACCGAAAAAAGAATTGATCAGGATTCTCAGAACGGAAGAAGAATTCCTGGTTGATGTGACCGGGAAGAAGAACGGAAGAGGTGCTTACCTTTGTCCGTGTAAAGCATGCTTTGACCTGTCAGTGAAGAGTCATGGACTGGAGCGTTCCTTTAAGCAGGAAATTCCACAGGAAGTTTATGAAAAACTTGCAAAGGAGATGGAGCGGATTGGCCAGAGATAAAGTACTTTCGCTGATCAGCCTTGCGACAAAAGCAGGACGCTGTGCAAGTGGTGAGTTCCTGACAGAGAGTGAAACGAAGTCAGGAAGAGCCGGGCTTGTAGTTGTGGCAGAGGATGCATCGGAGAATACGAAAAAGAAGTTTCGGGATATGTGTGAATTTTATGATGTTCCCATTATTTTCTACAGCGATAAAGATACCCTGGGGCATGCAATGGGAAAGCAGTTCCGTGCATCCCTGGCAATATTGGACGAAGGATTTGCAAAAGGAATTTTGAAAGCATTAAAAGAGTGTTCTTGATTGCCTGAAGGAGGTTGTTTGATATGGCGAAAGCGAGGGTATATGAACTTGCAAAAGAGTTGGGAGTAGGGAATAAGGAAATCCTGGAACAGTTGAAAAAGAAAAATGTTGAAGTTAAGAATCATATGAGTACAGTGGAGGATAACGTGGCAGAAGAGATTAGAAGAGAAAATGCCGGCAGAAATGAAGAACCTGCAAAGGCAGAACCGGCAGCAGAAAAAGCGGCAGAAAAGGACAGCGGAGTGCCAAAGAAGAAAAATCTTGCATTTGTAGTGCGTCCGCAGAATTCCAGAAATAGCAGCAGACTGCAGGGAAATAAGCGTCCGGGAGCAAATCAGGGACGCAGTACAGCACAGGGAAATGCACGCGGAGGAGAGAACCGTCCGGTACGTGCAGCAGGTGCAGAGGGAAAACCAGTGCGTACAGAGAGAGCAGCTCAGACAGGTACGCGTCAGGAGAGAACTGACCGGACAGAGAGACCGGTACGCACCTGTCTCTTATACACATCTGACGCTGC
>ERZ1027038.1005-NODE-1005-length-10245-cov-6.693916_pt1 | contig 10245 bp, 9 predicted proteins | sample MGYA00519439_ERZ1027038 | MGnify/ENA primary metagenome ERZ1027038 (study PRJEB26926, sample SAMN06164807) | human gut metagenome | biome: ENVO:00009003; feature: ENVO:2100002; material: ENVO:00002003 | host: Homo sapiens | place: USA | collected 2012 ... | reverse complement strand
GTGTTCCATCAGAGATTGTATTATCTCAAATGTTATTAAAAATGTATCCGTAGTTCCTTCCAATGTAAATCTTGCAGCGGCTGAGATCGAACTGATTGGTGTAGATAAGAAGGAATTCATATTAAAGAACGAAGTGGATTACGTTAAGGATGATTATGATTTTATTATTATTGATTGTCCTCCTTCTTTGAATATGCTGACCATCAATTCCATGACTACAGCGGATAGTGTGTTGGTTCCCATTCAGTGCGAGTATTATGCTTTGGAAGGATTGAGTCAGTTGATCCATACTATCAATCTGGTAAAAGAAAGATTGAATCCCAATCTCAATATTGACGGTGTTGTTTTCACTATGTATGATTCCCGTACCAATCTGTCTATGCAGGTGGTAGAAAATGTTAAACAAAATTTGAATCAAAAGGTGTATAATACATTGATTCCCAGAAATATCAGACTGGCGGAAGCACCCAGTTATGGTATGCCTATCAATATGTATGATCCTAAATCAGCCGGAGCAGAAGCATACATGCAGTTGGCAGAAGAAGTTATAAAGAATAAATAGAAGAGAAGAGTATAGGAGAAAACGGTATGGCAGCAAGAGGATTGGGAAAAGGTCTGGATTCCCTGATACCCAATGCATTAGGGGAAACAAAGACAAAGAAAGAAGCAGTAGCCAAAGCAAAAAGCGAAGCAACAACGGAAGAAAAGGAACCGCAGACCCTTGTGAAAATTACAAAGGTAGAGCCGAACAGAGAACAGCCTCGTAAGAATTTCGATGAGGATGCATTACAGGAACTGGCGGATTCTATCAAACAGTTTGGTCTGTTGCAGCCGATTCTGGTACAGGATCGTAAGGATTATTATGAGATTATTGCCGGTGAGAGAAGATGGCGTGCAGCCAAGTTGGCAGGTCTGAAGGAAGTTCCTGTTATCATTCGTAATTATACGGAACAGGAAATTGTAGAGATTTCCCTGATTGAGAATATTCAGCGTGAAGATCTGAATCCTATTGAAGAAGCACAGGCATACAAGAGACTTTTAACAGAGTTTCACCTGAAACAGGATGAAGTGGCAGAGAGAGTATCCAAGAGCCGTGCTGCAGTAACCAACTCCATTCGTCTGTTGAAACTGAATGAAGATGTACAGCGTATGGTGGTAGATGAAATGATCAGCACCGGACATGCAAGAGCTTTGCTGGCTGTAGAGAATCCGGAAGAACAGTACAATCTGGCCCAGCGTATTTTTGATGAAAAGCTGAGTGTCCGTGATGTGGAAAAATTGGTAAAGAATCTACATAAACCGGCAAAGCCCAAGAAGACAGATGACAAGACCATGCAGGTAATCTATCAGGATATTGAAGAAAAATTGAAGCAGAAACTTGGCAGAAAAGTTACTGTGACATCCAGGGGAGAAGGATCCGGTAAGATTGAAATTGAATTTTACAATCATGAAGATCTGGACAGACTGTTGGATGTACTGAATAAATAAGAGAAAAGAAGATGCACGAAAGAAAGGCACGGTTAATAATATGAGTAGTACTTTTTTGAATCAGATCGGTCTGGGGGAATTTGACATGGGCTACCTTCTGATCGGAATGGGTGCAGTGATTTTACTGTTGATCATCTTTTTGATCCTGTTGATCGTTCAGATCAGAAAAACAAGCAAATTAAAAAAGAGACTGGACAAATTCCTCAGCGGTAAAGATGGAGCAAGTCTGGAAAAGGATATCGCCGGTCTGTATGAAGACAATAAATTCCTAAAAGCAAATACAGAGAAAAATAAGAAAGATATCCGCACTTTATATAAGAATATGGAATCCGCTTATCAGAAAATGGGATTGGTGAAGTACGATGCATTCAGCCAGATGGGTGGGCAGCTGAGTTTTTCACTGGCTCTGTTGGATGAGAATAATAATGGTTTTATTATCAATTCTGTACACAGTTCCGAAGGCTGTTATTCTTATACAAAAGAAATCAAGCTTGGCCAGTGTGCTATTGATCTGGGGGCAGAAGAAGCAGAAGCACTTGCCATGGCAATGGGAGAATAAGTAAAGAGGTTTATATATGAAGAGAATGAAACTGAGCGAGCTGACCGGAAACGAAATTCTTGCACAGTCATTGATGACTTGGGATTATCAGATCATTCTACCGGAAGGCGCAGTATTAAAAAAAGAGTATATTGATAAAATCGAGGAAATGGGTATTCTGGAGGTCTACGTAAAAGAAGACGAGTCCAACGAAATCGTAATACTTAAAAACGATATAGAAAAAACGATAAGAAGTAAAGTAAAAAGTATTCTGGAGAGACATACTTACCAGAATAACAAAGAATTGCAGGGGCTGACCCAGGCAGCAGATGAGATCATTACCAATATTCTGGATGAAAAAGAAGTTGTAGAAAAAGTATTTGATATTAAGGAACGAAGTGCTGATATTTACGAACATTCCATCAGTCTGAGTTCTCTCGCTATCCTGACGGCACTTCGGATGAATGTGGATAAGCAGGTAATTCATGATATCGGTGTAGGATGCCTGCTGCATGATATCGGACTTCGATATACGACTTTGGATTATGAAGGGAAATCCATGGAAGATATGAAGCCGGAAGCATTGGCAGAGTATAAGAAACATCCGGTATATGGATATACTTCTGTAAAAGATGAGGAATGGATTTCAGATGAAGTAAAAAAAATCATCCTGTATCACCATGAGAGACTGGACGGATCCGGATTTCCGCTTCGACTCAAAGAAGCGGAGATTCCACTTTTCTGTCAGATTGTAGCCGTATGTGATGCCTTTGATGAAATGATCTGTGGTATTGCCCAGAGACGTAGCAGAGTCTATGAAGCAGTAGAATATTTAAAAAGCTTTAAAAATGTGAAATATAATGGTAAAATAGTAGACGCGTTTTTAAGTTTTACTGCAGTCTATCCCGCCGGAAGTCATGTACTGACTAACGACGGAGAAGAAGCCATCGTGGTATCTCAGAATAAAGATTTCCAGGATCGTCCCATAATCCGGATCATCCGCGATAAGGATGGACGGAAATTACAGGAAGAGAGAATCGTGGATCTTGTAAAAGTTCTGAATGTATATATTGAAAAAGGATTAGAATAATGCTGCATACATATATGTCAGCAGAATGGAGGAAGTCATGATAGACATTAAATTTTTAAGAGAAAATCCCGAGGTAGTCAAGGAGAATATCCGAAAAAAATACCAGGATGAAAAGCTCCCTCTGGTAGATGAAGTGATTGCACTGGATACCGAGAGCAGAAAGGCAAAGCAGGAGGCAGATGATCTGCGTGCTTCCAGAAACCGTATCTCCAAAGAGATCGGTGCACTGATGGGTCAGGGCAAGAAGGAAGAGGCAGAAGCCAAGAAGGCAGAAGTAGCTGCCGGTGCAAAGCGCCTGGCTGAACTCGAAGCTTCCGAGACCGAACTGCAGGAGAAGATCACCAAGATCATGATGGTCATCCCCAACATTATTGATGAGTCCGTTCCTATCGGTAAGGATGACAGCCAGAACGTAGAGATCGAGAAGTTTGGTGAGCCCATAGTTCCTGATTTTGAGGTTCCTTATCATGCAGATATTCTGGATCGTCTGAACGGTCTGGACAAGGAGAGCGCAGGACGTACCAGTGGTAACGGTTTCTATTACCTGATGGGCGATGCTGCAAGAATCCATTCCGCAATGATCAGCTACGCAAGAGACTTCATGATCGACAAGGGATTCACTTATTGTATCCCTCCTTTCATGATCCGCAGCAGCGTAGTAAACGGTGTTATGAGTTTCGCAGAAATGGAAGCTATGATGTATAAGATCGAAGGTGAGGATCTGTACCTGATCGGTACTTCCGAGCATTCCATGATTGGTAAGTTCAAAGGACAGATCGTAGATGAGAAGAGCCTGCCTATTACCATGACTTCTTATTCCCCTTGCTTCCGTAAGGAAGTAGGTTCTCACGGAATCGAGGAGAGAGGTGTGTACCGCGTACACCAGTTCGAAAAGCAGGAAATGGTAGTACTGTGTAAGCCCGAGGATTCCATGGACTGGTACAACAAGATGTGGTCCTACACCGTAGAATTCTTCCGCAGCCTGGATGTACCCGTTCGTACTCTGGAGTGTTGTAGTGGTGATCTGGCAGATCTGAAGGTAAAATCCTGCGACGTAGAAGCATGGAGCCCCAGACAGAAGAAGTACTTTGAGGTTGGTTCCTGTTCTACCCTGGGTGATGCACAGGCAAGACGTCTGGGTATCCGTACCAAGGGTGAAAACGGAACTTATCTGGTACACACACTGAACAATACCGTACTGGCTTCTCCCAGAGGACTGATTGCATTCCTGGAGAACAATGTAAATGAGGATGGCAGTGTGAACATTCCTGTGGCTCTGCGTCCTTATATGGGTGGCAAGGAGAAAGTATTCCCCCAGAAATAAATAAAAATGTGGAAAACTGTTTGTAGATTTTCATAAAATGTGAATAATTCACGATAGAAGCGTCAGAAGTAGAAAACGAAAGATGTAAATCGTAAAAAAACAGAGACAGAAAGAAGGTGATTTTTTGCATAAATATATGAGAGCCATCGGATTCAGCGAGTATACTGACCGGAAGAAATTAAAAGAATTATTGACGGATGTGATCATGAATTCCGACCATCGCGCATATACCATGAATCAGGAAGGTATTCTTCTCGGAGAATTCAGCAAAAATCACACAAGCGCCAAAGGGGCCGTGGAATCCGGCGTCTTTGGTGTAGCTGTCTGTGGAGAATTCGATGATAATGACAAATTTATCTATGAATATTATTTCCCCTATCTGACGGGAAGCGGGATTACTTCTTATGAAGATGTGTCCGTGGAACGTCATGCGGATAAAGATTCCTATGCCGGTATCTGTGACGATATCAAGGTGGGAATCTCTTTGATTTTCTATCTGCGGAACCGGATTCCTTATATTAAGGCACTAAGCACCGGAAAGTTACCGATCCGCGGTACTACACTTACCTTATCCGGATTGTCCCTGACCGGCAGCATTCTGTTTCCCATTAAAAAAGACGAGGAGCAGGTACTTCGGGTGAAAAAGGATTCTGCCAACCGGAACAAGCTTCTCGCTGCCGCAAGACAGGGAGATGAAGATGCTATCGAGACACTGACTTTGGAAGATATGGATATGTATACCACTATCTCCAGAAGAATCCAGAAGGACGATATCTTCAGCCTGGTAGATACTTACTTCATGCCTTATGGTGTGGAATGTGACCAGTACTCCGTTCTGGGTGAGATCATGGAACTGCGCCTTGCTACCAATGATATCACCGGAGAAAAAGTGTATATTCTTACAATTTTATGTAATGAATTGTCCTTTGACGTATGTATTAATGAAAAAGACCTCTATGGAGAACCTCAGGTAGGCCGCCGCTTCAAAGGTGTGATCTGGCTACAGGGATATATCAATTTTCCTGAGGAATAGGTTGCAAAATCGTGATATTTTCGGTATACTACTTTTTGTATGTGTTCTCATAGTTAAATGGATATAACAAGCGCCTCCTAAGGTTCAATCATGGTTGAGACTTATGGAAGTTGAGAAGTGATAAGTCAGAGTTCGATTCCAACAGGGATTGCCCTGAATGTCAAAATAAGATACAATGGAAATTCATCACTAAGTGATTGAATTCATAGATATGGCAGCCGGAGCCAAAAGAGCTGAAAAGCCCGAAAATACGGCATTTGTCTCCTTAGTTAAATGGATATAACGGGGTCCTCCTAAGACTCTATTGTAGGTTCGATTCCTATAGGAGACGCTCATTTTTAGCGGTAATGAAGATAGTTTCATTGCCGCTTTTTTTGTGCAGAATTGCAATTTCAGTGACAAATTTGTCAGCGAAACAAGGTTGAAAATACTGACTTTGTCAGCGGGGATGGATGCTTGTCACCGATTCATATTTTCCGGTCTGTCACCTAGAGGGATTAACTACAGTGTAGGATGAGTTTTGGGGTGTAAAATTAGGAAAAGCAGTGAGATAAAACACTATATTCTTGTCTGTGATATCAGGCCTGTCGGAAGAGTCCGTTCAGATTAGATAAAAACAATCTATTCTGGACGGGCTTTTTTGCGTTCAGGGAAAGGAAGTTGCCTATGGAAGAAAAGAAGAAATTGCTGGATCAGGATGAAAGAGTTGTAGAGATTGAGCTGGAAAGACTTCGGGGATTTGTAAACCATCCATTCAAGGTTCAGGCGGACAGTCAGATGATTGAATTACAGGAGAGCATTAAGAAGTATGGAATATTAAATCCTCTGATAGTCAGACCGAGGCAGGATGGAACTTATGAGATCATATCAGGTCACAGAAGAAAATTTGCAGCTGAAAAGATCGGTTATCGTAAGGTACCTGTGATCATTCGCGTATTAAAAGATGATGAAGCGGTTGTATCTATGGTTGATTCAAATTTACAACGGGAAATGATCAGTCCAAGTGAAAAAGCATTTGCTTACAAAATGAAGTATGAAGCAATCAAAAGGAAGGCAGGAAGAAGAAAATGTGGTCAGGTAGACCATAATTTGGGAAAGAAAAGCATTGAGCTCATTGGAGAAGAATGTGGAGACAGCCCCAAGCAGGTTCAAAGATATATCAAAATAACAGAACTTATTCCTGAAATGCTTGAAAAGGTGGATGACGGAAGTATGGGATTTACTCCGGCGGTTCAGTTGTCATTTCTGAAAAAGAAGGAGCAAAAGGAAATGCTGGATGCAATGGAATTTGCACAGTGCACACCATCACTTTCCCAGGCACTCCGTATAAAGAAATTGAGTGCGGATGGGAACCTTACAGTAAGGGATATGGAAGATATCCTAAGTGAAATTAAGCAAAAAGAGATAGACCGCGTAGTATTCAAAACGGAGCAGCTTCACAGATTTTTCCCTGTCAGTTACACGGCAGAGCAGATGAGGCGTGAAATTTTGGAAATGTTGAAATTAAATATGAACAAATATTGGGATGAATAAAGGAGGAACAGATTATGTGCAGAGTAATAGCAGTATCAAATCAAAAAGGTGGAGTAGGTAAAACAGTGTCATGTGTGAATCTAGGAATAGGATTGGCACAGGAAGGAAAGAAAGTGCTTATGATAGACGCTGATCCACAAGGAAGTCTTACAATCAGCTTAGGTTATGAGGAGCCGGATGAAATGGAGTATTCTCTGGCAACACTGATGATGAACATTGTGAATGATGAAAAACTGAATATAGAAAAGACTATCTTACACCATAAGGAAGGAGTGGACCTTATCCCAGCCAACATTGAATTATCAGCGATAGAGGTGTCTTTGGTAAATGCCATGAGCAGGGAACTGATCCTGAAGTCTATGGTAGACAGGCTGAGAGAATTTTATGATTACATCATTATTGATTGTATGCCTTCACTTGGAATGATGACAATTAACGCATTAGCATGTGCAGATTCTGTACTGATACCGGTGCAGGCAGCATATCTTCCGGTCAAAGGCTTACAGCAGCTGATCAAGACAATAGGAAGAGTAAAGAAGCAGCTGAATCCAAAGCTCAAGATTGAAGGAATACTTTTGACGATGGTTGATAACAGAACTAATTATGCCAGGGATATTTCCCTGATGGTGTATGATACCTATTCTGCATCAATCAAGGTATTTGGAACAGAGATACCGATGTCAGTAAGGGCATCAGAGGTCAGTGTGGAGGGTGGAAGCATCTATTCCTATGATCCAAAGGGAAAAGCAGCATTTGCTTATATGGCATTAACTAAGGAAGTATTGAAGGAGGCAGAGTAATTATGGCAAGCAGAGTAGCAGGAAAGATTAAATTACAGTCAGTAGATGAATTATTGGGAGTACCGGAGATTGCCGGTACTCAGGAAATAGAGATTGGAAGAATTCATGCGTTTCCGAATCATCCATTTAAGGTGTTGGATGATGAAAAGATGGACACTCTGGTTGATAGTATCAGGAAAAATGGCATATTGAACCCAGTGATCGTAAGACCAGATCAGAGCGGAAATTATGAAATGATTTCTGGTCACCGCAGGTTACATGCGGCAAGGATTGTGGGATTGAAAAAGATTCCGGCTATCGTAAAGGAAATGTCTGATGATGAAGCTATTATAAAAATGGTGGATGCCAATATTCAGAGGGAAGAAATACTTCCAAGTGAAAAGGCATTTGCATATAAAATGAAACTTGATGCATTGAAGAGAACAGCTGGAAGACCTACAAAAGAAAATGCGTGCCACAATGGCACACATTTACGATCTGATCAAGAATTAGCATTACAGGTAGGTGACAGTGCGAGAAGTATACAAAGATATGTTAGGCTTACAGAATTGGTTCCTGAATTATTGGATTATGTAGATAATAAGAAAATTGGATTGGTAATGGCAGTAGATCTTTCATACCTTGATGAACAGGTACAGAAATGGGTATATGAATATTTTAAGGAAAATAGATTTTTGAAGCCGGTACAGGTTGAAGCATTGAAGAATTATCCTAACTTATCCAATGTAACACAATTCAGTGTCATTTCTATAATGAATGATGCATTACCGAAGAAGAGTAAGGAATCAAAGTTATCTTTTTCAGCAAAGAAACTGGATAAATATTTTCCACCGCAGTATTCAACGAAAGAACGTGAAAATATAATCATTCAGCTATTGGAACAGTGGAGTGCAGATCAGGTACAGTCAGAGTAGAAATATAATTATAATGTTTCAGAAGTGTAGAAACGGCACTTCTGAAACAGGAAGGAGATTCAAATGGAAGACAGAATAAGACTATCCTATTTCTATGGAAAGGAAGCGGATCAGTTTTCATTTTATAAAATACCGAAGTTATTATTTACCGAAGAGTATTTCAAAAAAATATCAGTGGAGGCAAAGGTGTTGTACGGGCTGATGCTGGATAGGATGTCACTATCTATGAAAAATCAGTGGATGGACGATGAAGGGAGAGCTTACATATATTATTCGCTTGAAGATATCATGGAGGCTCTGGGATGCAGTAACAAAAAAGCAATATCCATAATGAAAGAATTGGACACGGATGCTGGTATAGGTTTGATTGAAAAGAAGCGCCAGGGGCAGGGAAAACCAACCATGATTTATCTAAAACAGTTTATGGTGCAGGATGTTCAGAAGTGTAGAAAATTCACTTCTGAGCAAAAAGCGGCAGTTTCAGAAGTGAAGAATTTACATATCTTGAAGTGTAAAAATGCCATGTCTAGAAGTGAAGAAATTACACTTCCAGAAGTGAAAAATATTCACACTAATAAGAATAATATAAATAATACTGAGTTAAGTAATACGGAATCTAATCTTATCTTATCAGGGGATGATAAGATGCGATATGAAATGGATGCATATTCAGAGCTGATCAAAGAGAACATTGAACTGGATATACTGAGAGAGCGTCATCCTTATGATCAGGACCTGCTTGAAGGTATTTTTGATCTTATTCTGGAAACAGTGCTTTGCAAAAATGAGAGTATCATTGTTGCGTCCAATAAATATCCGGCAGAACTGGTGAGAAGCAAGTTCCTAAAATTGAACAGTTCACACGTAGAATATGCGATTGACTGTTTCAAGTGTAATACGACCAAGGTTCGCAATATCAAGAAATATCTGCTTACCACATTGTTTAATGCACCAAGTACAATCAGCGGTTACTATCAGGCAGCGGTTAACCATGATTATCCTCAATATGCAGTAGTTGACAAATAATGACTTGACGTGTAGTCATTGCGTGCGTATAATATGAATTACAAATACACGCATTGACTACATGAAAGGGGCCATTATGGATAACAAGATAATTACAGCAGCTGGAGTAAATATCAATGTGGATAAGCACGAAGACGAAAAGACAAAGGAGCGCAGACTAATGGCTTATGCTTTTAAAATGGTTCGTGCGGAATCAGGAATGAATCGAAAAGAATTTGCAGAGTGGCTTGGAATTCCTTACAGAACAATGCAGGAGTGGGAACTGGGAAGAAGGGCTATGCCACAATATGTACTGGATCTTATAGCTTATAAGGTCAGAAATGAAAAGAAACAGGGAAATATATAATTTATTGCATCCGTGAAAAACGGGGGAGGGAAGAGTTATGTATGATGATTATTATTACTACGAAGAGCAAAGAAAGGCACAGGCAAAATCAGATGCAGCATTGGCAGCAACATTTGCAACAGGTATTTGCGGAGGAATAGGAATTGTACCTGT
>ERZ1027038.990-NODE-990-length-10317-cov-4.178230_pt1 | contig 10317 bp, 6 predicted proteins | sample MGYA00519439_ERZ1027038 | MGnify/ENA primary metagenome ERZ1027038 (study PRJEB26926, sample SAMN06164807) | human gut metagenome | biome: ENVO:00009003; feature: ENVO:2100002; material: ENVO:00002003 | host: Homo sapiens | place: USA | collected 2012 ... | reverse complement strand
GGCTCGGAGATGTGTATAAGAGACAGCAATAATACTATTATGAAGAAACTTCTGCTACTGATCTTTTTATTGTGTAGTACCTTCTGGTGTCAGGCACAAACAGACCGGATTATTTTGGGTGACGAACAAACTTCCGAGTATTTTCCCATCCTAAAGGATAAACGGATTGCCATTTTCTCTAATCATACAGGAATGATAGGGGATAAACATCTATTGGATGTTCTTTTAGAAAACAAATTCAATGTAGTTGCCATCTTCTCGCCCGAACATGGTTTCCGTGGAAATGCAGATGCAGGCGAGCACGTATCCAGTTCAGTAGACTCTAAAACAGGGGTGCCAATTCTTTCTCTTTATGAAGGGAAGGACAAAAAGCCAAGTAAGGCTTCAATGCAAAAATTTGATATTCTGATAGTAGATATACAGGACGTAGGATTGCGTTTTTACACCTATTACATAACGATGTGTCGGCTAATGGATGTCTGTGCGGAATATAACAAGAAAGTTTTGTTATTAGACCGTCCTAATCCGAATGGACATTATGTAGATGGACCGATTCTGGATATGAAATATAAATCAGGTGTGGGATGGTTGCCGATTCCTATTGTACACGGAATGACATTAGGGGAACTTGCATTAATGGTAAATGGAGAAGGCTGGTTACCCGGTTCACGCAAATGTGATTTAGCTGTTATCAAGTGTAAGAACTATACACACCAGACAAGGTATCAGTTGCCAATTCCTCCATCTCCTAATCTGCCGAATATGAAGTCAATATATTTATATCCGTCTACTTGTTTCTTTGAAGCAACACCTGTCAGCTTAGGCAGAGGGACTTCACTGCCATTTCAGGTGTATGGACATCCCAATATGACCGGATATAGCTACAGTTTCACCCCAAGAAGTATTCCCGGAGCAAAGAATCCGCCGCAGCTGAATAAACTGTGCCATGGAGTAGACCTAAGCAATATGAGTGATGAAGAAATCTGGAAACGAGGTGTAGATTTATCTTATGTCATCGATGCATATCGTAATCTGAACCTGGATGATCATTTCTTCCGTCCATTCTTTGAATTGCTGGTAGGAAGGGATTATGTACGGAAAATGATTAAAGAAGGAAAAAGTGCCGATGAAATTAAAGCTATGTGGAAAGATGACGTTGAGAAATTCAAGGTGCAACGTAAACCATATCTGCTTTACGAAGAATAAGTTCATGTACTATTATAAATCATAAATCAACCCTATGAGCCCGATATCTGTCATCATTACTATTGCCGCTTATTTCGTGATCTTGTTCACTATATCTTATATAGCCGGCAGAAAAGCCGACAATGAAGGTTTCTTCGTCGGTAACCGTAAATCGGCCTGGTATGTTGTGGCATTTGCCATGATTGGGTCCAGCATCTCCGGAGTGACGTATGTATCAGTACCGGGTATGGTGGCTGCCAGTAGTTTCGGTTACCTGCAAATGGTATTGGGATTTGTTGCGGGACAGTTCATCATAGCATTCGTATTGACGCCACTGTTCTACCGGATGAACCTGGTATCCATCTATGAATATCTGGAAAATCGTTTTGGTATGTCTTCCTATCGGACAGGCGCATGGTTCTTCTTCATCTCTAAGATGCTGGGAGCCGCGGTACGTTTGTTCCTCGTATGTCTGACACTTCAACTACTGGTATTCGAACCGTTTGGATTACCATTTATTTTGAATGTGGCCATTACCGTAGCATTAGTATGGCTCTATACGTTCCGGGGTGGAGTAAAATCCCTGATCTGGACAGATTCACTCAAAACATTCTGCCTGGTGGTATCGGTAGTTCTTTGCATCAGTTATATTGCTTCTGATCTCAACCTGTCGCTAAGCAGTATGATTAGCACCATTGCAGATAGTGACATGTCACGCATCTTCTTCTTTGACGATATAAACAGCAAGCAGTATTTCTTCAAACAATTCTTTGCCGGGGCATTCACTATGATTGCCATGACAGGGCTGGATCAGGACATGATGCAACGTAACCTCAGCTGCAAGAACTTCAAAGATTCACAGAAAAATATGATTACGAGTGTTATATCACAGTTCTTCGTTATTTTGTTGTTCCTGATGCTGGGAGTATTGCTTTACATCTTCGCTGGTAACCAAGGCATTCAGGTAGAAAAGAGCGATGAACTCTTCCCGTTGATAGCCACCGGTAACTACTTCCCTGCGATTGTAGGTATCTTGTTTATCATTGGACTTATTTCTTCGGCTTATTCCGCTGCCGGCTCAGCACTGACAGCTTTAACAACTTCCTTTACAGTGGATATCCTCGGGACAAAAGGCAGGACGGAAGAAGAAATCGTAAAGATACGCAAGCGGGTACATATCGGTATGGCTGTAATTATGGGTATCACGATATTCGTATTCAACCTATTGAATAACACAAGTGTAATCGATGCCGTATATATACTGGCAAGTTACACATACGGTCCCATTCTCGGATTATTCGCATTCGGTATATTCATGAAACAACAGGTTCGCGACAAATATATCCCATTGGTAGCCATCCTCTCCCCTATCCTTTGCTTCATCCTGCAAAAGAATTCGGAAGCCTGGTTCAATGGGTATCAGTTCAGCTACGAACTGTTGATATTCAACGCTCTGTTCACGTTTATCGGACTCTGTCTGTTGATCAGAAAAGATAAGAACTAATAATTAACTTAATACATCATCCATGAATGTAAGACTTCATTTTTTGTTCACTTTGCTCACCGCCTCCCTGATCCCCCAGACGGGAGGCGCGCAAGAGCTTTCGACGGATGTCCGCCAGAAAATCGGTAAGTTTCTGGACGCAACTGCACGGAAAGAGGTTTCCGTAGGACGCATCCGGATTGACTCTGTTTCCATTGAAGGAAATACGTTGCAATTGTTTGCTAACATGAACTGTGCATATATTCCTTTCCGGGAAGATAATGTGACAGAGATTTACCAAGGTGTGCAGGCACTGCTCCCGGCAGAGTTTTCAAAGTACAACCTGCAAATCCGCACGAATAAGCGTAGCATTGAAGAATTAATCCCCCAAGCACTACGCAGCAAAAAGGACAAAAAAGCCAAAACATTCAATCCGGCCGGGACAAAACCTTTAGTAACGGCCCTTTCTACCCCCTATACCCCTACAAATGGACTAAAGAACCGTCACATTGCTTTGTGGCAGAGTCATGGCTTCTATTATGAGCCCAAACTGACACGCTGGGAATGGCAACGCGCCCGCATCTTCCAGACGGTGGAGGATTTATATACGCAAAGTTATGTACTGCCTTTCCTGGTTCCCATGTTGGAGAATGCAGGAGCTAATGTGCTGATGCCCCGTGAACGGGATAGCCAAATAGCAGAAGTTATCGTAGACAATGACGGTTGCCTTCACTCCCGTTCCGTTTATACAGAAAAGATAGGCGATAAGAACTGGATGCAAGGTACCGGTGAAGGTTTCGCCCATCTGCGCGATCAATATATCAATTTTGAAAACCCATTCCGTGAAGGAACTTTCCGTACTGTTGAGACAGTGAAAGGTAAGAAGGAGAAAGAAAGTACTGCCGAATGGATTCCTGAACTCCCGTCAACCGGACAGTACGCCGTTTATGTATCCTATAAATCATTGCCAAACAGTACGGATGATGCCCTTTACACCGTTTATCACAAAGGAGGAGTCTCCCAATTCAAAGTGAACCAACAGATGGGTGGCGGCACTTGGATTTATCTAGGTACATTTGGTTTTGATGCCGGAAAAAGCAATGCCGGCAAAGTTGTTTTAAGCAATCGTTCTGAGAAAGCCGGACGTATCGTTACCGCTGATGCCGTAAAAATCGGAGGTGGTATGGGAAATATGGCCCGCCGTATCTCTGATGCAGGTGCCACAGAGAATATTAAAAGTTCGGATGGCAATGCTGCCATAGTGCATAAAGAAATGCCGAAGATAGATTACCCGTATGAGATAAGCGGTTATCCCCGTTTTTGCGAGGCAGCACGCTACTGGCTTCAATGGGCAGGTATTCCGGACAGTGTTTATTCCGACAGCCAAGGTAAGAATGACTATACGGATGATTACAAATGTCGTGGTATCTGGGTGAATTACCTTGCCGGTGGTTCTACGGTTAACCCGACAGAACAAGGACTGAATATCCCGGTAGATATGGCTTTCGCCTTCCATTCAGATGCAGGAACTACGCTAAACGATTCCATCATCGGAACACTGGGTATCTACTATACCAACGTTTACAATGAAGAATACGCCAACGGAGCATCCCGCTATCTGGCACACGACATGACAGACCTGATTCAGTCAAATATCGTACGGGATATCCGCAGCCTATACGAACCGGATTGGACACGCCGCGGTATGTGGAACCAATCCTACTACGAAGCACGTGTACCCCGTGTCCCCACTATGTTACTGGAATTACTTTCTCACCAGAACTTTGCAGACATGCGTTATGGTTTAGATCCACGCTTCCGTTTTACGGTAAGCCGTGCAATCTATAAAGGTATGCTGCAATTCATTTGCTCGCAATACCACATGGACTATATCGTTCAGCCGTTGCCTGTCGACAATATGGCATTGAAAATGGTAGGCGAGAATGAAATAGAACTAACCTGGCAACCCGTAGCCGACCCACTGGAGCCAACGGCAAATGCTGAAAAATATATAGTTTATACCCGTATCGGAGATGGCGATTTCGATAATGGCGTGCTGGTAGATAAGAATACCTATCGCACTGCCCTCCCTGCCGGCATGGTATGCAGCTATAAAGTAACTGCCGTCAACAAGGGCGGAGAAAGTTTCCCGTCCGAAATACTCTCAGCAGGACGTGCGTTTAATGAAAAGGGAACCGTGCTGATAGTAAACGGCTTCGACCGCATCAGTGCTCCGGCTGATTTTGTTGCACCTGCTCCCGGTGATACTTTACTTGCCGGTTTCTTAGATGATCTGGACCACGGCGTACCTTATCTGAAAGATATCAGCTACATTGGTAAGATGAAAGAATACCGCCGTTCCATTCCATGGATGGACGACGATGCTTCCGGCTTCGGAGACAGCTATGGCAATTACGAAGATAAAGTAATCGCCGGAAACACATTCGATTATCCCGCTATTCATGGAGCCGCCATTTTGAAAGCCGGATATTCTTTCATATCTTGCAGCGATGAAAGTGTGGAAAATAAAACTATGAACCTGAACGACTATAAGTATGTAGACCTGATATTGGGTAAAGAATGTCAGACCAAAATGGGACGTGGCGGTGTGAAGCCGTTAGAGTTCAAAACATTCAGCCAACCTATGCAGGAAGCTATCACCGCATATTGCGGACAAGGCGGAAACATCTTCGTCTCGGGTGCTTATGTAGGAACCGACCTTTGGGACAATCGCCTTGCCCCGGCACAGGAATCCGATAAGAAATTTGCAACAGAAGTCCTGAAATATAAATGGCGCGTGGGGCAGGCAGCTACAGAGGGTAAGGTGAAATGTGTAGCTTCACCGTTCCCCGCCCTTTCAGGCAACTATACATACCATAATGAACTGAATGCAGACAGTTATGTGGTAGAATCACCGGATGCCATCGAACCGGCAACAAAAGATGCATACACCATAATGCGCTATTCGGAAAACAATCTGAGCGCCGGAGTAGCTTACAAAGGCGACTACAAAACCTGCATACTGGGCTTCCCGTTCGAAGCATTGCGCACCGCCTCTGAAAGAGAAGCGTTGATGCGCGCTATCTTGACATTTTTTAATTAAACCCATCATCATCTATGAAGCGAAGACTTTTAATAATGTTCCTGCTGGGGTGCCTGCTACCGTTCGCGGTACAGGCACAACATGGCACATTCCGTTTTGCGCAAATTACGGACATCCATTTCAGCCCCAACAACCCCAACCCGACGGAAGACTTACTACGTTCCGTCGCGCAAATAAATGCGATAGACAGTATCGACTTTGTTTTGGTTACGGGCGACATCACCGAAGAGGGCGACCGTACCACTATGCTGAAAGTCAAAGAGACACTGGATTTACTGAAAGCGAAGTATTACGTGATCCTCGGTAACCATGAAACCAAATGGAGCGACTCCGGTTGTACTGCCTTCGGTGAGATTTTCGGCGGCGAACGCTTTGAATTCGAGCATAAAGGCATTCTGTTTCTGGGTTTCAACTCCGGACCGTTGATGCGTATGGCTTACGGACATGTCGTTCCGCAGGACATCCGTTGGATGACGGAAGAAATGGATAAGTTTGGAAAAGATAAACCGGTTATACTTGTCACACACTATCCGTTACTGGATGGAGATGTCGATAACTGGTATGAAGTAACAGATGCAGTGCGCCCCTATAACATTCGTTTGTTCATCGGCGGGCACTATCACCGTAACCGGGATTTGCGTTATGATGGCATTCCGGGTATTTTGATGCGCAGCAACCTGCGTGATAAAGATGGAAAACCGGGATATGGCATCTATGATATAACGAAAGATTCGATCCTCGTCTACACGCAACGCATCGGCGAACCGAAAAAGCAATGGGCTGCTTTCTCGCTGACTCAGCCCTATTATGATCGTAATGGAAAAGCAGAGAAATACCCCGACTTTTCAGTCAACACAGAATACCCGAATGTGAAAGAACAGTGGGTAGTGCAAACCGGTGCAGGTATCTATTGTTCGCCTGCAATAGAAAAAGACAAAGTGTTCATCGGAGACGATATGGGGTACCTGACTTGCTATGCCTTGAAGAATGGAAAGAAACTGTGGAATTTCCAGTCCGGTAAGCGCATTGTAGGCACTCCGGCTGCGGCAGATGGTATAGTCGTATTCGGTTCTGCCGACCGCAACATCTACGGTCTGAACAGTAAAGACGGAAAACTGCTGTGGACTGTAAAAGCAAAAGCCCCGGTACTGGGTGCGGTAACCATTGAAAATGGAATTGCCTACATCGGTGCCAGCGATTCTACTTTCCGTGCTATTGATATCCATACAGGTAAAGTAATCTGGGCATATACCAGTGTGAAAGGATACATTGAAACCAAACCACTGGTAACAGCCGACAAGGTGATCTTCGGTGCCTGGGACAATACCCTCTATGCATTGAATAAGGCAGACGGCAAGGAATTATGGAAGTGGACAGGCGGTTTAACGCGCATGCACTTCTCACCCGCAGCCGTATGGCCGGTAGCCGCAGAAGGCAAAGTATTTATCACCGACCCACAACGTGCCATGACGGCTATCAATATAGAAAACGGAGAAACAGTGTGGCGCACTTTCCAGTCTATGGTACGTGAAACGATTGGCCTGTCGGAAGATGGAACGCGTGTATTCAGCAAGACCATGAACGACAGTATTGTCTGCTATGCCACACAAGGAGATCAACCCCGTGAATTATGGGCAAGCAACGTCGGTTTCGGATACGAACATGCACCCTCCATGCAAGTGGAAAAAGGAGGCGTAATGTTCGGCAGTACCAAGGAAGGACTGATCTTTGCTTTGGAAGCCCAGACAGGTAAAGTCTTGTGGAAACATAAGATAGGTAACTCACTGATCAATACCGTAGTGCCGCTGAACGGGCAACAGGTATTGTTCACCGCCACCAGTGGCGAAGTAGGACTGCTACGAGTTAAAAATTAAAGAATTAATAATTAAAAGCAATATAGGACATTATGAATAAAATCAATTGCTTCGTTCCTTTTTCAGGAGCTGCACAAGCGGAAAAGACAGTAAAAGGCCTGCAAGAAACCGGCTTAGTGAATAACATTTATCTGCTCGCCCTACCGGACGTTACAGAAAACCTGCCCGGATGTAGTACCCTGCACATGCAATCCATCCAGTCCAGTGCGGCCATAAGAGACATAGCCGGACATAGCGATGCAGAATATACGCTGATCTATACAAAATATACGACGCTCGAACTGGGTTTATTCGCCCTAGAGCGTATGATACACATTGCTGAAGACAGTGGTGCAGGCATGGTATACGCTGACCGTTACCAAGTAAAGGAAGGCAAGCAAACCAATGCCCCGGTGATCGATTATCAATTCGGCTCATTGCGCGATGATTTCGACTTCGGTTCCGTGCTGTTATTCCGCACAGATGCATTCAAGGAGGCTGCTGCCCGCATGAATGAAGACGAATATAAATTTGCCGGGCTTTATGACCTTCGCCTGAAAGTAAGCCAGAACGAAAGTCTGGTACACATCAATGAGTATCTGTACAGCGAAATTGAAGACGATACCCGCAAGAGCGGTGAGAAGATATTCGATTACGTGGATCCCAGAAACCGTGACCGCCAGATTGAAATGGAACAGGCTTGTACCGAGCATCTGAAAGAAATCGGTGGCTATTTGGCACCAGAATTCAAACAAATAGAATTTTCAGCAGGCAACTTCGAATATGAAGCTTCGGTTATCATCCCCGTACGCAATCGTATCCGCACCATCCGCGATGCCATCCATTCGGTATTGAAGCAGAAGACCGACTTTAAGTTCAACCTGATTATCATCGACAACCACTCTACGGACGGGACCACAGAAGCTATTGACGAATTCAAGAACGACGAACGCCTCATCCATATCATCCCCGAACGCAATGACTTGGGTATTGGCGGTTGCTGGAACATGGGTGTGCATCATCCCAAGTGTGGTAAGTTCGCTGTACAATTGGACAGTGACGACGTGTACAGCGATGAAAATACACTGACCACTATGGTTCGTGCTTTCTATGAACAGAATTGCGCCATGGTGGTAGGTACTTATATGATGACGGACTTCAATATGAATATGATTGCTCCGGGTATTATCGACCATAAAGAATGGACCCCCGAAAACGGACGCAACAATGCACTCCGCATCAATGGTCTGGGTGCTCCGCGTGCTTTCTATACTCCGGTGCTGCGTGAAGTGAAAGTTCCGAATACCAGCTATGGTGAAGACTATGCACTGGGATTAAACTTCTCCCGCCAATACCAGATCGGCCGTGTGTATGACGTAGTTTACTTGTGCCGTCGATGGGATGACAACTCGGATGCTTCACTGGATATCGTGAAAATGAATGGTCATAATCTGTATAAAGACCGCATCCGTACCTGGGAACTCCAGGCACGTGTGGCGAAGAATAAGAGAAGATAAACACTCCATGCGTTTTCCGCACTTGTACCACACAAGTGTTTCTCAGATGAAATGCTTGTGTGCTACAAATGTAACGCAAGTGTCCCTCACATGAAACGCAAGTGTTATGCAACACACTAATAAGTAACCAGTTACAGCATTCAATATGAACCAAACCATAAACAATCTGCTTACCGAGCAACTTGCCTCCTGGGAAACGGCTCGTAACAACTACGCCGCCCTTTCGGGTGTGCAAGTGAAGGAACTCGATGTAAACGGTATTCCGTATAAGGTACAGTTCAATCCTGCACGTATCGTTTCTTCGGGAGCTAAAGTAGATGCCCAGTCCATCAAGGAACGCAAATGTTTTCTCTGCCCGGCCAATTTACCGCCGGTGCAGAAAGGAATTCCGTTCGAAGGACATTATAATATCCTGGTCAATCCGTTCCCTATCTTTCCTCGCCACCTGACGATATCGGAAGTAGCACACGTGAACCAGCGCATAGCCGTCCGTTTCAAGGATATGCTGGCATTGGCACAGGCGTTGACGGATTACACAATATTCTATAATGGTCCCAAATGCGGTGCATCCGCCCCCGACCATGCTCACTTCCAGGCAGGCAACAAAGGTTTCATGCCTATTGAAAAGGACTGGCACGGACAGGTAGCAGGCAAAGTGGCAGATCACGGTGAAGCCACCCTCTGGTACTTGAATGACGCTCCCCGTGCAACATTGGTCATCGAAGCAGCCAATAAGAAACACGCTGCCGCCCTGTTCGATATCATTTATCATTCACTGGACATCAAACCGGGAGATGACGAACCAATGATGAATGTATTGGCATGGTACGAAGATGAGAAATGGATCGTATGCGTATTTCCACGTGAGAAGCACCGTCCAGCTTGCTATACAGCCGAAGGAGATGCCAATTTATTGAGCAGTCCGGCATCCGTAGATCTCGGCGGAGTGTTTATTACACCGGTCGAAAAAGACTTTCTCAAGATCACAGCAGAAGATATAGCCCAGATCCTGAGTGAGGTATCACTTTCTGCCGAAGACTTCCATCGGGTGCGTCAGCGTATTAAAGAGAAGATATAATAAAACAGAGTATCCTTATAATTAATAAGATAATATGAAAGAGCCCAAAGTACACGTAGGCATATTGTTCGAGCCGCAAATAGAGTTTATCCTGCTGA
>ERZ1027038.988-NODE-988-length-10319-cov-4.669232_pt1 | contig 10319 bp, 10 predicted proteins | sample MGYA00519439_ERZ1027038 | MGnify/ENA primary metagenome ERZ1027038 (study PRJEB26926, sample SAMN06164807) | human gut metagenome | biome: ENVO:00009003; feature: ENVO:2100002; material: ENVO:00002003 | host: Homo sapiens | place: USA | collected 2012 ... | reverse complement strand
AGCGTCAGATGTGTATAAGAGACAGCATCACGGTGGGGCCGCAGATCAGCACGGCATCGTAATCTGCCGGGTCATACAGCTGGGTCACAAAGCCGTGGAAGCCCACCGTGCCGGTATCGGTGGAGACCTTTACCACATTTGCGATGGAGCGGTACTCCTCCATGCAGTAGGGGGCATCCCGGAAGCCGAAGAACACATCCGGCTTCACACCTGCCGCTGCCAGTTCACGGGTGAGCTGGAACATGGGCGCGGTGCCGATGCCGCCGCCCACGACGGCGATCTTCTGATACTTGCTCAGGATGTCGGCCACATCGAAGCCGTTGCCCATGGGGCCGGTGAGCTGGAAGCTGTCGCCCTTTTTCAGGGCAGTCAGCTTGCGGGTCCCCTCGCCCACGACGGCGTACAGGAACTCGACGGTCCGGGTCTCAGCATCCCACTTGTGGACGCTGATGGGCCGGGACAGGAAGGGAGCTTCATCTGCGCCCCAGGCGCGCAGGGTGAAGAACTGTCCGGCGTGGGGGGCATGCTCGCGGTCCGGCCAGAGGACGGTCAGCAGGCGGATGTCGTCCGCGATGACCTCGTGGCGCAGGACAGTGGCCTCACAGCAGGCTGCACGCATGGGCAATGGCCTCCTTCATGTTCACACACTCGTTGTAAGCGGCCTCGTCGAAGGCTGCGCCCGGCTGCTTCTTGTAGGCCAGCAGGATGCCGCGGCTGGAGTTGACCACGCCGCCGTTGCCCTTCGACAGATACTGGGCGATGTCCTCGGCCTTGCCGCCCTGTGCGCCGTAGCCGGGGATGAGGAAGAAGCTGTCCTGATACTTTGCACGGATCTCGGTAGCCTCTTCGATGTGGGTGCCGCCGATGACCAGACCGATGGAAGAGTAGCCGTGCTCACCCATGTAGTCCTTGCCGAGGGCGTTCAGCTTGTCGCCCACGAGGTCGTAAACGTGGCGGCCATCGGCCAGCTTCTCATACTCGAAATCCTTTGCGCCGCCGTTGGAGGTGCGGCAGAGGACGAACATCCCCTTGCCCTGCTTCTCTGCGTAGGGCAGATAGGGGCTGATGGAGTCCAGACCCATGTAGGGAGCCAGCGTGACAAAGTCGGCCTCAAAGTCGCCGGTGAAGTGGCCCATGGCGTACATCTCAGCGGTCTTGGCGATGTCGCCGCGCTTGATGTCGGCGATGACCGGCACACCGGCCTCGCGGACAGCCTTCAGGGTGTCGGCATAGGCCTTCAGACCCTCGAGGCCCAGGGACTCGTAGTAAGCGATCTGTACCTTGTAGCAGCCCGCGACGGCCTTGGTGGCGTCGATGAGCTTCTTGTTGAAGCGGACGATGTTCTCGCCCTTGGAGAGGGTGCTGTCCACGAAATCTGCGGGCAGGTAGCTGAAATCGGTGTCCAGACCCACGCAGACCGGGCCGCGTGCTTCGACTGCTTCGTAAAGCTTATCCATGTTCGTCATTTGGGGTTCCTCCTGTTTGTCTCTCTTTTATATAAATGTATTTGCAGCTTATTCTTCTGCCTGATAGGTCAGCTCGCCGCCCTTGACCGTGGCGCAGACCCTGCCGTAGAGCTGCGCACCGTCGAAGGGGCAGTTGTGGGACTTGGAGTGGAGCTTGTTCTTGTCCACGGTATAGGGGGTGTCGAGGTCTACCAGCACAAAGTCGGCGTCATAGCCCGGCTCCAGCTGACCCTTGGCAAGGCCCATGATCTCCGCCGGGCGGGTGCTCATCAGGTGGCTCAACAGCTCGAGGGGAAGTCCCTCTTCCTTGCAGAGCTTGGTGTAGCAGACACCGAAAGCCGTCTCACTGCCCACCATACCGGCCATGCCCTTGAGCTTGTCTTCCTCGGAGTGGGGGGCGTGGTCGGTGGCGATGGCGTCCACCACACCGCTGCGGATGGCGTCGATGAGGGCCTGCACATCGTCGGCGGTGCGGATGGGCGGGTTGACGCGGTAGTCGCAGGTGTCATTGGTGAACCAGAGATGGTGGGGCGTCACCTCGCAGGTGACAGGTGCGCCCCGCAGCTTTGCCATCTGGATAGCCTCGATGGCGCCCCGGGTGGAGACGTGGCACATGTGCAGGCGGGTCTGGTAATACTCGCTCAGCCAGCAGTTCCGCACCGTCTCGATGTCCTCGGCCAGCCGGTAGTCCCAGGGGCTGATCTCCATATCCTCGGCGTGGCTCATCACGGTGATGTCCCGCTGGGTGCAGATGGCGAACGCCCGGGCCATGGTGGCGTTATCCTGCACACCGTGGCCGTCCTCGGTGATGAATTTGACCGAAGCGGGCAGGGTCTTGAGGTGGTCGATGGTCTTGCCGTCGAAATCCTCGGTGATGGAGACGGTCTGGTTCACGTCGCACAGGCCCACCTCAGCGGCCTTCTGTTCCACCATGGCGGCCTGTGCTGCCGAAGAGCAGACAGGCTTTGTGTTGGGCATCAGGTTCACGAAGGTGTAGCCGCCTGCGGCTGCGGCGCGGCTTCCCGTTTCAATGTCCTCTTTGTACTCGAAGCCCGGCGTGCGCCAGTGGCAGTGCAGGTCCACGAAAGCGGGCAGCACGGTCAGTCCTCCGGCGTCCAGCACCGTTTCGTTTTCTCCGGCCAGTGCGGCCAGGTCCTGACCGACGGCGGCGATCTTTCCGTCCTTTACATACAGCTCCACAGGCCGGCCCTCGGCGTTGACAGCGTTGATGAGCAGCATAAGATTACCTCCCTGTCTGTGTTCGTCTGGTTTCATCGTCCGGGTGTGTCTGCCCTCAGAAGGGCAAAAAAAAAACTTTTCCCAGCAAAGGGAAAAGTCAGCACATCAAAAAAGGAAACACTGGAGCCACAGCAAAAACGGCTGCAAACTGATTTTTCAGTTTTGCGCGCATCATCTTGGCCTTCATGCTCCCGTCTCCTTTTCTATCCGTTCTTTTTCGATATATTTTATCATAGAAGCGCAAAATGTGTCAATGCTTTCGGTCTCATTTCCATGTGAGAAGGTTTGCATCCGTAAGCCTCGAATTTTAGCTACTCTACCGAAAAGTCCCTCTTCTCCCCCGCCGCCAACGCCCCTGTGCAAAAAAATCCTCATTTTCGTTCTTATATCCTACCACTTCACTGTACATTAAAGTTCAGATGTGCTATTATAATGTCTATCAGAGAGGGGGCCGCCATTGCGGGCGGCAAATGGAGGTTTTCTATGATGGGTCTTTTAGAGGACGCGCGGAACATCCAGCGCAAGGACCCCGCAGCGCGCAGCGTGCTGGAGGTCATCCTGCTTTACCCGGGCTTTCACATTCTGGTCTATCACCGCATTGCCCACTGGCTGTTCGAGCACAAGCACTTTTTCCTGGCCCGCTGGGTCAGCCAGCGGGGCCGGCACAAGACCGGCATCGAGATCCACCCCGGCGCGAAGATCGGCAGCTGCCTGTTCATCGACCACGGCATGGGCATCGTCTTCGGCGAGACGGCGGAGATCGGCAACAACTGCACCATCTACCACGGCGTGACCCTCGGCGGCACCGGCAAGGACACCGGCAAGCGTCACCCCACCCTGGGCAACAATGTCCTGATCGGCGCAGGCACCAAGGTGCTGGGTCCGGTGTATATCGGCGACAACGCCCGCATCGGCGCAGGCAGCGTGGTGCTCAAGAACCTGCCCGCCAACTGCACCGCCGTCGGCGTCCCCGCCGAAGTGGTACGCATCAACAACAAGGCCATCAACCCTGCCGACGACCTCGACCAGCAGGACCTGCCGGACATCATGGCCCAGCGGCTCATCGACCTCGACCGCCGTATCGGCCAGCTGGAAAAGGCCGCACAGGGCGATATTCCCCCCACGGCCCAGCAGGTGGCCGCACGGCAGCGCCGGCATTAAAAAACGGAAGCTTTCCCTCGGGAGAGCTTCCGTTTTTCTTTTATCGTATCAACTCTTTGACCTTTTCCACCGCTGCTGCTACCAGCTGGCCGATGGGCTGGTCCGGCACACCCACCACGATGTTATCGCAGTGGTTGATGGGGATGAGCACCCGCGCTGCACTGCTCTGGCAGACCGCCGCCGCCATGGCCGGGGTGATCTCGCCCAGCAGCGAATCGGCGATGACGATGCCGATGGGGCCGACGATGATGTCCGCCCGGCGGCAGTTGACCACCACGGCATTCTCGCCGGTGGCGGCGCGGTGTGCGCCCGCCTTGAGCATAGCCGAAGCCGCGATGCTGTTGGTCCCTACGGCGGTCAGCTCGATGTCCGGACATCCGGCGGCAAGCGCCGCCGTCAGCTGACGGCCAAGACCGCCGCCCTGCCCGTCAATGACTAAGACGCGCACCCGGCTCAAAAGTCGATCTCCTCCAGCCGCAGCAGAGCGATGATATAAATTTTCAGGGCTTCCAGCAGCTTGTCGATGGGAGCGGCCTCGTTCGCGCCGTGCATCGGGCCGCCGAACTCGGGCAGCACTATATCGCTGTGCTCCGGGCCAAAGCTGACAGCATAGGGGAAGTGACGGGCGTAAGTGCCGCCACCCATGGTGAAGGGCGTTGCGTTCTCGCCGGTGACTTCGTTGTAGGTGTCGATGCAGGCCTTGATGGCGGGGGTGTCAGCCTCGATGTAGAAAGGCTTTGCGCTGCCCACATCCGTCAGCTCTGCGCCGGTGCCGATGGCGGCACGGATCTGCTTTGCGATGGTGTCGCCGTCGGTGCAGGTGGGGTAACGGCTGTCCATGGTCTGGACCATCCGGCCATCCACCATGGACATCTTGCCGCCGATGATGGTCAGCGGGCCGAAGGGTCCGTCGGCACAGTCGATGCCGAGGCCCACGCCTGCGGTGGAGTCGTGCAGCTTCTTGACGGCTTCCAGATAGGCGCGCTCGGCGTCGTTGCAGAGGCCATTGTCCAGCAGGTAGTTCACCACCAGACCGATGGCGTTGACCGTGCCTTCCGGCATGGCAGCATGGCCGGACTTGCCCCAGCCGCGGATGCGGACACCGTCGCCTTCCGGCTCGAGGGTGATGTTGGGGGCGTTGCGCAGCTTGGTGATGTCGGTGGCCACGAGAGCGCTGGCGCGGTCAGGCACAGCGTTGGTGGCGACGCCGCCCACGAAGTCCTTGATGATGCCGTTGCAGACGGGGCTGACCAGCTTGCCGTCGAAGTGGCCCTTCTCGCCATTGCAGACCGGGAACTCTGCGTCCGGGGTGAAGCAGAACACAGGGGCCGGGTAGTTGGCGAGGTAGTAGTCCACATCGTGCATGTGCGTCTCCTCATTGTCGCCGACGAGGGCGCGGATGGGATAGCGCAGGGAGACGCCCTCCTCTTTGAGGAACTTCAGGGCGTACAGGGTGGCGACCATGGGGCCTTTGTCGTCAGCGACGCCGCGGCCGATCATCCAGCCGTCGCGGATCTCCATCTTGAAGGGGTCTTCCGTCCAGCCGTTGCCCTCCGGCACCACGTCCACATGGCAGATGGTAGCCAGATACTTCTCGGCATCGGCACCGGCCAGCTCGGCGTAGCCGATATGGTTCTCGCAGTTGCGGGTCGCAAGGCCCATGCCTGCGGCCAGCTCCAGCGTCTTGTCCAGCGCGGCACGGGGGCCTGCGCCGTAGGGTGCGCCCTCTTCCGGGGCGCCCTCCACGCTGTTGATGGACACCAGCGTGGCAATGTCTTTCAGGATCTGCTCTTTGTTCGCCGCAACAAATGCGTCGATCTTCTGGTTCAAAGCCTCTTGCATCTTTGATTCGTCCTTTCTTCGTCTTTACTCAAGACACGCTGTTGTTATTCTAGCACACTTTGCGATGGAAAACCAGCCTTACACCGCAAACAGACCGCTCAGCGCTCCCAAAAGACCTGCGCTTGCCAGACCCATGATGATCCCGGCCAGCAGCACGCCGCCCATGCAGGCGATGAGCACATCTTTGAACTTCATGTCGAGGATGGACGCGGCCAGCGTACCGGTCCATGCGCCGGTACCCGGCAGCGGGATGCCCACGAAGAGCAGCAGCGCCGCCACGAGGCCGCGCCCGGCCTTGGCTTCCAGCGCACGACCTCCTTTTTCGCCCTTGACGATGCAGAAACGGCAGAAGGGGCCGATGATGGGCTTGTGGTAGCCCCAGATGAGGACTTTACGAGCGAACAGATAGATGAACGGCACCGGCAGCATATTGCCCACCACACAGACCAGATAGGTCGGCAGGATGGGCAGCCCCATCCCGATGCCCACCGGGATGGCGCCGCGCAGCTCGATGAGGGGCAGCATCGAGATAAAGAATACGATGAGATAGCTTTTGAGCATAGAGCCCTCCTTATAAGTCGATGTCCAGCTCCACCGGGCAGTGGTCGGAGCCAAACACCTCGTTGTGTATCTCGGCGGCTTTTATCTTGTCCGCAATGCGGTTCGAGACGATGAAATAGTCGATGCGCCAGCCCGCGTTCTTCTCCCGGGCGTGAAAACGGTAGCTCCACCAGCTGTATTTCACCTCGTCCGGATGGATAGCGCGGAAGCTGTCGGTGAAGCCCGCCGCCAGCAGCTCGGTCATCTTGGCCCGCTCCTGGTCGGTAAAACCGGCGCTCATCCGGTTGGTCCTGGCGTTTTTAATATCAATTTCCTGATGGGCCACGTTCAGATCGCCGCAGAGGATGACCGGCTTTTTGGCATCCAGCTCCAGCAGGTAGGCGCGGAAAGCGTCCTCCCATGTCATCCGGTAGTCCAGCCGCTTGAGGCCGTCCTGGCTGTTGGGGGTGTAGCAGTTGACGAGGTAAAACTCCGGGTATTCCAGCGTCAGCACACGGCCCTCGTGGTCGTGCTCTTCAATGCCGATGCCGGTGGCCACGCTCAGCGGCGCGGTCTTGCACCAGCAGGCTGTGCCGGAGTAGCCCTTTTTCTCCGCCGAGTATGTATATTCCGTGTAGCCCTCGGGGGCGAAGTCGGCCTGCCCGGGCTGCATCTTGGTCTCCTGCACCGAGAACACGTCCGCGTCCAGCGCGGCGAAGCTTGCGGCAAAATCGTGGGTCAGACAGGCGCGCAGCCCGTTCACGTTCCAGCTGATGAGTTTCATATAACGTCCCTTTCTGTTTTCAGGCCTTATATTTTTCTTTCCAGACGCCGCTGCGGAAGCGGGTCACGAAGCAGGTCACGCGGCAGACCCAGTCCACCACCATGGCGATCCAGACGCCGATAGCGCCCATGCCCATCCGCACACCAATGATATAGCTGAAGCCCACACGCCAGCAGGCCATGCTGGCGATGGAGACGATCATCGTGAACTTGACGTCGTTGGCGGCGCGCAGAGCGTTGGGCAGCACGAAGGAGAGAGGCCAGAGCAGCATTGCAAAGCCCGCGTGGATGCAGGCCAGAATGATGGAGAGCTCCATCGTCTCGCCCGAAAGCTCGTAAATGCCCACCAGAGGCCGGACAAAAATCAGGATCAATCCATTCAGCACACCCATGACGAGATAGGCCCAGCCCAACAGCTTCTTTGTATAATAGACGGCCTGCTCGTTGTCCCCTGCGCCGATGCAGCGGCCCACGACGGTTATCATGGCAAGGCCGATGGCCTTGCCCGGGATGCAGCCCACACCGTCGAGGTTGTTGGCGACGGCGTTGGCGGCGATCTGGACGGTGCCGAAGGTGGAGATCATGCTGACCACGACGATGCGGCCCGCCTCGAACAGGCTGTTCTCAAAGGCCGACGGCACGCCGATGCCGAGGATGCGCTTGGCCATACCGGTATCGAGCTTAACGGTCCTCGGCACCGTGAGGGCATGGCCCTTCTGGTAGCAGCGGCCCAGAATGAGCACCGCCGCGATGACACGGGAGACGACACTGGGCCATGCAACGCCATCGACGCCCATTTTCAGGCCGAAGATGCAGACCGCGTTGCCCACGATGTTGATGATGTTCATGAGGACGCTGATCTGCATGGAGATCTTGGAGTTGCCCATGCTGCGGAAGAGGGCCGCGCCTGCGTTGTACAGCGCGAGGAAGGGGTAGCTCAGGGCGGTTATTTTAAGGTAGAGGACGCCGGCGTCCAGAACGTCCGCGTCGATGGAGCCGTAGCAGGCGCTGATCATGGGCCGGGCGAAGAGGATGCAGAGCGCAGCCACCACGGTACCCAGGATGGCGCTCAGCAGGATGAGCTGGCCCGCACTGGCATTTGCCTTTTCCTGCTCCTTCGCGCCCAGATACTGGCTCACCACCACCGCACCGCCGGTGGCCAGCGCCGCGAACAGCACGATGATGAGGTTGTTTATCATATCCACGAGGCTGACGCCCGAGATGGCCGCCTCGCCGCAGCGGGAGACCATCATGGTGTCGGCCATGCCCACCGTCACGGCCAGAAACTGCTCGATGAGCAGCGGTCCCACCAGCCGCAGCAGGTCTTTCTGGGAAAACAGCGGCGTCCGCCCGTTGGACCAGCCGGCCTTTTCGTCAGCTGACGCGTTTTTTAACATCTATATTCTCCTTTGTCGTTTGCAATATCACATCTGTTTTTCATTTCAGCGCAGACTTCTCATTTTACGCTATCATCTTAGCACAGCCTTCTCCGCCGTGCAAGAGCCGGAAGGCGGCTTACAAAAATTTATAGTGTTCTTGTTTGAAACACCCCGCCGTTTCGTGCTTCGTCAAATTGCCGGTGAATCTCTCCGGGATTTGTGCGTTGTGCCAAAAGTACAGCATTCCGCCCCTTTTTTGGAAGTTTTTTCAAAAAAGGGCTTGTAATTTTTCTGTAATCGTGCTATTGTTGTATCCAACAAGGGCAGGCTGTTGGATACATAGCATCCCGCGTCCTTGTTTTTCTTCTTGTTTTTACCTTCTTATTATTGCTATTTCCTTCATTTACCTTCTTATCATTTACCCTGCTTGCCTGAAAGGGCAAAAAAGCGATGGCCCACCTGCACTGGGCCATCGCTTTTCTTTTTGTCGTTTATTCTGCGGTCAGCCGGGCGAACGCCTGCCGGACATCGCCGGAGAAGTAGAGAGTCCCCAGCGCACACACCGGGCCGTCGCCGCCCAGCTCTACCGCGCGGGCGACGCCCGCCGGGATGTCCGCCGCTGCCTCAGCCTTTCCGCCCCGGGCGCGGATGTGCTCTGCCAGCGTCTCAGCGGGCATGGCACGGGGCGTGTGGGCCGCGACCGTGACGAACCGCTTTGCCAGCGGCAGCAGCAGTGCCAGCATCTCGTCCACATCCTTGTCGGCCATGATGCTGAGCAGGAAGACGAACTTCTGCCCCGGGAAGCGGTCCCGGAGGCTCTGGACGGTAGCCCGCATCCCGTGGGCGTTGTGACTGCCGTCCAACAGGAAAGCGGGCGAATGCCGCAGCAGCTCGAACCGGCCCGGCCAGCTCACCTGCTCGAGGCCGGTGCGGATGGCGCTGTCGGGGATGTTCCATCCCCTGCCCCGCAGCACACGGAGGGCCGTGATGGCGAGGGCGGCGTTTTTCGGCTGATAGCTGCCGATGAGGGGCAGACGGACACCGTCCAGCCCGTCGAAATCGAAGGTGACGGCGTCGAGGTCGCCGCCCTCCACTTTGAGGCGGGAGAGATCCACCACCATGAGAGGCGCGTTCTGCTCCTTGGCCACACGGGCAATGACAGCGTCCGCTTCCGGCACACCGCCGTAGCTCACCACCGGACTGCCCGGCTTGATGATGCCGGCCTTGGCGGCGGCGATGTCCGCGATGGTGGGGCCGAGTTCTTTTACATGGTCCATGCCCAGCGCCGTGATGACCGCACACTCGGGCGGGTCGATGACGTTGGTTGAGTCCAGCGTACCGCCGAGGCCCACTTCCAGCACCACGATGTCGCATTTTTCTTCCGCGAACCAGAGCATCCCCAGCGCCGTGATAATTTCGAACTCGGTAGGGACGTCAGCCATGGCGTCTGCCGCCGGGCGGACTCGCTCCACCAGACGTACCAGCGCGTCGTCGGGTATCTGTTCGCCGTTTACCTGAATGCGCTCGTTGAAGCGGTTGATAAAAGGCGAAGTGTACAGGCCCACCCTATACCCCGCCGCCTGCAGGCAGGACGCCAGCATGGCGGCAGTGCTGCCCTTGCCGTTGGTACCCGCCACATGGACGAAGCGGAGCTTCTTGTGGGGGTCGCCCAGCGCCGCCAGCAGAGTGCGGGTGCGGCTGAGGCCCGGCTTGTGGCCGGCCCACTGGACAGCGTGGATGTATTCCAAAGCGGATTCGTAGTTCATAGAAACGCCTCGTTTTATTTGTTTCATTTTTAGGGAAGCGGGTATTCGCGCCTGTGGCGCGGATTTGGTTCTCTTTTTCGGTCAAATGGCTTTGCGCTCCGCGCGGGTCAGAGTGCTTTTTCATTAAGGCTAATGTTCTCTTT
>ERZ1027038.979-NODE-979-length-10373-cov-5.523648_pt1 | contig 10373 bp, 10 predicted proteins | sample MGYA00519439_ERZ1027038 | MGnify/ENA primary metagenome ERZ1027038 (study PRJEB26926, sample SAMN06164807) | human gut metagenome | biome: ENVO:00009003; feature: ENVO:2100002; material: ENVO:00002003 | host: Homo sapiens | place: USA | collected 2012 ... | reverse complement strand
ACGAGATGAGCGCTAGTCTCGTGGGCTCGGAGATGTGTATAAGAGACAGCCACTTTTAGGTCAGGCTCTGGGAGAAGCAATATTAAAAATTATAACAGGAGATACAAAATGAAAAGAATTAAATCTATAGATTTATTTGCCGGTTGTGGTGGGTTAATGGATGGATTTGAACAATCAGGATATTTTGATACGATTGCAGCAGTAGAATGGGAAAAGGCTCCTTGTAAAAATCTTGCGATTAGACTCAGAGATAAATGGAAATATAAGGATGCTGATCGTCGAGTAATGCGATTTGATATTCAAAGGACGGATGAGCTTTTTCAAGGATGGAATAATGATCCAACTTACGATTCATCGGTGGGGTTAGATCAACTGATTCATGAGGCAGATGGTATAGATGTTATTATAGGTGGTCCACCATGTCAGGCTTATTCAATAGCAGGAAGAGTTCGTGATGAAAATGGAATGAAAGACGATTACCGAAACTTCTTGTTTGAAAGTTATATTAAAGTACTCGACAGATATAAGCCCAAAATGTTTATATTTGAAAATGTTCCTGGAATACTAAGTGCAAAACCTACAGGAAGTCCAATAATTGAAATTATACGAGAAAGTTTTGACACTGCTGGTTATTGCCTCATACCAGATTTAAGTAAGGCAATAATAGATTTTACTGAATATGGCGTACCGCAAAACAGAAAGAGAATAATTATATTTGGTGTGCGTAAAGAGTATTTTGGTGATAAAGCAGAGCAAATTGTAGATTTATTTTATAAAGAGTATTTACCGAAGTATAAAGTAAAAAGAAAGAAGACTGTTTATGAAGCAATAGGGGATTTACCAAAACTATATCCTGAAAAAGAAACATCAAAAGTAAATGGTGTAAGAACCAGACATTCATTATCGGAGCCAAGTGTGGAAAATCATATTGCAAGATGGCAAAGTGACAGAGATTTGGGGATTTTTAAATTATTGACAGAGGATATAGAATCGGGAAGAAATCAATACACATCTATAGATGCTTTGAAAAAATTATATACAAAAATGACCGGAAAAGAATCAAATGTACATAAGTATCATGTAATTAGATGGGATGAACCAAGTAATTTGATACCAGCTCATTTGTATAAGGATGGATTACGACATATTCATCCTGATTCTACACAACAAAGGACAATAACAGTAAGAGAAGCGGCCAGGCTACAAACATTTCCTGACGATTATGTGTTTTATGGAAGTAACATGGATTTGTATAAGATGATTGGAAATGCTGTGTCCCCTTTGTTTGCGAAATGTTGTGCAAATGCAGTTCATGATATTTGGAAGGATTATGTCGGCTGAGAATTGAGGAGGTAATGAGATGGCGTATACTACTCAACAAGCAATAGAAACATTAAATGGTTATTTATCGATAAATGAGACCGATAAGGAATATATTGATGATACCAAAAAAAGAGGTTTCGTACTTGAACTATCGTCTGGTGAAAGGATTGTAATATTTGTATATCCGCTTGTGCATAAGCAAGATAATACAAAAAATTATTTTGATACAAGAGATAGCGGTGCTTATGAACGCGGAGTTGCGTGGAAGTATGCACAGAAAGAAGGACTGAAATATTTTTGCCTGGGGGTAAATGATCAGGTAGATAAATTTGAAGATTATATATTCAGTCTTGAATGTGATGAAAAAGAAGTTGAAAAAATATCAGGCACCAAGGACGGGAACAGAAACGGACCAGGAAATCAGATTATTATTCCTAATGATTATAGACCAAATAAGGAATTTGAAAGAATTCAGAATAAGTTAGGAATTTACATTGCTACAATTAGGAAATCTGGATTGAAAGAATATTTGGAGTATTATGATAATCGTCCTTATTTAGGAAAACAGAATATAGATGATAATTTGCAAGACGAAAATGAATATCAACGTGCAGCAAATATTTTGATAAAACATATAGAAGAATCAGGACTTGAATTATCATCAAATGATGAGGCAGTTGAACAATGCAGAGCTGATTTCATTGAGAGATACTCGCCTGAAAAACTTGCAGCTTTATCAGATGAAGAAGTATTGCAGTACATTTTTTATTCTAGTGGAGACAATTCTGATGCTTTGTGTTACTGGATAGAAAGAAACACACAGTGTCGTGAATTTTTTGGAAGCATCGCAGGCGGATCAGCATATAAATTTGGATTATTTCAGAAAAAAGATACAGGAGTCTGGACATCTGGAAGTGCTAATAATTCTAAGGAACTATCGGATGAGGAAGCATTGCAATTAGGAAAATCCATTCGTGATGCTCTTGTTAATGGTTCAAAACTTATTTCAGAAGCAAATCCACAGACGATTGAAGATTATGAGAAGATGGATGATGACCTGAAAGAACTGATAGGAGATCAGTTTTATAATATGGCATGGTTTCACAAATATTATGCAATGACTACTGGTGATATTCTCAGCTGTTATCATAATGATACATGGCAGTTCCATGTTCTATATTCACTTCTGATAAAACCAAGCACAAAATTTTATGCAAGAAGCGGACAGATTGCGTTGGTTCGTAAATATGCAAATATGTCTCTCGATTCAATGCATCATGTAATTGGGGACAAGTTTGGTATGCCTAAAAGTTTCGTAAGAATAGGTACATCTAATGATGTTATGAATTATGTGGATGAATGGAGAAGACGCTCTGTCGTCGGAATTGGTTGGAAAGATATTGGAAGTCTTGAAAGCTATGTTTATGGTGATGGAATTGATAAAAAAGCCATTGCTGATAAACTGCAGGAAATTTATTACGGAAATGATGCAAGGACTGCGTCAAGAAAAGCTGGTGAACTTGTCAGATTCTATAAAACGAATGAAGATACAGTATTCGTTGCAATGACTGGAGAAAGGCTTATCGCTTTTGTAGATGGAATAGGAAACTATTTTTACGATTCAAGTAGTGATATGTCGCATATGAAACCGGGCAGATGGCATGAAAACTTTACTCCGGCAGATGTTCTTCCTGAAAAATCAGAAGGAAAACTGACATCATGTTATCAGCTAACAGATGAAGATAATATGATGTATCTTTACAGAAAATATTATTATCCAGACGATGATATGGAGCTTGAAGTAAATCTGGAAAGCGAAGATCCGGAAGAAAGAAATAAAAGACTTTTCAGATACTGGATGGGATTACAGGTAAAACCGGAGGGAGATTCGGATGCCGGAAATCCATACAGTGAGCAGTCGATAGACTCATATGTAAACAGCATAGAGAAAACTCCTCTTCCTATGGTGGCAGAACATAGTGTATTTTATACGACAGATATTGGACAGGTAAACCAGGCTATGGATGAACTTAAAAAAGAGCCTGAAAAAAATGGATCACAGAGAAGTGCTGTGAAAAAATATATTCAATATCTGATTGATTCTGAGGAGGACTATATGAAGCTGATTTATAATACGAACATAGATGTAGATTATGAGAGAAACCGTATCGTATTCGGTGCACCTGGTACAGGAAAGAGTTTCGGGCTAAAAGATGACTGTGACAAGCTGATGGAAGATACAGTTGGTACATATGAAAGGGTTACATTCCATCCGGATTATTCATATTCTCAGTTTGTCGGAACATATAAGCCGGTAATGGATAGTGATGGAAGAAGCATCAGGTATGATTTTGTACCAGGTCCTTTCATGCGTGTATATGTAGATGCATTAAAGAGTGGAAGAACAGAAGCACCACAGCCACATTTACTTTTGATTGAAGAAATAAACAGGGCAAAGGTGGCAGCAGTATTTGGTGATGTATTCCAGTTGCTGGATCGTGATGATGACGGTGTAAGCGAATATGAGATACAGGCATCAGAGGATATTAGAAGGTATCTTGCTTCACAGCTCGGAGGTGATGCAGATAATTACAAAAAAATCAGGATTCCAAACAATATGTTTATATGGGCTACTATGAACAGTGCCGATCAGGGCGTATTTCCTATGGATACGGCATTTAAGAGAAGATGGAATTTTGAATATCTTGGAATCAATGAAAATGAGGAAGAGATTGCTTCCATTGGTAATATCAAATTGGCAGGAAGCGAGGATGTTATTAACTGGAATACACTTAGAAAAGCCATCAATGCAAAATTGTCTTCGGATGATTTCAGAATCAATGAAGATAAGCTGATGGGACCATTCTTTCTTTCAAAGAAAATCATTAAGTCTGATGCGGATGGAATGATAGAAGATACGGAAAAATTTATCAAGGCATTTAAGAGCAAGGTCATAATGTATCTGTATGAGGATGCTGTAAAACAGAGAAAACACAATTTCTTTGATGGCTGTGACAGTAGCAAGTATTCATCAGTTTGTGATGCATTTGATAAAAAGGGAATGGGAATCTTTGGAGATACATTTAAGGAATTATATTATGACAAGCAAAGGAATGATGCATAATGGAGATTGTTTCAAGATATGTCAGGGAACAGCAGCGGTATACAAAGAATAATCTGAAAAGCATCTTCTCCATGGATGAATCTGCGGTTGAGCACTTTATTAAAAATCTGAAAGCCTTTGGAGTATTAAAGAGCGTTAAAAATAATGAAGACCAGCTTGAAATGTCAGACCTTGTGGATGATGATATTGAAATATCAGATGAAACAGCAGTAAGCGGAGATTGTCTTTATGTCTTTACCTATGTAGGAATTATTACATGTGGTTCAAGGGTGATTAAGGTATATCCGAAGTATCTGATGAAGCAGAGGGATGACTATTTCACAGAAATGAAACAGGTTGTAAAGGTTCTTGAAAGATACAGCCGGTCAGATGAGCAGATGGTAAGCATGTTCAATGGTGATGGAGAAAACAGAAGTTTTAATATACTGGCCGTAATTCTCTATCTTCTGAACGATTACTTTGAATATGGCATATATACAAACAGTGAGGATATTATTGAAGTCAATGGCGATAGAGAAATCCTGTGGGGAAAAACCATAGATGAGAGCTTTGCCTTGATTGAAGATAACAGACCATATTATATGGAACTGTATACTGGAAAAACAGTTGATGATGATATGGATTATTTTAAAAGACTGCATGAGTGTATACTGACGGAATGCTCCAATCAGCTTCGCCAGGCGCAACTTGAAAATCTTTTTGGAATCGAGACAGTAGGGCTGTCAGAAGAAGTACTGGATGACTTTGGAGACAGGGAGTATATTCTGGAAAGAATTTCAAAGGAACTGAATGTGCAGTTTAACACCCACCGCCAGATCCTTCTTAAAACGCTGTATGCATATGTGGCACAGAACCGCAGAATGTTTGAGGATAATGATGGAATCTGTATGTATGGTACAACTGCGTATCATGCAGTATGGGAAAAGATATGCGCAGAAGTGTTTGATAATAAGCTGAACACATCACTGGGACAGTTGAAAATGCATGTTCCATTAGCAGAAGAATTTCAGAGTCAGAAAAAGGATTCACTGCTTGATATTATAGAGAAGCCAATCTGGGAAGGTACAGATACTACGCAGACAGCTAAAGATACATTGATTCCAGATCTGATCAGTATGCCAAGTGTCGGTGATGTGGATTATTTTGTTATTTTTGATGCCAAGTATTATCTTCTCCAACTAGAAAAAGGCAAGAATTTAAGAGGTAATCCCGGTGTTGGGGATGTTACAAAACAGTATCTCTACCAACTTGCTTACAAGAAATTTATTGAGGCACATCATATTGCTGTGGTAAAGAACTGCTTTCTTATGCCGACAGAAAAGGATGAGATAATAAAAAAGGGAACTGCGAGGATGCCAATGCTTGAAGCTCTCGGATTAGAGAATATCCAGATCAGACAACTTCCAGCAGCAATGATGTATGAGTATTATCTGACACAGAGAAAAATGGATATAAGGTTGTTAGATTTGTAAAACAGAATTGAATTAGAAAAGACAGGTAATTATATATGGCTGATGTGTTGACAAAAGAGCAGAGAAAAAAGAATATGCAGCATATCAGGGCAAATGATACCAAAATAGAAGTTCGACTTCGTAAGGCCTTGTGGGGGAAAGGTTATCGGTATAGGAAGAATTACAAGGAACTTCCGGGAAAGCCGGATATTGCACTGACGAAATACAAGATTGCTATATTCTGTGATGGCGAGTTCTTTCATGGGAAGGACTGGGAGATATTAAAACCGCGTCTGGAAAAAAGTAATAACAGTGAGTTCTGGATTAACAAAATATCAAGGAACCGACAGAGGGATGATGAAGTTAATAAAAAACTGCTGTTTATGGGATGGACAGTGATACGTTTCTGGGGCGAGGATATTCTGCATAATACAGATGAGTGTGTGAAAGTTATTGAAGAAACTATATTTGATTTGATGATGGAAGAACCGGAATCAGAACCGGAATGGAATTGTGATATAGGAACATTTTACTGAAGGAACAGGAACCGAAAAAACGGCAGAAAGATATTGAACTATTGATTTGATTGCAAAGATTTAAGGAGTTGTAATGGGTGATATTGAGACATCGGCAACAGCCGCAATAAAAATTAGATTAGCGGATACGGATTTACTGTCTCAGTATATTAATGAGAGAGATAAGGAACCTATCTGGGATGGATTTATATATGCATACAAAAATAAATACAAGAAAAATGATGATTTGATTGGACGTGCTCCTGTGCAAGTCAAAGGAAAAACAGTTAAGAGGTTTTCTAAAAAGAATCCTAAATACAAAGTAAGTATTACAAATTTGGAGAAGTACCGTAATGATGGAGGCGTGTTATATTTTGTAGTTCATATCGACGCAGATAAAAATAAAAAAATATATTACGCTGCACTTCAACCGTTCCTTATCAATCAGTATTTGAGAATAGCACAGAGTAAGAAGCCTATATCTATTAACTTAAAAGAATTACCCGATAAGCCAAATGATTTCGAGAATATTGTTATTAATTTCATTGAAGAGAGTCAAAAGCAGAGCATTTTGAAAACAGGAAAGAACTGGACCATAGAGGAAGTAGAAAAATTGTTGGGCAGAGATAATATGAGGATGAATTGTCATTTTACATGCATTGGATATGACAGAAATGACCCTTTTTCGTATCTGAAAAACAACGAATTGTATTTACATATTCAGAATCCAGACGGGACGCTTTCCTTTCCAGTTGAACATTTGGAAAGTGTGGACTCTGTAATTACAGAGCGTTCCATTAATGTGTATTCTAATGGACATAAGTATTATGATTTGGTCAAGGTAGAGCGTCACAAGGATGAAACATTAACACTTTATTTTGGTAAAAGTTTTAAATATATCTGGGAAAGAGATAAGCAAACACTAAAATATGCGCTTACAGGAAATCTTGATGAAAGGCTACAAGATCTTCGTTTTATCATTGATGTTTTTGACACCAAGTGTCTTACAGTTAATGGGTTGGATTTGCCGGTTAGCCCTACCAAAAAAGAGATAGAGAGTTTTGATATCGAGGGTGCAAGAGTAACTCTTAAATATTATGAATTAATAAAAGAAATGTTGGACATTTTGCATGTATCTATACCATTGGATATGGATAAGCTCACTGAAAAACAAGAAGACTATGTGAAGATGCTTATTAATACAATCGTTCATAAGAAAAGTGCTGGGTTTAAGGAAAAAGGACAAATTCCTCCAGTGGTATCATTAGAAATATCTAACATTCGTTTGTTATTGTTTTTTGGTCAGCGAAGCGACGAATTATATGATGTCAAAGATTTCTTTGAATATGATATAGATTGCAAATTAGACGAAAGTGGAGATTATCCAACTACCCAATATTGCATTATGAACGAAAGGGATTACGCATATTCTGCCAACATAAATATTGAGAAAATTAAAGCGGCCTTTATGAAGTATGATAATCAGGGACACAGAAATCGTATGGTTTTTTCAATATTAGAAATGATTAAAGCATATGATGCATCTAAGAAAAAAGAATTGTTGGAAATGGCACTTGAACTGTGTAAGTGGTTAGAAGAAAAGGAACCAGAGAACTACATTCACGTGATAAATCGTATTCAATGCGAGATTAGATTGAGAGAGATTTCTGACTCTGAAATTGCAGAACTAATGGAAATTTTAAAAACAGATATTAATCAACAAAGCAAGGCTGGTATTCAGATATTGATGGGAAATAAGCGCTTGGCGGATCATTATATTGGACTGCTTGATGATGAGACAAAGAAAACATTTATAGAATATCCAATTTATCATTTATACAAGGAGCTGACATAAATGGAACAGGAGCACAAAGATATTACTGACCGACAGATATATGAGACATCGATCGGACCGGTGTGTATGAGCAAAACAGAATATACAATGTATCAGGAAGAAATGGCAAAGAGAATTGGAAATCTGCATATTTATGTGGATGCAGATGCCTGTCCAGTGGTTGATATAGTAGGAAGAATTGCAGAGAAATACGGAATACCGGTGACTCTGCTTTGTGATACGAACCATGTGCTACAGTCAGATTACAGTGAAGTGATAGTGGTTGGAGCCGGTGCTGATGCAGTCGATTATAAGTTGATCAGTATTTGCCACAAGGGAGATATTGTTGTATCACAGGATTATGGGGTGGCGGCAATGGCACTTGGAAAAGGAGCTTATGCAATCCATCAGTCAGGGAAATGGTACACAAATGACAATATAGATCAGATGCTTATGGAACGGCATCTGAATAAGAAAGCCCGGAGGGCATCCGGGAAGAATCATATAAAAGGAACAAAGAAACGGACACCAGAAGATGATGAGCATTTCAGCGAGTCATTTGAAAAGATGATACACATGGCAATTCAGAACAGAGAAGGAGAAAACAATGGCAAAGAATGAAAGATTTGAAAAAACATATTCACAGGGAACCATGAATGTAACAGAAATCTGGGTAGATAAGGAAACTGGTGTAAATTATCTTTACCATGCAGCAGGATATTCAGGGGGATTGACACCGCTTTTAGACAGAGATGGAAAACCGGTTATTTCTCCGATTGTAAACAGATAATGGAAGTGAAGTCTGATGACTAAGGAAGAATGGTATAAACAGCTCATTGAACATCTCGAAGCCTCGAAGTTCAGGAGCAGTTTTCATTTGAAGCAAAAGGATATTGATTACATCAATGAAAAAGGATTAGATGTGATAAAACAACACGCGTAGGATTTTATAGCAAAGCGTGAAGCTCCGGCATATATTCCGAATGATGGGAAGCAGACACCTACTAAGGGACATCCGGTATTTATTGCACAACATGCAACGGCAACCTGTTGTCGGGAATGCATCAGAAAATGGCATAAGATGCAGCCTGGTAGGGAATTAAGTCAGGTACAGCAGGATTACCTTGTGGATGTGATTATGACATGGATTGAGAAAGAGCTTGCCAGAGCGAAGGAGAACTGATTTGAATATACAGATATTTGGAACAAAGAAATGCAATGATACGAAAAAAGCTGAACGTTTTTTCAAGGAGCGTGGCATCAAGTATCAGTTTATAGATATGAAGGAAAAAGGCATGAGCAAAGGAGAATTTAATTCTGTTGCTCAGGTTAATGGTGGTCTGGATAATATGATCAACTGGTCTGGAAAAGATAAGGATCTGCTTGCACTTATCAAATATATAACAGATGAGGACAAGTTGGAGAAGGTTCTGGAGAATCCGCAGGTTATCAAAACTCCGGTAGTGAGGAATGGAAAACAGGCGACACTTGGATATCAGCCAGATGTATGGAAAGGATGGAATTGATGTATATACTTAGGACAGTACAAGGAGATATAACGAAAATCACAGATGTTGAGGCAATCGTCAATGCGGCCAACAATTCCTTATTAGGTGGAGGAGGTGTTGATGGTGCAATTCACCGGGCGGCAGGGCCGGAGCTTTTGGCAGAGTGCCGGACTCTTCATGGATGCGAGACTGGTGAGGCAAAAATCACAAAGGCATATAATTTACCTTGTGATTATGTAATACACACAGTTGGATCGGTATGGAATGGTGGGATGAGTCAGGAAGAGGCGTTTCTGGTAAGCTGTTATTTCAATTCAATGAAGGTTGCATTAGAAAATAGAATCAGAACAATCGTATTTCCATCTATATCAACCGGAGTGTATAGTTTTCAAGTAGAACTGGCAGCAAAGATAGCGGTAAAGACAGTTAATAGATTTCTACAGGATAATCCGGACTGTTTTGATTTAGTGGAATGAGTGCTGTTTGATTCACATACAGAGGAAATATATGAAGCAGCAATGGATGAAACAGTATAAAGGAGCACATCTTCATGTTATACTTAATAAGTATTATATCTGTCTCTTATACACATCTCCGAGCCCACGAGACTAGCGCTCA
>ERZ1027038.962-NODE-962-length-10499-cov-4.197721_pt1 | contig 10499 bp, 10 predicted proteins | sample MGYA00519439_ERZ1027038 | MGnify/ENA primary metagenome ERZ1027038 (study PRJEB26926, sample SAMN06164807) | human gut metagenome | biome: ENVO:00009003; feature: ENVO:2100002; material: ENVO:00002003 | host: Homo sapiens | place: USA | collected 2012 ... | reverse complement strand
CGAGATGAGCGCTAGTCTCGTGGGCTCGGAGATGTGTATAAGAGACAGGCCTTAACAGCCAGACCCATGATGCCGAAGATTCTCTTGCAGTCTCCGGTCTTGCCGTCCTTGGTCAGAGTGATGGCACTCTGGAATTCCTTTGTTGCCTTTACCAGTTCTCCTGCTGGGCGAGCATGGATACCTTCGGGATCTGTGATAACATATTTAAATTCTTTCATTTTCTTATCTCCTTTTCTGATTTTTTATATTACGGTAACTATTCAGCACCCACATTCGCAAAACCGCTCTTTCAGAGCTTCCCTTTTGCTCATGTGGTTACTTTTTTCTTCAATACACCCAACAGCAGTGCGGACACTACCGTACCTGCCACCAGTGCCACCAGATACATCACTGCGTTACCTACTACAGGGAATACGAAAATTCCACCGTGAGGTGCCATCAGTGTGCAGTGGAATGCCATGGACAGGGCGCCTGCCAGTGCCGAACCGATGATGCAGGAAGGAAGCACATGCAGAGGATCGGATGCTGCAAAAGGAATCGCACCTTCGGTGATGAACGCCAGGCCCATGATGAAGTTGGTGGGACCTGCGTCTCTCTCTTCCTTGGTGAATTTATTCTTGAATAACAGGGTTGCCAGTGCAATGGCACAGGGAGGAGTCATACCTCCGATCATAACAGCTGCCATGATGTCATAATTGCCTGCAGCGATCGCTGCCGTTCCGAATACATAAGCTGCCTTGTTGAAAGGACCACCCATGTCAATCGCCATCATGCCGCCCAAGATCAACCCCAGTACAACTCGGCTGGAATCACCCATTCCGCTTAAGAAATTGTTCAATCCGGTATTGATACCGCCCATGATCGGTTCTACCACGAAGTTCATTGCCAGTCCCATGATCAGGATACCCACTACCGGGTAGATCAGTACCGGTGCCAGCTTTTCAATGGCATCGGGAAGCTTATCGCAGATCTTGCGAAGTCCCAGGATCAGATAGCCTGCCAGGAAACCTGCTACCAGTGCACCCAGGAATCCGGACTTTCCGTTGGCTGCCAGCATACCGCCTACAAAGCCAAGCGCCAGCGCCGGTCTGTCGCCGATTGCCATACCGATGAAGCCCGCCAGTACCGGAAGCATCAGACCGAATGCCACGCCGCCGATATTCTTGAACATTGCGGCTATGGGAGTAATCGTACCAAAGTTACTTCTCTGATCTGCGGGAAGTGCATTGATATCAACGTTCAGTCCGTCGATCAGGAAGGCAATGGCGATCAGGATACCACCGCCGACTACGAAAGGAAGCATATGGGATACACCGTTCATCAGCTGGGTATAGATCTTATGAGCTGCGCTTTCCTTACCGGTTACGGCTGTAGTTGTTTCACTGCTTTCCCCGTGGAAAACTTCCACGTTTCCACTCATTGCCTGTTTTACCAGCTGGTCTGCCTTGCCAATACCGTCGGATACCTGACAGCTGATGACTTTCTTGCCGTTAAAGCGGTCCATGGGTACTTTGGCATCAGCCGCCACGATGATGCAGTCCGCCGCTTCAATCTCTTCTGCAGTCAGTACATTTTTTGCGCCTGCGGAGCCTCTGGTCTCAATCTTAATCTGACAGTCTGCTGCTCTGGCTGCCTTTTCCAATGCTTCTGCTGCCATATAGGTATGAGCGATTCCGGTCGGACAGGAGGTCACTGCCAACAGCTTAAAGCCTTTCTTCTTCTCGGTGGTAATACCGGTATCACTTAATCTGTCATCAATGCTCTTGGCACTTTCATCTGCTGCATCAATGATCTGTAAAAACTCATCTACGCTTTTTGCGTTTCTCAGGGAAGTGGTAAAATTTTCATCCATCAGCATCACGGACAGTTTGCTCAGCACATCCAGATGTACATTATCCTTTGTATTCGGTGCTGCAATCAGGAACAGTAAGGTCACCGGTTCCCCGTCCAGAGATTCATACTCCACACCGTTTTTGATCACCATGGCTGCCAGTCCGGGGGCTTTTACCGCATCACATTTTCCGTGAGGGATCGCAATTCCCTCTCCGATTCCCGTGGTACTCTCTTCCTCTCTTGCATAGACCTGTTCACGATACTTCTCCACATCAGACAGCTTTCCGCTTTTTGCCATCAGTTCCACTGCCAGATCCAGTGTTTCCTTTTTGTCAGCCGGTGCCGCATTTAGGGAAATACTATTTTTGTCCAAAAGATCTGTAATTCTCATGTTGTGACCCATCCTCTCTTTTTATATTTATCATTGTTATTGTTCTACCTGCTGTAATACCTGCAAGACTTCTTCTCTGGTGGCCAGATTCTCGGAAAATGCACTGGCGCTTCCTGCAGCAATTCCCATATGGAACGCATGTACATAATCTTTCTTTTCCATCCATCCTGTCAGGAAACCTGCCACCATGGAATCGCCTGCACCCACACCATTGACCAGTGTTCCCTTCGGTGCCGGAGCTCCCATGCTCTGTCCGTCCGCTGCGATCAATACTGCTCCTTCGCCTGCCATGGAGATCAGTACATTCTGTGCTCCCATCTCCTGCAGTTTCTTACCGTAAGGAACCACTTCTTCCCTTGTGGAGAGCTTCACACCGAAGATTTCTCCCAATTCATAATTGTTTGGTTTCACCAGAAATGGATGATACGGCAATACCTTGACCAGCAGGTCTCTGGTGGCATCCACCACTGTCAGGACTCCTCTGCCTTGAATCCGCTCCAGGATCCGCTGATACATGTCATCCGGCATGGTATAAGGAATACTTCCTGCCAATACCAGGACATCTCCGTCTCCCAGTCTGTCAATCTTTTCCATCAGCTGTTCCAAAGCTTTTGCATCAATATCCGGGCCACAGCCATTGATCTCTGTTCCGTCAATACTTTTCAGCTTCAGATTGATTCTGGTCATTCCGTGATCGATTTTGATGAAATCAGCATTTACGCCAAACTCGTTCAATCTCCGGATCAGTTCCTCTCCAGTGAATCCCGCCGCATATCCCAGGGCTGTGGAATCCAGTCCCAGATTCTTCAGTACGATAGAGACATTGATTCCCTTTCCTCCCGGAAGAATCAGCTCTGATGAGGTTCTGTTCGTCATTCCCAGCTGAAAGTCATCCACGGATACGATGTAATCCAGTGACGGATTGAAAGTCACGGTACAAATCATTTCTATCCCTCCTGTCTGTCATCTTTCTTGTTCTTATGATGTTATTATATCTTCACATTCAGTCAAATTCAATCAATTTAATTCACAAATATGGTGCTTTATTTTGGTTGAATTTGCACAAAATAAAAGGATGAAATACTTCTTCATCCTTTTTCAATGTTTCTTTCACTATAGCATTTCCCTTATCTGGCTTCTTTAAACCCGTTTGCCTGTTCTTTCATTTCCTTTGCATTGGAAAGCGCCGCTTCCGTCAGTGCATCACTGCCTAACAGTCTTGCCAGCTCCGCCAGACTTTCTTCTTCTGCCACCTTGTGAATGTCCGTAATGGTCATATCATCGGTACTGCTCTTTTCAATAATGAAATGCACATCCGCCATGGCTGCGATCTGAGGCAGATGAGTGATACAGATGACCTGATGGGCTCCTGCCAGAATACTCAGCTGCTCCGCTACTTTCCATGCGGTTCTGCCGCTGATACCGGTATCGATCTCATCAAAAATCAATGTATCAATGGCATCTTTCCCTGCCAGCACCGTTTTGATCGCCAGCATCACCCGGGACAGTTCACCGCCACTGGCCACCTGGTTCAAAGGTTTCAGACTTTCTCCGGGATTGGTGGAAATCAGGAATTCCACATCATCATAGCCTTTTGTTGTAATGGCCTGACCGGGTCTGACTGCGATGTCAAATTCCACCGTCAGGAAATTGAGACCTATCAGCGCATCTTTCAATTTCTGCGTCAGTACCGCTGCGTTTTTTCTGCGGATCTCAGACAGTTCTTCACAGGCTTTCTTCAGTAACGCCTGCTTTTCCTCCCACTCGGCGTTCAATTTCTGCATATAGGCATCATAATCCACCAGTTTTTCCAAATAAGCTTCTTTTTCCTCTTTGTACCGCAGGATCTCTTCGATCGTGTTGCCGTATTTTCCCTTGAGGTGATTGATGGTATTCAGACGATCCTCTGTACTGCGAAAATCCTCTTCATCAAATTCCAGATCCGACATATATTCGGAGACATCATGATTGTAATCTGACAAAAGATTTTCCACCTCTGCCAACTGTTCCTCCATCTGTTCCAGTGCAGGATCATACATGGTCACACTGCGCAATGCCCGCAGTGCCCTGCTCAAAGAATTCCCGGCACCGTCTTCCGCGTCATTGCCACTGAGTTGATAGCTCTCCGCCAGGCTTTCCGCAATTTTTCGGCTGTTGGACATTTTGCGGTACGCCTGTTCCAGTTCCTCATCTTCTCCGGGCTGCAGGGAAGCATCCGCGATCTCCTTTTGTTCAAATTCCGCCAGAGACTGTTCTCTGCTTCTGGAGGTATCATCCAGAGTTTCCTCTGTGATCTTTTTCTCCAGGGCAGTACACTCATGATAAAGTGCAGCCACCCGCCCTGCGCATTCTGCAAATTCCGCTCCCGCATAGGCATCCAGGATCTCCATATGTTTTTTCTTGTTTAGCAGAGACTGGTGCTCATGTTGTCCGTGAATATCGATCAGCAGCTCCGAAAGTTCCTTCACCTGCTTTGCCGTCACGGTCTCTCCATTGATGCGGCAGATGCTTTTCCCGGAGGAAAGTTTTCGGCTCAGGATCACGGTTCCGTCTTCCGAAGGTTCCAGATCCATGCTCTTTAATTTTTCCGCCAGCCTTTCTTCCTCGCAGTCGAAGACCAGTTCCACCAGACCGTTCTCTTCTCCCCGTCTGAGCATGTCTTTCTCGAACTTTCCTCCCAGTGCCAGATTCACTGATCCAATGAGTAATGATTTACCGGCACCGGTCTCACCGGTCAGTATATTCAGTCCTTCTCCGAACTCTACCTCTGTCTCCCGGATAAGAGCCAGATTTTTCACGCGTAAACTACGAAGCATGTATTTCCCCCTGTCTTACCTTTCTATCATCAGATGGATCTTGTCCATAAGGATCTGGGTATCTTCCACGGTCCGCACTGCCACCATGATCGTATCATCTCCGGCGATACATCCCACCACTTCGGAGAATTTCAGGGCATCCAGTGCCGCCGCCACTGCCATGGCCATGCCGGATACGGTCTTGATCACCAGAATATTCTGTGCCATGTCCATGGAGATAAAACCGTCTCTGAGGACGCGGATGTATTTATCTCCCATATGACTGTCATCCTGTTTTAAAATGACGTATTTCTGTTTGCCGCCACCGGTGGGTACTTTGGACAGCTTCAGTTCTCTGATATCTCTGGATACGGTAGCCTGTGTCACAGCAAAACCGGCTTCCTTCAGATAGCCCGCCAGTTCCTCCTGGGTCTCCACATCTCTTTTTTCTATAATCTCCACGATCTTGCGATGTCTTGTTTTCTTCATCTTGACCTCATGCCTTTCTCACAACAATTCGTCAGGAATCTCTCATTTTCCGATGCAATACATCCAGGAAGCTTACCTGATTCAGCTGAATAAACTCGGTGATCTTCTCCGACTGCACAATACGGATCCGGTCTCCGGTACACATGGTCACTTTGTGGCTGCCGTCATAATTGGCTTCCACGGTCTGGCTTTTGCCCTCTCTGCCACCGGGAATCTCTATAACGATCTCATCTTCCGGGGACAGGATAATGCTTCTCTGGTTCAGGCTGTGGGGGCAGATCGGTGTCAGGGTGATCAGTTTCGCCTTGGGCTCCACCAGCGGCCCGCCCGCCGACAGATTATATCCCGTGGATCCTGTCGGTGTAGTCACGATCATTCCATCTGCCTTGTAATGATTCAGAAGCTGTCCGTTGACATAGATGTTGAATTCTATGATCTGCAGGGATCCGCTTCGGGAAATGACGATGTCATTCAAAGCCCAGCCTTCCGACACGGTTCCATCCGCACAGCAGACTTTACCGTTTAACATCATTCTGCGTTCTTTCTTAAAATCATCCCGGATCAGGCGGTCCAGGGATTCCTCTAATCCAGACAGTTCGATCTCCGTCATATAACCTACGGTTCCCAGATTCACTCCGATGATGGGGACAAGGATCTTCTTCGTCTCTCTGGCTGCCTGCAGCACCGTGCCGTCGCCGCCCAATACGATCATGCAGTCCACATCTAACGGAATGTCCGTTGCTTCCTCTTCCGCCACGGAATCCGCTTCTTCCTTCCAGTCGGATTCCTTGACCTTTAATTTCACCGTACAGCCTTTGGTTTCCAGATAATTCTGGATCCGTTTCGTGGTCGCAAGCTCCTGATCCTTATGCTTGTTGGTATATATCAGAAAATGCTTCATAGCTTCGCACTCCTTGTCTGTTACAGGGTATGAGAGTTGTCTACGATACCTTTGATTACGGCATCCCATTCAGGGGTATAGGACAGTCCGGTCTTTTCCTCTATAATAGTCTGTAAGGCGCTCTCCGCTTCATGCTCGGTCAGCGCCAGCTTTTCTTCGGAGATTTCCTCCGGCTTACGGATATGCAGCAGATATTCGATATTGCCCTCCGGTCCCTTGATGGGGGAATATTCCAGATGCAGTACTTCGAAACCGATGCTGTCCGCATAGTCGATGATCTTGCGGATCACTTCCTCGTGGATCTGAGGCTCTCTCACCACACCGTTCTTGCCCACCTTGCCTCTGCCGGCCTCGAACTGGGGCTTGATCAGACACACCATCTGTCCGCCGGTCTTTAACAGATTTCTCGCCGGGATCAAAATCTTGGTCAGAGAAATAAAGGACACATCCACGCTGGCGAAATCCAGTGCATCCGGGATATCCTCCGGGGTCACATAACGGAAATTGGTCTGTTCCATGCATACCACCCGCTCATCATTCCGCAGTTTCCAGGCTAACTGCCCCTGTCCCACGTCCACGGAATACACCTTCGTGGCTCCGTTCTGGAGCATGCAGTCCGTGAAGCCTCCGGTAGATGCACCGATATCCATGCAGATCATGCCGTCCAGCAGAAATCCCCACTGTTCCATTGCCTTTTCCAGCTTCAGGCCTCCGCGGCTGACATATTTCATGGTATGATTTCTGACTTCCAGCTTGATCTTGCTGACATCAAATCCGGTGCCGGCCTTGTCTTCCTTCTGTCCGTTGACATAGACATTGCCGGACATTATGATGGCTTTTGCCTTTTCTCTGGAAGGAGCATACCCCTGCTCTACCAGAATCACATCCAGTCGTTCTTTCATCTTCGTCTCCTAATTATTTATAATCTTTCCAGAATTTTCTCCGTGATGCTTTCCGCATCCAATCCGATCTCCTTTTTCAAAAGCTCTACATTTCCATGTTCCACATAAGCATCGGGAATAGCTGCCATGACACATTTGATCCGTTTCTCGTGGTCACTCAGACAGTCCAACACCTTTTCTCCGAATCCTCCGCTTTGGACATTTTCTTCCATGGTCACGATCATCTCATGATCTTCACAGGCCGAAAGTACTGCCTCTTCGTCAATGGGCTTGATAAATCTGGCATTGATGATACTTGCCTTGTAACCCTTTTCATGCAGAAGCTTCTGGACTTCCTCCGCTGTCTTTACCATACTGCCTACGGCAAACAATGCGATACCGCCCTCTCTTGCGATCCACTCCGCCTTGCCCAGTTCAATGGGGGCACGGTGTTCGGCAAGTCCGGCATAAGCCGTTCCTCTGGGATATCGCACCGCAATGGGCGCATCCAGTGCCACGGCAAACTTCATCATATCCGATAATTCCCATTTGTTCTTCGGCGCACAGATATGCATATTGGGAATTCCCGACAGATAGGTATAATCAAAAATACCCTGATGGGTCTCACCGTCACTCCCCACCAGCCCTGCACGATCTATAGCAAACACTACCGGCAGATTCTGAATACACACATCATGCAGGATCTGATCGTAGGCTCTCTGTAAAAATGAAGAATACACCGCAACAATAGGCCTCATGCCTCCTGCTGCCAGTCCTGCTGCGAAGGTCACCGCATGTTCCTCCGCAATTCCCACATCAAAGAACCGGTCCGGGTACATATTCCGGAAGCGCTTCAGTCCGGTGCCGTCCGGCATGGCTGCCGTAATTGCCACTACCCGTTCGTCCCGCTGGCCCAGCTTGCACATAACAGTGGAAAACACATCCGTATAATTGGCCACGGTGCGGGGATGGGAAGGAATTCCCGTCTCGATGTCAAAAGGCTCTGCCCCGTGGAATCTGGCGGGATGTTTCTCCGCCGGTCCATAGCCCTTGCCCTTCTGGGTAATCACATGCACCAGCACAGCTCCCTTGACTCTCTTGGCTTCCTCAATGACCTTGATCAGGCCTTCGATATCATGTCCGTCTACCGGGCCTAAATAAGTCACTCCCATATCCTCAAAAAACATCCCGGGGATCACCAGCTGTTTGAAGCTGCTCTTGGCCCGGCGGATACTGTTGACAATACCGTCGCCACCGGGTTTTCTCTTGAGAGCGTTGTATATGCCCTCTTTCAGATCCAGATAGCCGGTCGCCGTACGGATATTGTTCAGATATTTGGAAACACCGCCCACATTTTCGGAGATGGACATATTGTTGTCGTTTAATACCACAATAAAGTTCGTCTCCAGTTTGGCTGCATTGTTCAAGGCCTCGTAAGCCATGCCTCCTGTCAGAGAGCCGTCTCCGATCACGGATACAATGGTGGTCTTCTCCCCTTTGAGATCTCTTGCCTTCACCAGTCCCAGTCCTGCGGATATGGAGGTAGAACTGTGTCCGGTATCAAATGCATCATAATCACTTTCTTTTCTCTTGGGGAACCCACTCATGCCATGGAACTGGCGTAAGACATCGAAACCGTCCTTGCGGCCCGTTAATATTTTGTGGGTATAAGACTGATGACCTACATCCCAGATGATCTTGTCCTCCGGGAGATTCAGAGCAAGATGAAGTGCCATGGTCAGTTCCACCGCTCCCAGGTTCGAACCCAGATGCCCCCCGGTCACACTGATCTTTTCGATCAGGAACTGCCGAATCTCCTCCGCCAGTTCCCCATAGTCTGATTTATCTATTTTTTTGATATCGTTTGCTTTCTCGATCTTATCCAGTAACATTGGCTTTTCCTCTGCTATTTCGTTCTATGGACCAGGTGCAGCAACAGCTCCTTCAGGAATTCATGTTCTCCCGAAAAGCTGTCCAGAATCGCTACCGCTTCCCCGGTCAGCCGTTCCACTTCTCTGCCGGATTCTTCCAGTCCGTGTAAAGTCACATAGGTCTGCTTATGATTCTGTGCATCACTTCCGGTAGCTTTTCCCAGCTCCTTGCTGTCCCCTATCACATCCAGAATGTCATCCTGGATCTGGAATGCAATGCCGACATTGTAGGCACACAGTTCCAATGCCGCAATCTCTTCATCGGTTGCCCCTGCCAGCGTAGCTCCGATAGTCATGGCCGACTGGATCAGGGCTGCCGTCTTGTTGGCATGGATGAACAGGATCTGTTCTGTGGTCAGAGGTTCTGCCTGTTCCTCCGCTTCAATATCTGCGTTCTGGCCGCCGATCATCCCGTAGATTCCTGCCTTGCGGGCTAAAATATTCAGTGCCGCCGCCACTCTCGGGTAATTCGGATCTACCGGTTCTCCCGAGGTGCATGCCGGAAAAGCACGAAATGCAGTCTCAAAGGCATAATTGAGCAGTCCGTCTCCTGCCAGGACTCCCATACCGTCACCGTACACAGACCAGGTGGTCTTGCGGCCTCTGCGGTACTCGTCATTGTCCATGGCCGGCAGATCATCATGTACCAGAGAATATGTATGGATCATCTCGATCGCCGCCATAAAAGGCTCTATCGTATCATCTTTGCCACCGAACATTTTATAGGTCTCCTGCATCAGCATGGGACGCAGGCGCTTTCCGCCTGCCATAAGACTATAGTTCATGGCTTCAATAACGGTCTTCTGGTATCCTTCCTCTGCTGGAAGATATTCCTTCAGTAATTCTTCAATCGCTGCCGTTCTCTTCTGCAATTCCTGTCTGAATAACGTTTCTTCCATGTCTAATGCCAACCTTCCTCTACCTGCCGGTATGCTGTATGCTTACTGGGGATCCAGCGGTTCCAGTCCGCCCTCTTCGTTCAGCTTCATGACCTGTTTTTCCACCCGGTCGATCTGTTCGCTACACTGTTTCAGCAGATTCATGCCCTTGCTGTACGCCGTAAAAGCTTCCTCCAGAGAAATATCCTCTGCTTCCAGCTGTCCGATCAGTTCTTCCACTGCGGAAAAATTCTCTTCCAGGCTCTGTGGTTCCTGTGCTTCCGTTTTCTTTTTTCCTGCCAAAATAGCACCTCCGTCTGCTGCCTGCATCTATCTGCATCCCCCGGATACCGGTAAATGCTATCCGGGAAGTCTTTCTTCCTTCTGTATCTGTTCCACC
>ERZ1027038.959-NODE-959-length-10563-cov-12.580034_pt1 | contig 10563 bp, 12 predicted proteins | sample MGYA00519439_ERZ1027038 | MGnify/ENA primary metagenome ERZ1027038 (study PRJEB26926, sample SAMN06164807) | human gut metagenome | biome: ENVO:00009003; feature: ENVO:2100002; material: ENVO:00002003 | host: Homo sapiens | place: USA | collected 2012 ... | reverse complement strand
GCTGACGCAGGATTTCCATAATCTGACCGACTTTCAGATAGTCACGACCCATGCGACTCATGTCCTTGATACACAGGTACTCCACATTCCCGGCTTCAACCTCTTTCATCATTGCCAAAAATCCGGGACGGTCAAAGCAAGTACCACTAATGCCATCGTCCGTGAAATGGACAATGTTCGTAAAGCCCTGCCGTGCGGCGAACTCCTCCAACATAGCCTTTTGATTTGAAATGGAATTGCTCTCACGCTGTTGGTCATCATCTTTGCCAAAGTCATCACGGCTCAGTCGTTCGTACAGAGCTGTGATTTTCTCGTTTTTTCTCATAACTTGCGCTCCTTTCTTCGGTTTTAGGTTGTGTGTTCTAAGAGACTTCCCAACTGCTTGATTAAGAAGTCTTTTAGAGCATACAACACCCGCCGCCAGCTTGAACTTGGCATATTGGCGGACAGCAAAGTGGTTCGGTTTTTTCTTTTTCAGAGCTTCAAACATCTGATCCACTGGATTCTGAAAGGTTTCATCATCCTCGCGTACTTCCATCGCATTCAGGAATTCAATCAGCGTTGCAAAGTTCTGCTCTTCCAGCGGTGCCTCATAGTGGATATAACCAATCAAAGCACAATACAGCAAGGTCTCTGCCTTCGTCCAGAATTCGTCACCGGCCTTGCCGTCCCCTTTGGTGTTGGCAATGAGGGTTGTGGTCAGCTTCAAAATATCCTTTTCGCTGTGAATATACGCGAAGGGATTATAATGCATCGACTTTCTGAAATTGATAGTATTGAAAATCCGGATACTGTATCCGTTCTTCAAAAGGGCTTGGCCGCAGTCGATTACGATATATAGCGATAGGTAAGGCTTTGAAGTAATCTCCACCTTTTCCCCCGCTCTACACCGTACATGATGCTTTCGCATCATACGGCGTGCCATCATACTCAAGTAAATTTATAAGTTATCTTTTCTTAATTGGTAGTAATCCATAATTTTCACGCAATCGGTTGAATCTCCTTCTTTGCTTATCGTCCATATTGAATTTCTTCATTATTTTGATAGTTTCTGAAATATCCTCTGTCATAACAGCTCGCCATATTTCCTCTGAAATAAATGCGATATTGGTATGCTTATCTGTACCACCTTCACCTACTGGAATTTTCCTTATACATTTCATTTGATGTACATTCAGCCTATTTCCCATGACATAGCAATTCCCCTGTTGCACGAGGTATGCAGAAATACTATTATCATTAAATTCAATGCTTTCATTAGGATTCCTATACTTCATCACATTTCGTAATTCCTGTGTTTTTACACATTGGACAGATTTATGAATCTTTTCTCTTCCTTTTGCTGTATAGCTGGTAATATCTTGTGAGAAATTTATAGGATGTTTGTGATGGACTCCTGTAAGTGGCAGTAGTGGCATTTTGCCTACTGTTATAATTTTGGTTTCTTTCTTGATTCCTACAGTTTTCTGTTGAAATTCATAGGGCGTTTCCGCAAACGGAATTGTACTTCCAATACATGATAATCTGGTTCTAAAGGTTGGTAAGAGAGCGTAATTAACATCCGTTAGATTGTTATATATGTTGGTAGCAATACAGTAATAATTCTGTATCCCTATCACTGCCATGTTATAGGCATTGATTCTACCAACAGTTGTGTGTTTCCTTATATTAATCACTTTTGCCTTTAATTCAGCAGTAACCTTTTTGATGGCTTTATCGCTCATATCAGTTTTAGCAATGTATCCATATCTGGTCTTGCCTTTTGGCAGGACTTTAATTTTGAATCCAAGAAAATCAGAAGAGTTCTTTCGGAGATTAACAACTTTGGACTTCTCCGGACTAATGTCGAGTTTTAATCTTGACTTTAAAAAGTCTATTGTCGCATGATAATATCTTTGTGCATCCGTATAATTTCTGCACATAATTTTAAAATCATCAGCGTAACGCACTACATACCCATCTTTTAGATTTGTATATTTTCGTGCATAACTCAACCAGCCCTTACTTCCTTTCATGTTGCCTTTCTTCACTCCATTTGGTGTAAAAGTCTCCCACTGGCTACTTACCCACCAATCAAGTTCATTCAGCACAATGAGCGAAAGTAGCGGACTAATCAGCCCACCTTGCGGTGTACCCTTGTCCGGTATTCCTTCTCCTTCAATTTCTGATTTTAATATTTTGCTAATGATACATAGCAATCGTTTATCTCGTATACCTAATGTCCATATCTGTTTTAGCAGCTTCCCGTGGTTTACATTATCAAAGAAGCCCTTGATGTCCACATCCACACAATAATAATGTTTATACATATTTACCATGCTTACAACTCTGCTGACCGCATGGTGGGCATCTCTATTTTGCCGGAATCCATAGGAGTGATTATGAAACTTAGGTTCACAAATCGGCTCTAACACCTGTAAGATACACTGTTGTATCAGTCTATCCCAGATACATGGAATCCCTAACGGACGCTTTTTATCGCTTCCGGGCTTAGGAATAAAGACCCTCCTGACTGATTGCGGATGATAATCTGCTAATTGTTTTCTGACAGTTTCAATTACTTCCCTGTCCGATAGACCTTTGATATCCTCGATTGTTTTACCATCTGTACCAGCGGTTTTACTTCCGCTATTGGTTTTTAGGTTTCGGTATGCCAGGCAAATATTCTGCTCTGAACCGATAATTTCTAATAACTTATAAAAGTTGTTACCATTTTTGCTCTGCTGATACAACTCATCGAATGCTTTCTGCATATCGTAATATTCGTTGTACCGGAGCTTAGCTTTCTTTTGTATGGTCTGTAACCTCCTATCTGGGAGTTATTACATCTCTTAGTCTTACTCGAACCCATACCATTTGTGACTTATTTACTCTAATGTATGACTAGTGGCTATCCCTCCACCGCTTGTTATCACGGTTTCATCGGTACTATGCCACCGCTTTCACTGACATTATCTCCCTTATATCATCGCTAATCTCACGATGATTTTCCCGTTCGATACGTTTCATAGACAGTAAAATCTCCACGCTGTCAGCTTACGACGTTCCGAATGCGTTATCTGTTCATATATACCCGTAGGTTCCCATCTCTGAGCCTGCTACCACATCAATGCCTGTAACATTGCACGGATTTTCATAAAGGCAGAAGTCTTACTCACCCGCAGTAGCAACACTAGTTGTGTTACTAAGCATTTCTACTTAGTCCCGATATAGACCCGTACATTCGAGGGTTCGTCAGTGGATTATTTAACATCCACCATTCTAACCATAGGTATTTTATAGACTCCCGGCATATAGGATACACCATCCACCTCTAGACAGCTTTCGTCAACTACTATTGTTACGGTATCTCTCTGCCGACTTCACCGGGCTTCTGACATTTCAATGTTTACTCATTTCCATGCCAGCCGGAGTATTAGAGTAGCCTTTCAGGGCGTTACCCCTTCATTCGACTATTCACGCATTCAGTTCTCCAACTCGAACTAATTTCATTACAATAAACAATGATTCAGTTGAGATGTGCCAGTCCTTTTCAGACTGGAACGTCTCGCACCGCCTTTCGGGTCAGTGACCACATAGGAACTGTGGCATTGTAAAAGATTGGGTTTAAGCCAAAACCGGGTCTTGCCGCTGCCGGAGCCGCCCACCACCAGCACGTTTTTGTTTCGGGCATTTGCCGGATTCTTCGGGCGGTTGCCCATCATCAGCCGCTCCGTCCGGGTCAGAATCACATTGTTTGCAAACACTGGATCTTCAAACGGTTCGATGTCTTTCTGCGTACCCCAACGAGCAGAGCCATACTCCATGCCATGGCGATATTTCTTGGCATTTTTGCCTTTCAGGTACACAGCAAGCCGCAAACCCGCTCCGCAGCACACACCAATCAGCAAATCCATCGGATGCAGACTTGGCATCGGGTTGGAAAATGCTGCACCCAGGGCAGAAAGAAAGCCGAGGAGCTTTTCAGACATGTCTGCGCCCTCGGCAATTCTCCACGCTTCTCCCAGATTGGTACATACAAGACCGGCAATGAAGTACGGTAGGTTCAGGAGCAGCTGCTTCTTTGTCTTATTACTCATAGATCACGCTCCTGACTTTTGTGGCGAACCTTATCCGGAAGAATTGCAGCAACCAGCTCTTTGAGCTTGTTAAGCTGCTCCAGAACACTCGGTTTTTCCTTTGTTTTCAGCTTTCGGTTGGTGAATTCCTCAAAAGCGGAAGTCAGTGCATCCGCATCCTTCGCCTTAAAGAACACCGTGTACTTGGGTGGCATTACATTTTGGTCTTTCGTAATGGCATAATCCACACCATATTTCCGTGCCACCTGTTCAAAGCCTTTCAAATCCGTTTTCTCAATGGGGATACTGCTGACTCCCTGATTCTGACCGATCAGTTCTTTGATGCTCTGCTTTCCAACCGGCAGCTGCGCTGTTTTCTGAGCCACCTTTGCCTGATGGTGCCGTTTCCACGCATTATAGCCATTCACGATGGTGCGAAAGGTCAATTTCGTGGTGCTGATTGCCAGATTGACGGTACGATTTTCAACTTCTTCCTGCATGAATCTCCGCCTCCTTCCTTACAAACTGTCCCGGTCCGGTGCAGGTTTGCTCTTTTCTTGGGGCTTTGCAGCCTTTTCCTCCATCTTCTTCACCATGTCATCCGGAACCGGAATCGCCATGATGCTGCGACCCATACGAACGAACATCTGGGGCTGATGGAACTGTTCCTCAAATTTCTGCATCTGCTCCGAAGTCAGAGAACCAAAGTCATCCTCTGTCAGCCCTACCACCAGAAAATCACCGGCATAAATGTCCTGCATATCCCCGTCTTCGGTGTAAATCGCACGGTTCAGCGGTAAACCATTGATTTTACCGGATTCATTCAGAATAATGGCCACTTCATCCTCAAATGGATAGGTTACTTCAATATCGCCGCCGACCATAGCCTGCAAATCTTCCAGCTCCGTGCCAACACTGATTTTTTTCGGGTAGGCATTGGGCTGTACCAGCAGCACATTCATTGTCCTGGTCTCTGCCAGTTCATGTTCTCCCACGGTCTTGAAGTCCACACCGGTGAAATCGCCGGAATCCAGAACATAGTCCTGATTGTTCCACGCCTGCGTCACCATGCGTTCCGCATCTTCCTGTGAGGCAGCTTCCACGGAAACCTTCCTCTGGAGAGTTTCCGTAATCTCCACATCGAATTTCTTCATAGGCACCTCCTTAGATCAGGCGCAGTGCCGGAACCAACTCGCCGCCAATGGAAACCACCGTCAGGTTCTTGTTCACATAGTCGATGGTGCGTTCCAGCGTAAACAGATTGATGCTGCATTCGTTGCCGTTCTGGTCGATTTCCGAAACCTCCGCAGCTCCCAACAGATAGCGGGTTCTGTCAGTCTCGATCACATCGCTCTTATCATAATGGAGAAGCAGTTCCCCATCTGCCACCAGATCAGCCTCCATCTCATCGTAAACATCCTCAAAGATGTCTCGACTGCCATCCTCGGTCAGGAGTTCGCCGCCAGCCCCCGGCAGGATCACCATCACAATGCGCTCCTTCGGGTGATCTTCACGGATTGCCTCCAGCATCAGCCAGTTATGAAGCATCGCAATGGACTTCTCAAACATGGGATCATCCATCGGATTCGGCTGCGATGCACCATTCGGGCAGTTCTTGCAATCCATGCTGCACACTGCGTTGTTCTGATTCTTCTTAAAGTTCATCATCATAAAAATCTCCTTCTCATCGTTCCATATCTCGTTGTTTACTTCGCTGCCACTTTTCCAGCAGCCGGATAATCGTGTCCTGCATCTGCTTCGGCGTATAGGATTTCGGGAAATACTTCCGAAGAACCTCGTTTTTAATCGTCACATGGTCAAGCTCATCCTTTTTGATTTCATTCATCACTTCACACATGGCATCCAAGGTACAGCCGCCCTCCTGCGAGAGCTTTTTCAGCCGCTGTGCCTGCGACAGGGATGGAGATGCCTGTGCATAGTCCATTGCCTCCAGAAATTCTTTCTGTTCAGACGTTTTCAGATAAGAAAGCTCTACCGCCGGATTGAAGGCGATTTTCTTCTCATCCACCATATCCAGAATTTCGGGGATTAGGTTGGTAAGGCGGATAAACCGCTGTACATTGCGAGAACTATCTCCAGCCTGCTCTGCCACAATGTCTCTTGAAACTGTTCCAACCGACTTCTGGCCAACTTGGCCAGAAGTTAAATCCCCACGTTCCCCCTGATGCTTCATCGCCTCCAGCTTCATCTTGTAGGAAAACGCTCTCTCACTGGGAAGGATATTTTCCCGCTGCAAATTGCTGTCCACCATAAAGATGATTGCCGCATCATCGTCCATTTCCTTGACGATGACCGGCACGGTCTCCAAACCTGCCAGCTGTGCCGCATGAAGCCTGCGGTGTCCCGAAAGAATTTCAAATCCGCCCTCTGGATCAGGCCGTACAATCAGCGGTGATACCACGCCGATCTGCCTGATACTCTCCACGGTCTGTTCCATCAGCTCATCGTCCAGCACCTTAAAGGGATGCCCTTCAAAGGGATGCAGGTCAGAAAGCGGCATCTCCGTCCGCTGCTCCTTAGCCGCAGCGTCGGCAGCTGAGCCACTGCGGTTTTCTGTTGTAATACTGGTTTTTGCTTTTGCCATTCAGCTTCTTAACCTCCTTCCAGCGGTGATAGATGTCATTCTTACCTGCGAAAAACGCCTTTTTTGCCTTGCACTTCATAGATCAAGTACCTCCTTAACGACCTGCTGTTTTTCTTTTCCAATGCTCTTTCTGCGGTCCTCTCCGCTGATTCGCACCGGCGTACACATTTCCAGAATCCTGCTGTAAATACGGGCGTATGCCACATCCTGCGGATTGCGGATTTCTGCAATCTTTAGATTGGTTGTGATAATGACCGGAAGCCCGGACTTGTACCGCTCATCAATAACGGCGTAGACCTGCTCCAATGCATATTCGGTGCTGCGCTCAATTCCCAGATCATCCAGAATCAACAAAGAATAGTTGGAAAACGAAGCAATATACCTGTATCGTTCTTCCGAATACATGGCTCCCATCTGGTTCAGGATTTTGGAGAAGTTCGTCATCAAAACCGGAATGCCCTGTTCCAACAGCGCATTGGCAATACATGCCGCCACAAAGGACTTTCCAGTTCCGACATCTCCCCATAACAAAAGGCCAAGGTTTTCAGCCTTGACCTTTTTCCACTGCTCCACATAGCGTTTTGCCATCTGGATATCCTTATTATCTTCTGCAACGGCAAAATTCCATTCCAGAAGATGTTTTTCCTGAATCCCCGTTGCTTTCAGCTGCCTGATTTTACGCTGCCGCTCCACCAGTTCATCCTGGCGTTTCTTTTCCGCCATCGCTTCCTGCTGGCATCTGCAAAGGCAGGGAACAATCTTGTCTCTGCCCCAGAGCTTTACCCTGCACTGCACCGGCGTGTGGCAGTTCCGGCAATACAGCAGTCCGTCCTCGCCCTGGTATTCCTGCTCTCCGGGTTCTTTCGGCGTAAAGAACGAATCCAACGCCGCATTCAAAACTTCAGGCACCATGTCGCTCATAAGCTGTCTCCTTCCTCAAATGTGTAGTCTGCCGGGTTGTACTTCGGCTTTTCTCTCTTCGCCCAGCTCCGGATTGTGGCAAGGTGATTTTTGTAGCTCCTGCCGGTGGAAGCCATATACTCAGAGAGCCGTTCCACCCGCATCTGATAATCTCCTGGGAACTCCTGCCGGAGCTTGCCGTATTCCGTGTCAGAGAGAAGGACATTTTCGTATGAGCCATACCGGTGCTGGATTTCCTTCTTCTCTCTTTTATTGATTGTTTCAGTACTTGTTCTATTAGTACTTAATTGCGCGGGATTTTCCGTAACCGGTGTGTCCGTATCCGGATTTACCGTATACGGATTTTCCGTACACGGTGATTCCGAACACGGCTTTTTCCTTGGCATCTCATAGATCACATACTCCGCTCTGCCCATCCGACCGTTACTCTCACGCTGCTGGTTCCTTTCCAGATATCCAAGACGTTCCAGTTCTTTCAGAGCTGTAAGCACCCCATCTACGCCATCCGGTGTAATCGAAGATAATCCCCGTACCGAATAGTTCCATGTGTCCGGTAAACTAAGCAGCATAGAGAGAAGTCCTTTTCCTTTCAGGCTGAGACCCTGATCCCGCAGGTGGTAATTGCACATCGTTGTGTAATTGCTGTTTTTCTCAACCCTGAATACCGGCATGGTGCTCACCATCCTTTTTCGCAGGCTCCGTTTTTTTCTTCGGACATTTGCGCGGACGATCTTCGCTGTCCTCCCGTCGATGGTATTTGCCGGTATCCTGCATCATGCGTTCAAACGCCTGAAGGCGTCCCTCTGTAAAAAGCGTCATTCGATCACACCCCATTTCTTAAACAACTTGAAGAGATGATTCTTTCCCTTGCAGGTCACTCTCGTCTGCTGCACCAGTTTTCCACTTCTGCCGTAGCAATCCCGGACAATAAAATAGCCCCTTGCAGATTTGTCTGCAAAAGGCATCAGCCAGCCGCTTGGACTGCGGTACAGATAGCGGTGATCCAGTAAGAGAGCTACTGCCGTCTTCTCTGGGATTCCGATTTCCTTACAGAAATTCCGGATGCAGGTGCAGTCCTCCGAATTCACAAAGGTATCAAAGTAGTCTGCCTTGGGCTGTGCCGCATCCAGCTGTTTGCGGATACCTTCAAGCTGCTCCCTCTCGGCTACAAGCTCCTGCGCCAGGGTGTAGATGACCTCCGGGTGCTGAATCACCTGATCCAAAATGGAATCGCTCATATACACACCATGCTTTCGGATGGACGGGAGAACTTCATCAAACACCCAATGTTCAAATCGTTCTGCCGATGGCAGCTTGCTGTGAACGATCAGCCGGCAAACATCGCCTTCTGTGATAAAGGAGATTTCAACGACCTGCTCTCCAGCATCTCCATACTGATTCACCTTCTGGACGACCCCCTCGCGTTTCGTTAGGGGGCCTCTGCAATGGCGTTTCACTGCGGCGTAGGGATTCACATACCCCAACGCTTTCGCCACATCGCTTGCACAGAAGAATGTCTTGCCCGCCTCTTGCAACACGCGGATCGAACCAAACTCCTGGTTCTCAAACACCTCCATCATCTGCCTTGACTGTCCGCCATGACTGCCCACATCGGTGTCATGGGTCTTCTGATTGAAATCCGTCATACCTGTTACCTCCTGCTCAAATTTGTCTCGCCGGATTTCGGGCGAAAAAAATAGAGCCTCGACCCATTCTCGTTTTCAAAGAATGAGCCAAGGCTCTATGTAACAGGATACCTGATATTAAATTTTTGCAGAATTCGTCAGAACTCGCCAAACGAACCTGACACTGTTTTTCATTCCGTTTCAGCCGGATTTTTGCCGAAAATCTGTCAAGGATATGGGGCTAATTTCCCCTCCAAAATGGCCTTCTGTAAACCCATTTTCCCACCCATTAGGCTCAAAAATAGGCCGTAAACCCATGGTAAACCCATCAAAATGGGTTAATTTGAAGTCAAATTTCCTCAAATTTCACCATCGGAATCAGGCGATTTCAGGCATAGAAAAAGCCCGGAAAATGGCGTATTTCCGGGCTTTTTTAGCATTATTAAGCTGTAGATTATCGCTTGCTGAACTGCGGAGCGCGACGAGCGGCTTTGAGGCCGTACTTCTTGCGCTCCTTCATACGAGGATCGCGGGTCAGGAAGCCAGCCTTCTTCAGGGTGCTGCGCAGCTCGGGGTCGAACTGCAGCAGAGCGCGGGACAGGCCGTGGCGGATAGCGCCAGCCTGGCCGGAAGTACCGCCGCCGACAACGTTAATCACGATGTCGAACTTGCCATCGGTGTTGGTCAGAGCCAGCGGGCTGCGGACCATCAGCTTCAGGGTTTCCAGGCCGAAGTAATCGTCGATGTCGCGGCCGTTGATGGTGATAGCGCCGGTGCCGTTCTGGAAGAGGCGAACGCGGGCGACGGAGGACTTTCTACGGCCGGTGCCGTACAGATAAGGCTTCTTGGACTGATACATTCTTCTCTTCCTCCTTAGACTTCGTAGGCTTCGGGCTTCTGGGCCTGCTGCTCGTGGGTGTCACCAGCGTAGATGTGCAGGCGCTTCAGGGAGTCCTTGGTCACGGTGTTGCGGGGCATCATGCCGCGCACAGCCACGCGCATCGCAAGCTCGGGCTTCTCCTGCATGAGGATGCGATACTTGGTCTCCTTCAGACCGCCGATCCAGCCGGAGTGCGTACGATAGTACTTCTGCTCCATCTTGTTGCCGGTGAGGATGGCCTTGGAAGCGTTGATGATGATGACGTTGTCGCCGCAGTCGGCGTGCGGGGTGTAGGTGACTTTGCGCTTGCCGCGGAGCAGATCAGCCGCAGCAACGGCGGTCTTGCCCATGGGCTTGCCGGCAGCATCGATGACGTACCACTTACGCTCGATGTTGCCCTTGTTCGCCATAAAAGTGGACATGGTGTTTTTCCTCCAATATAATAATGTATTGCTTTACTTCTGTCTCTTATAC
>ERZ1027038.930-NODE-930-length-10866-cov-4.102766_pt1 | contig 10866 bp, 10 predicted proteins | sample MGYA00519439_ERZ1027038 | MGnify/ENA primary metagenome ERZ1027038 (study PRJEB26926, sample SAMN06164807) | human gut metagenome | biome: ENVO:00009003; feature: ENVO:2100002; material: ENVO:00002003 | host: Homo sapiens | place: USA | collected 2012 ... | reverse complement strand
TGTATAAGAGACAGCTATTACAACAAGACCACGCAGGCAGGTCTGGTGGCCCACTTTACCGCTATGGCCGAGGCGGGCGGCATCCCTGTTATCCTGTATAATGTGCCTTCCCGTACCGGCCTGAACATCACCCCCGAGACAGCGCTGGAGCTGAGCCGGAATCCGCTTATCAACGGCATCAAGGAGGCCTCGGGCAACATCTCTCAGGTGGCCAAGATCGCTCAGCTGTGCGGTGACGAGCTGAACATCTACTCTGGCAACGATGATCAGGTGGTCCCCCTGCTGTCTCTGGGTGGCAAGGGTGTCATCAGTGTGGTCTCCAATGTCAAGCCTGAGCTTGTTCACAACTGCTGCAAGGCATGGTTCGACGGTGATACCGCCAAGGCCCGCGAGCTGCAGCTGGAGATACTGCCCCTGTGCGATGCGCTCTTCTGCGAGGTCAACCCCATCCCGGTCAAGTACGCCATGAATGTGCTGGGCTGGGAGGCCGGTGAGTGCCGGCTGCCCCTCGTAGAGCCCGGCGACGCTCACAAGGAGCAGATCGAGCAGGCTCTGCAGGCTGCAGGTCTTATCAAGGAATAAACGATTTTATGTGCAAATGCCCGGCGAGACAGATCTCCGGGCATTTGCCGTATGATAAAAAAGAGGATAATAACAATGACGGATATTATCATTCAGGGCATCGGCGGCCGGATGGGCCATGTGCTGTGCGAGATGATCGCCCAGCGTGAGGATTGCCGCGTCGTGGCCGGCATCGACATGAAGGACGGCGAGATGAACGGCATTCCCGTGTACGACAGTCTGGACAAGCTGGACGGCAAGGGCGACGTCGTCATCGACTTCAGCGCTCCGGCAGCGGTCGAGAAGGCTCTGCCCTACTGTGAGGCTCACAAGCTGCCCATCGTGGTCTGCACCACCGGCCTTTCCGAGGAACTGCAGCTGAAGATCGTCCAGCTCTCCCGCAGCATCCCGGTGTTCAAGAGCGCCAATATGTCTATGGGCATCAACGTCCTGTCCGAGCTGTGCAAGCGTGCATCGGCCATTCTGGGCGCAAACTACGACATCGAGATCGTTGAGCAGCACCATCACAACAAGCTGGACGCTCCCAGCGGCACGGCTCTGATGCTGGCTGACGCCATCAACGAAGAAAACGACGGCGCATACCATTACGTCTATGACCGCTCCTCCGTCCGCCAGAAGCGCGACCCCAAGGAGATCGGCATCAGCACCGTGCGCGGCGGCAGCATCGTGGGCGACCATGAGGTGCTGTTCTGCGGCCCGGATGAGGTCATCACCCTCCGCCATACGGCATATTCCCGCAATATTTTTGCAAATGGCGCAATAAATGCCGCCGTTTATCTTGCAAAAAAGGAGCCCGGCCTGTACAATATGAGTAACATGATCGCAGAGATGTAAGCTTTTCTGCACATGGCATCATAAGGCACGGTATCGTGCGTCAGGAGACGAGCCTATGGCCAAGCACGCAAAGCACGCAGCCCCTCCCCGCCGTCGGCGTTCCGCCCAAAAGCACATCTCGCATAAGGGCGTCACCCTGTACACACTGGGGGTCCTGCTGGTAGCTGTATCGGTGCTGCTCTCTCTGCGCTTCTGGCCCCGCCGCAGCGTGGATACAGTTCCTCCGGCAATGGAGGTGGAGTCCCCTGCTGTTTCGGAGGAGCTTGCTGTGCCTGAGCCGCAGCCTGTCGTCACGACATTGCGCTTCTCGGCTACAGGGGACAACCTCATTCATGAGCCCATCTATTCGCAGGCCGCCCGGCGGGCTGCAGAGGGCGAAGGATACAGCTTCGATTACTGCTATATGGATCTGCTCGATTTCTATGCACAGCAGGACATCAACTGGATCAATCAGGAGACACTCTGCAGCAAAGAGCTTGCGCCCTCTACCTATCCCTGCTTCTCGACCCCCGGCGAGTGCGCCGAAGCGCTTTACCGGGCAGGCTTCCGGGTGTTCAGTCTCTCGAACAATCACACCTACGATAAGGGAGCTGCGGGCATTGCCGCCACCCTCCGATTCTGGGAGACGATGCCCGAGGATGTGATCACCACCGGCCTGTGGAAGGGCGAGGCGGACTATGGCCGCATCCCCATCCAGACAGTAGACGGCGTAAAGATCGCGTACCTTTCCTACACCGAGCACACCAACGGCATCCCCCGGAACAGCAAGATGACCGCAAACATCATCTACACCAGCCAGCAGGATGTCATGGAGCAGCAGGTGCGGGCGGCCCGGCAGGAGGCCGATTTTGTGGTAGTCGGCGTACACTGGGGCGTCGAGGACAGCCACAACATCACACAGGCGCAGCGCACCTTAGCTCAGTCTCTGGCCGACTGGGGCGCGGATGTGATCATCGGAACCCACCCGCACGTCCTGCAGGACGCCGAATGGCGCACCGCAGCCGATGGACGGAACGTATTTGTGGCCTATTCGCTGGGAAATTTCCTGAGCACTCAAAGCAAGCCTGACCAGCTCATCGGCGCGATCCTGACGTTGGAGCTGGAGCAGACCACCGAGCCGGACGGCAGCGTCCATTGCGCGGTGCGCGGCCCGAAGCTCCATGTGACCGTGACCCACTATGACGCCGGAAAGTCTAACGTCCGCACGTATCTGTTCCGGGATTACACGCCGGAGCTTGCACAGGCCCATGGCGTCCGCGCCGCGTATCCTTCTTTTGGGTACGATTACATCCGCCAGACGGCACAGACCTACATCAACAGCGAATTTTTGGAGCTTGCATAAAGCTTGTATCAGAACGCCCGATGGGCAGAATGGAGTGTTTACTATGTACGGTGTATCCAAAATCAATATTGAGCCGAGCCTGATGATGATCAGTGTGCAGGATGCCGAGTTCAAGGGCAACACGATGGCACGTTATCTGCAGATCTTCGCCGACACTGGCGTCGTGGTGGATATGATCAGCCAGAGCGCTCCCCACGGCACCAGTATGGACTTCAGCTTCACGGCATCCAGCAGCGACCTGCCGCTGGTCATGAAGGCCATCTCTGCGGCAAATCTGGACAAGGACGCCAAGGCTTCCCCCCTCATCAGTGTGGGCTACTCCAAGCTGAATCTCTTCGGTGAGGAGATGGTCACCAGCTGCGGCGTCGCCGCCCGCGCCCTGAATGCTCTGGCGATGGCAGGCATCGAAGTTCTGCTCATCACCACCAGCGATTTGGACATTTCCCTTCTGGTCCGTTCGGAGAACGAGGACGCAGCCTATGAGGCCCTGAAAAAGGCTTACGAGCTGTAATAACGATATAAACAGCACCCGTGTCTGATAAAACAGGCATGGGTGCTGTTGCAGCAAAAGACCCGGCGGGTCTCCCCTCTGCGGAGAGAAACCAGCCGGGTCTTTTTATTTTATCAGAAGATTTACAGGCTCACCTTGTGGTAGACCTTCTTGCCTTTCTTGATGACGATGCCCTTGGACAGCTGCTCAGCAGTGAAGCTGACCGTGGGAGCAGCGACCTTCTCGCCGTCCACCAGAACACCGCCCTGCACGACGAGACGGCGGGCCTCACCGTTGGAAGCAGCCAGACCAGCCTTGACCATCAGGGTCAGGATGCCGATGGAGCCGTCGGTCAGGTCAGCCTCGGTCAGCTGAGTGTTGGGCATATGCTCAGCATCACCGGCAGCACCGCTGAACAGGGCGCGGGCCGCATTCTGGGCCTTGGTGGCCTCTTCTTCGCCGTGGACCATCTTGGTCAGCTCGAAGGCGAGGATCTCCTTTGCCTCGTTGAGGCGCTGGTCCTTCCAGGTGCTCATCTCGTCGATCTGCTCCAGCGGCAGGAAGGTCAGCATACGGATGCACTTCATGACATCCGAATCGCCGACGTTGCGCCAGTACTGGTAGAACTCGAAGGGGCTGGTCTTGTTGGGGTCGAGCCAGACGGCGTTGCCGGCGGTCTTGCCCATCTTCTTGCCCTGAGAGTCGGTCAGCAGGGTGATGGTCATGGCATAGGCATCCTTGCCCAGCTTGCGGCGGATAAGCTCGGTGCCGCCCAGCATATTGCTCCACTGGTCATCGCCGCCGAACTGCATGTTGCAGCCGTAATGCTGGAACATGTAGTAGAAGTCGTAGCTCTGCATGATCATGTAGTTGAACTCGAGGAAGGACAGGCCCTTCTCCATGCGCTGCTCATAGCACTTGGCGCGCAGCATGTTGTTGACGGAGAAGCAGGCGCCCACATCGCGCAGCAGCTCGACGTAGTTCAGGTTCAGCAGCCAGTCGGCGTTGTTCAGCATCAGAGCCTTGCCATCAGAGAAGTCGATGAACTTCTCCATCTGCTTCTTGAAGCAGGCGGCGTTGTGGGCGATGTCCTCCTTGGTCAGCATCTTGCGCATATCGGTGCGGCCGGAGGGGTCGCCGATCATGGTAGTGCCGCCGCCGATAAGAGCGATGGGCTTGTTGCCTGCCATCTGCAGACGCTTCATCAGGGTCAGGGCCATGAAGTGGCCGGCAGTCAGGCTGTCGGCGGTGCAGTCAAAGCCGATGTAGAAGGTGGCCTTGCCGTTGTTGATGAGGTCGATGATCTCATCATCGGTGATCTGAGCCACCAGGCCGCGGGCATTGAGTTCTTCGTACAGAGTCATAAAAATTTCCTCCTGTTTGTCGGGCAGAGGGAAAATAAAACGCCCCCTGCCAAAATAAATTTGGCAGAGGGCGATAAAATTCGCGGTACCACCTCTGTTTGCCGCCTCTTCACAGAAACGGCCTCACGAGTGCGCACCCCAGAGTAGAGTGACACTCCTGCGTTTGTAACGCTCGCACGCGGCACAGCCTACTATTCGTTCAGCCTGCGGCTCAGGGACGTATTTCGCCTGCGTCTCTGCAGCCCCTTTCACCAGCCGGGGCCTCTCTGGGCAGAGCGCATCAGGGTACTCGGTTCCCGTCTTCGCCTTTCAACGAAATTCAGTTTAGCACATCCCTGCCGGAATGTCAAGCGCTGGCTTTTTTCTTATTTTTCTGCGTTCCGGCCCAGCATTTCCCGGGCATTGGCCAGCGAAAGCTCTGTGACATGGTCGCCGGAGATGAGGCGGGCCAGCGCCTCTACACGGCCATTCTCGTCCAGCGGGTGTATCTCAGTATAGGTACGCTCGTTCGTGATATTTTTTTGGATAAGCAGATGGCAGTCGGCCAGCGCAGCGATCTGCGCGGTATGAGTGATGCAGAGGATCTGATGGCCCTCGGCGCTCTGACGCAGTACCTCGCCGATACGGCTGGCTGCTTTGCCCGATACGCCGCTGTCGATCTCGTCATAGATGACCGTCGGCACGGCGTCTTTATCAGCCATTGCGTTTTTAATGGCAAGGGTAATACGGCTCAGCTCACCGCCCGAGGCGATCTTTGCCAGAGGCTTCGGCGCTTCGCCGGGGTTTGTGGAGATATAGAACTCGATGCTGTCTTGTCCATGGCTGGCCAGCGGGCCGCGCGAATGGCGAAGCGTCATCCGCACACCCGGCATGTTCAGGAAGTCCAGCGTGCCAGAGATACGCTTGTTCAGCTCATCAAAAGCTTTCAGACGGGTCTGGGTCAGAGCTTCGGCCTTTTCCCGCGCGAGGGTGTAAAGGCGGCGCTGCTCTTTCTGCAAGTGCTCTACCCTCTCCTGCGAGGACTGTATCATCTCAAGTTCTTTCCGCGCCCGTTCGCCAAAGGCAAGGATGTCTTCTACGGTGTCGCCGTACTTCCGCCGGAGCTTATAGATAAGGTCGATGCGCTGTTCGATCTCGTCCAGCTCTGCGTCGTTGGTGTCGTAGGCGTCCAGACGGCCAATGAGGTCTGCGGCGACATCCTTCGCGGTGTAATAAAGGTCGAGCAGCTGGCCCGCACCGGCAGACAGCTCTCCGTCGAGCTGTGCCGCTGCGTCCACAGCGTTGGAGGCTTCGCCCAGAAGGTCAACAGCCCCCGGGGCCTCGTCGCCGCCGGAGAGCAGCGCGTAACACTGTGCGATACGGTCCCGGATGGTGGAAGCATTCGCCAGCACTTTGCGGCGGCTTTCCAGCGTCTGCTCCTCCCCTGCCGTCAGGCCGGCATCGTCGATCTCCTGCACCTGATAGCTCAGCAGGTCGATACGGCGCTGCTTTTCGCTCTCGTCGGTTATCATGGCGTCCAGCGTCTTTTTGACGCCGACCAGTTCCCGGTAGATAGCATAATACGCCTGATATTCAGCACTGTTCTGGGCGTAAGCATCCAGAATGCCCTCATGACGGGCCGGGTTCAGCAGGCCCACGGAGTCGTGCTGACCGTTGATGTTGATAAGCCCCCCGCACAGCTCCCGCAGGACGGCGGCAGTGGCCGGCATCCCGTTGATACGGCAGGTGCTCTTGCCCTCGGCGGTGATCTCACGGCTGAGCAGCAGGGCCTCCGAGCGCTCATAGCCTGCCTTTTCGAGGCTGTCGAGAACAGCAGGCGGCACGTCCTCGAACGCCGCCCGGATGACGGCCTTGGCCGCGCCGGTGCGTACGAGATCTTTGGAAGTGCGGTTGCCCAGAATGGCGTTGATGGAGTCGATGAGGATGGATTTGCCTGCGCCCGTCTCACCGGTCAGGACGTTGAGGCCCTTTTCGAAATGGACGTTTGCTTTCTGGATAACTGCAACATTTTCGATTTGCAGGCTGCTCAGCATAGTTTCACTCCCGCGTTTATTTCTGCCCGATATGACGGGTCAGTTCCGAACAGATGGTCTTTGCGTCCCGCTCCGAACGGGCCACGATAAGGAATGTATCGTCGCCGGAAAGCGTACCGACGACATTCTTCCATTTCAAGGCGTCGAACACCTCACAGGCAGCGTTTGCCATGCCGGAGTAGCACTTCACCAGCACGACATGTCCGGCAAAATCCACCCCAAGCACCGACTCGCGGAATATCGTCTCAAATCGGCCCTGCATCTTGGGGTTGAGGCTTTCGTTGTGGCTGGAAACGTAGCGATAGCCGTCGGCGGTGGCAGCTTTGACGAGGCACAGCTCCCGGATGTCCCGGGAAATGGTAGCCTGTGTCACCTCGAAGCCCTCCTGGCGCAGATGCTCGAGAAGTACCTCCTGTCGGCTGATGGGATGCTCCTGAATGAGGCGGAGGATCGTCTGCTGACGTTCCGTCTTGCCTTTTGCCTCAGCTGGATTGTTTCGGCCCATATTCCTTGCCTCCTCTTGTTATTATCTCCGGCTGCGCAGCTTCTGGTCGATGGCCTGAAACTGGTCTGCTCTGCTGAAGGTGACGAGCTGTACGATCTGGTCAGAGAGGCGTATCTCCGCCGTCGAGCCGGCACTGAGCGGATATTCCGCTGCGCCGTCGCAGCTCAGGAACACTTCGTTGTCGATGACCTGCCCCACACAGATGTTTATTTTGCGCTCCTGCGCAAAGACCATTGCGGGGCTGGTCAGACTGTGGGGACAGATGGGCGTGACGACGATGCCCTTGGTCTGCGAGTCCAAGATCGGCCCGCCGGCCGCCAGCGAATAGGCTGTAGAGCCTGTGGGGGTCGCCACGATGACGCCGTCACCACGGTAACGCTCTACAAGGATGTCGTCGCAGTAGATGCTGAAGTCGATGGCCTGCTGCAGACGGCCTTTCGTCACGACCACATCATTGAGGGCATGGCCTTCCCAGCCATCCTCGCCCAGCACCCGCACATAGAGCAGCATCCGGTTGTCCAGAAGATACTCTCCCCGCACCAGAGCGGCGAGTTTTTCTTCCATTTCATCCACCTCACAGGTAGCGAGGAAGCCGCAGCGTCCGATGTTAATGCCAAGAATGGGTTTTTGATATTGCAGCGTAAAATTTGCCTCATGCAGGATGGTACCGTCGCCGCCGATGGTCAGAATGACGTCGGTGCGCGGAAGGCATTCTTCCAAAGGAAGGTACTGTACACCTTCCACGTAGCAGGACTCTTTCAGATCATCCCGCATCAGGACGACAGCTTCCTGCATTAGCAGGAGCTGCGCTGCCCGGCGGGCAGTATCGGCAGCCTGTTCCTTTCCGGGGTTTGGCGAAATGTAAACAGTCATAGGGCGGTTTATTCCTCCGTCTCCCAGCAGATTTACTTGTCCAGAGAGCTGTGGCTTGCCGCTACGACCTGTTCGGCAACAGAGTCATCCAGCACACCGGGCTGTTCGCTCTTCTGGACGAACATCAGGTACTCGATGTTGCCCTCAGGGCCTTTGACGGGGCTGAAATCCAGTCCGCGCACGACGAAACCGTTTGCAGCGGCATAGCCCATCGCATTACGGAGCACTTCGCGGTGGGTGGCAGGGTCGCGGACGACACCGTTTTTGCCCACCTTCTCGCGGCCAGCCTCGAACTGAGGCTTGACGAGGCAGACGCCCATTGCGTCGGGCGTCGTGATGGCCTGCGCCACCGGGAAGATATGATGCAGTGAGATAAACGACACATCTACGCTAAAAAACTCAACAGGCTCTGCCAGCATGTCCAGCGTGACATTGCGGATGTTGGTGCGCTCCATGTTGACGACGCGCTCGTCGGTGCGCAGGCTCCATGCCAGCTGACCGTAACCGACGTCCACGGCATAGACCTTGACCGCGCCGTTCTGCAGCATACAATCGGTAAAGCCGCCGGTGGACGCACCAATGTCCATACAGACCTTGCCGTTCGGCGTCAGAGGAAAGCACTGCATTGCCTTTTCCAGCTTGAGGCCGCCGCGGCTGACATAGCCGATGTCGTGGCCGCGCACCTCGACCTTGGCGTCTTCCTTTATCATCTCGCCGGCCTTGTCCACCTTCTGCTCGTTGACGAAAACGACACCGGCCATGATGAGGGCTTTGGCGCGCTCACGGCTCTGGATCATGCCGTGCTGCACCAGATATTGGTCCAAACGAATTTTCAAAGCGTTTTCTCTCCTTTCGGGTCTGCTTCCCGCACGGCCTCGGCCAGATGTGCGGCATCCAGACCGGTCGCCTGTTTGATTTGAGGCACCGTCGCATGAGGCAGACACAGCTCCCTCACGGCACGGTGGATGTACCGGCCCTGCCAGCCAGCATCCTGCAGGGCGCGGGCAAGGTGTTCGCCGATGCCGCCGCAGGCCACACACTCTTCGGCCATCAGAACGACGGGATAGGAAGAAAGGTCATAGATCAGTTCTTCCTCAAACGGGAAGATGCGCACCAGCTTATAAACATCGCAGGGGATGCCCTCTTTGGCCAGCAGTTCTGCGGCAGCGAGAACATCTTCCACCTCATCGGCGTAGCTCACCAGTGCGGTCTTTGCGCCCGGCGCGGAGACGAGCTTATCGTATTCTTTGCCCGAGCAGCCGTATTTTGCCAGAGCTTTGCTCTCCCCGCCGCGGGGGTAACGGATGGCCCGGGGACCCTGCATCTCATGGCTCAGCAGGATGGGAAGCCAGTGCCGCAGTTCTTCGTAGTTCGAAGGCGAATAGATGGGCATTCCGGTCTGGCTGAGAAAAGCCGGGTCGTAGATGCCCTGGTGCGTCTCCCCGTCTTCGGGGACGAAACCTGCACGGTCCACCGCGAAGACGACATTTTCATGCAGAAGGTTGACGTCATGGATGATCTGGTCGTAGCTGCGCTGCAGGAAGGTCGAATAAATGCAGACCACCGGCAGCATCCCCTTGCTGGCCAGACCGGCTGCAAAGGTCACGGCATGCTGTTCGGCCATGCCGACATCGAAGAAGCGCTCCGGATGGGCATGACTGAAAAACTGCAGACCTGTGCCGTATTTCATGGCGGCAGTAATGGCACAGAGGGTCTTGTCGGTGTTTCCGGCGGCGCTGAGCGTCCGGCCAAAGGCACTCGAGAACGACTCTGCCGGAGCGACCTCGGGGTCGGGGATGCCGGTCGGGTCGAACCTGGAAACGCCATGGTAATTGCCGGGGTTCGACTCAGCAGGCGCATAGCCCTTGCCTTTCTTCGTCACGACATGGAGCAGCGTCGGCCCGGGCTGAGCACAAACGGTCTGGAAAATGCGCTCCAGTTCCGGCTCGTCGTGGCCGTCGATGAGTCCAAAATAGTGAAAACCCATATCCTCGAACATCGTGGAATGGCACATGGCCCGGCGGATCGCTTTTTTGCTGTTCTGAAGAGCGCTTTTGATGGGCGCTCCGATGACAGGCACACCGTTCAGGAAGCTGCTGACAAGATTGTCAAAGTTATCGGCACAGAAAAACCGGATCCTGCACTTGCTGCTAAATACGATAAGAAATACGCAAAATTCAAAGAAATCTATCCTACAGTAAAAGGATTGTATGATACACTGAAAGCTTAATATTATGAAGAAGAAATTATTATCACTTCTGTTTCTTGTAGCCACACTCGCCTTGACGGGTTGTGGCTACAAAAAACCGGAAGTTCATTCGATGCTTGGCATGAATATCAAATCCATCACAACTGTCTGCGGTACTGACTGCAGCATGGATACCATTGATACTTCATCCACAAGCGACCATGGTATGATAACCTACTACTACACCGATGTTGCCGGTGACAAAGGAATATCCGATGCCAAAACCTACTATAATTATTTAAAGTCAGAAAAACACTGTATCAAAATTGATAACTTTGATGAGAAAAAAGGAAATTATTCAGCTTATTTCCAATTAAATGAAAAGCAGGTTAAATCGGGCTTTTTAATGAAAGTATCCTTTACCAAAAACAGTTACACCGTTTACATCGAGGACAACATATCATTAGAAAAGATTAACAAGAAAAAGTAGCAAGGAGGGCTTTTCATGTCAGAAGAATATCGTTTCAAAGACCGTATTAAAGACATTATTAACGGCGATGTCGACTATGACAAACTGCGAAAGGCAGAAAAGCAGGGATGGATTGACCGGGCGGACACCGGATTCCAGCTCTTTCTCATCCTCTTCTTCCTTGGC
>ERZ1027038.928-NODE-928-length-10901-cov-8.957680_pt1 | contig 10901 bp, 9 predicted proteins | sample MGYA00519439_ERZ1027038 | MGnify/ENA primary metagenome ERZ1027038 (study PRJEB26926, sample SAMN06164807) | human gut metagenome | biome: ENVO:00009003; feature: ENVO:2100002; material: ENVO:00002003 | host: Homo sapiens | place: USA | collected 2012 ... | reverse complement strand
CGAGATGAGCGCTAGTCTCGTGGGCTCGGAGATGTGTATAAGAGACAGCTACATACTGCTAAATAACGCTGCTATCTCATCCGGTGTCAGATTACGATTTGTGTTATTCAAATCTACAACCGGAGACTTTGCCGGTTCCGGTTCACTTACAGGCTCCGGCTCAGGTGCCTGAGGTGCCTCTGTGACCGGTTCCGTAATCACTTCCTCTGCCGGCTCTGATTCAGGTTCTGTCGCACCTGCGTTTGCACTTGCAAAAAGTGCTGCTATTTCATCTGCACTCAGCTGGCGGTTCGGGTCGCTGTTTGTCGTATCTGCAACAGCTTCTTCTGCCGCAGGGCTTGGCTCTACTACCGGCTCCGGCTCAGGTACATGTGGTGCCTCTGTGACCGGTTCCGTAATCACTTCCTCTGCCGGCTCTGATTCAGGTTCTGTCGCACCTGCGTTTGCACTTGCAAAAAGTGCTGCTATTTCATCTGCACTCAGCTGGCGGTTCGGATCGCTGTCTGTCGTATCTGCAACAGCTTCTTCTGCAACAGGGCTTGGCTCTACTACCGGCTCCGGTTCAGGTGCCTCTATGACCGGCTCCGGCTCGATTACCGCAACAGGCTCCGGCTCAGCTATCGCGGCTTCCTCTACGACAGGTTCAGGTATCGCCTCCATGGCCGGTGCTGATTGTGGTGCGTCGGTCGTTTGCTTAGGCATCTCAACATTTGCTGTAAACTGAATAGGATTTGCTGTGATTGCCTGACTCAGACGGATTTCCATATCCTTTATGCTGTCAGACAGAACCTGCTGCTTTTCCATAATGTCCTTGAGGTTGTCATAAATCACATTTTTCTGGCTCTCAATAATGAAATCATTGCTCTCCTTGAGCTTATTCTCAAGATGCTCAAAAGTCTCCATAAGCTGTTCATTAGAGTTCATAATCGCATCAGCATTTTCCTTATTCCTGTTGATAACAACCTTTGCGATTCCCTTCTGTGCATTGATGATATCCTCAGTCGGAATCTTTGACTCCTTCTGCAGTATCTCAATCTTTCCCTCTATCTCATCAAAATACTTTCTAAGCATGAGGTAAGATGCCTTTTCCGACTTAAAAATACTGTCATACTGTTCCTCCCTCCTGTCCTCCTTTAGAGCACTCAGTGAGAAAAATCCGCTTATCACTCCCCACAGGCAAATCATAAAGATAACTGTGATTGCTGCAATGAGCATGTATTCCTTTGGATAATTAATTATCGCATAAAAATCCGCTAAAATAACAAGCGTGGAAATAAGAATTAGAAATATAACCTGTATTTTTGCCTTTTTTTGCTTTTTATCCTGCATATAATTCCCCTTCCCGGGGCCTGACGCTATCCGCGACAGCCGTACCGCGTGACGGCTGTGGATAATACAAGTCCCAGTACATTTATCTTAATGTATCTATTATAGCGTTTATTTGCTGTAATGTCGATTGTTTTTAATGATTTTTCAGACATTTTCCAAGTATCCATGTTTTCCGAATAGCGTACGTATATACCGATGTTAGTATTTTTTTTCATTACTCCCCGATAATTGTAAACCTTTATTGCAGTTTCGGTTGACAATCGACATCTTTTCATGTTAATGTGTTAACCGTACAAAAATTACTATGAAATTTACAAAAAGGAGATTTTATCATGAACCAGACAGAAACTATAGACTACAAGCATGGAACGACCTATGCCATAACGGTAACAGCGCTCATGACAGCTGTCACATGTATTCTTGCACCATTATCTATCCCGATTGGGCCGGTACCGATTTCACTGACAAACCTGGCCATATATATTTCATTATATCTGCTCGGATGGAAACGTGGAACTATAAGCTACCTCATTTACCTGCTTATCGGACTTGTCGGAATCCCTGTATTTTCAGGCTTCACCGGTGGCCCAGCTAAGCTTGCCGGCCCTACAGGCGGATACATCATCGGTTTTATTGCCATGGCAATTATTGCAGGACTTGTAATCGATCATTTCCACCAGCCTTGGCTCCAGCTCATTGGTATGATTGTCGGAACTATCATATGCTATGTGCTCGGTACAGCATGGTTCTGCTTTGAGGCAAAAAGCACAGTCAGCGGTGCGCTCTCAATATGTGTGTTCCCATTTATCCCGGGCGACCTGATAAAAATGATAATTGCCATGCTTATCGGACCGGCTATTAAAAAAAGACTTCGCTAAACATCAACTCCAAGCTTTCTAAGCTCCTGATACAGGCGCGCTACCGGAAGCCCTACCACATTATTGTAATCACCATGTATTCCCTTAATGTGGATGGCAAAGCGTCCCTGTATCCCGTAGCTTCCTGCTTTATCCATCGGATCCCCGCTTGAAATATAGCGGTCAATTTCATCTTCCGTCAGTGTATACATGCTGACATCCGTCTTCTCATAAAAGCAGTGTTCTCCGGTTCTTCCGGCTTTGTCAATAAAAACAAACGTTACCCCTGTATAGACACTGTTCGTTTTTCCCGAAAGCATCGAAAGCATACGCCTGGCATCTTCTTCGTCCTTCGGCTTTCCAAGAATCTGATTCTCATAAGCCACTACCGTATCCGCTCCGATTACAAGAATATCCTGCGGTGTCACAAGCTCTGCATGCTGTTCATTGTAGGTAAGCACACCTGACGCTACCTCCTCTGCCTTTTGACGGGATAGTTCCATGACAACCGCAGATGGCTCCTCCTCTGTGATTATCTCTTCTCCCTTTGCAGGACAGACAACAAACTCTGCCCCAATCTGCTCTAATAATTCCTTTCGGCGCGGTGATGCCGACGCCAATATTATCTGACTCATATTTGTTTTAACCTTTTCCTTCACTTTGGATTTTGGGACTGTTTCATCTGAAGAATACAATTCCCTATGACTGATTACACGTTTCCACTTGTATTATACAGCTTTCTCTTTCACCGATACTTTCACTGACATAATTCTATAAAATACAGCACAAAATACCAACGCAAAAACGACTCCAAACACATTCTGAATCACCCTGAGGCTGACTGCTCCCTTTAACCCATAGCTCTCTGCAGCTATAGCCAGAGCACCAAATGTATTAAAAACAGCCTGCCAGCCGTATTGTGCCGATAATCCCACGCCGATTCCACCTATGATTCCTATGTACGCATAGATTGATGGTGGAAGCAGAAAATATAATGCCGTGAAGCATATAACACCTGCGATATTACCGACAATCCTTTTTTTGACTCTGTACTGCATATCCTCCATAAACGGCAGGATGGCAGACATGGCTGCAATACCTGCCCACATTGCACGCGGCATATTGCAAAGCTGTGCAATACATAGAACTAACGGTACGCATAGTATCTGGCACAGCTGCCATTTTGTACGTGATGAAGAAAGGTCAAACTCCTCAATTACAGCTTTCATATTTCTTTTATAGTCTCTGTTTTTATGATTTCTGTAAAATACCAGGCATGTGATGGCAGCTCCTGCGGCCATCCCTGCTATTCGAAGCATATAGCTTTTTCCTGACACATCATATCCATATAACAATAAATAGCCAAGAACCAGTGTGGATTGATTAAACATAAATGGATTATGGCATCCGAACAGAATCAGCACTGCAAGAGCTGCAATGTTTATAAGCAGCGCCGGAAGCGGTGAAAGCTGATTTGCCAGATGTGGGCATACTGTCATAATTACAAAGAACAATGCCAAAAGCCATGTAGAGTGTCCGGTATGGATTCCCAGATCAGCGTTTCGAAATACCATAACGCATAATAAGACCACTACTCCCACAATGCTGTTATCCTTTCCCAATATAATGCTTGAGGCAGTGACAAAGGCAAAGCAAAAAACCATTGTGACAGCTATCTTCACCATATATACAAACGCATGGTATAGTTTTTCTTTCATTGTTTTACTATTTTTCAGCAGGCTTTTAGAGCCGGCCTGATTTAACTGCAGTTCCTGATAAAATGTCATGTAAATTCTCCTATCTTTTATCTTATTATTTTATTATTGTAACTATCATGTTCTAAATAGCTACTCATTTTAATTCTTTATTGGCAGTTGTACTACAAATCTGCATCCTCCGTATTCCCGGTTTTCAGCTTTGATTGTTCCACCGGCGATGTCTACAATTCTTTTCACAAGTGCCAGGCCAAGGCCGTTTCCCTCGGCTTTATGGGAACCATCCACCTGATAAAACTTGTCAAATATTCTGGCTTTTGCATCATCCGCAATTCCCGGTCCCTCGTCTTCCAGAATAAACTGCACAGAATCATTTTCATGCCTTAGAAACATGGTGATTATCCCATTTTGTGGACTAAACTTGATTGCATTATCCAAAAGATTCATCCAGATATGCATAAAAAGCCCTTCATTTCCAACATATCTGACCTCCTCCATCTCCACCTGAAATCCAATTCCTTTTTCAGTCCATTTATCTTCCAATGAAAGAAATGCCTGACGGATTTGTTCATCCAGACGATATTCGGTTTTTTTCATTGGAATATTCTGATTTTCCAGCCTTGATAACAATAAAATATTTCCAACAAGACCTGAAAGCCTTTGAGTATTAAACAGGATTTTTTCTACATACCCCTCCTGCTCCTGTGACAGCTCATCTCCCTGGAGCAGCATCGTATAGCCTTCAATTGCATTGATTGGTGTCTTGAATTCATGGGAAACATTGGATACAAAATCCATTTGCAACATCTCTGTTGCACGAAGCTCTTTTGTCATGACATTAAAGCTCTGATAGGATTCTCCAATCTCGGCTATGCGACTGTTTGTTTCCAAATGCTGTTCAAAATCTCCCTGGGAAACTGCTTTCATTGCTTTACTGAGCCTGGTAATCGGCTCCAGCAGCCTTGCATTGATAAATGATGTAATAAGTCCTGCTATCAATGTATTAAAAATCAAAAGCCAGCCAAGTCCCGGTATTTTCCCGGGCAAATCCAAAAAATGATTCAAAAACGCAAACAACAGGGCTGATATCAGCATAGAAAATGCAAGTGCCAGCCATATTGCACCGGTCAGACATGAGCGGATACGCAATTCTTTTTTCTTTTTATACTCCATTATTTTTTCACCACCTTGTATCCCAGACCACGCATTGTTACAATTTCGAAATCCGGATTTTCCTTAAAACGCTCCCTGATTCTTCCTATATGTACCTCTATCGTATGTGGGTCTGCCTCCGTCTCATATCCCCATACCTCATCCATTAGCTGCTGCTTCGTAAATGTCCTGCCCGGTGAAGCTGCCAGCTTGTATAAAAGCAGAAATTCTTTTTTTGGCAGGACAAGCGTTTCATCACCGGTCACAACTGTCATTGCATCATAATCAAACTCGGTTGAGCCAATCACAATTTTGTGTTCGTTCAGTATCTGTGCACGACGAAGCAGTGCTCCTACCCTCAAAACCATTTCATTGACATTTACGGGTTTTACCATATAGTCGTCACTTCCCGAAAGAAAGCCCTGACGCATATCATCGAAGCTGCTTTTTGCAGTAATCATAAGCACCGGTATCTGATATCCCGCCGAACGAAGCTCCGACACAAGTTCATATCCATCCATAACCGGCATCATTATATCGGAAATGATTAAATCAATATACTCTCTGTCCAATACCTCCAGTGCCTGTGCTCCATCCGACGCACTTTTGACCTGATATCCGCTCTTTTCAAGCACCTTTTGGAATAACAGACTTAATTCTTTATCATCTTCTACAATTAATATCTTAAACACGATTTATGTTCTCCTTTAATCAAAACAAATCCCTTGCCCATCCAAGCAGATGCTGTACCAGAAACACCTTTCTTTTATGTTTTTCTGTTAATTCAATCGGCTTTACATGATACGGATCATAATATGTTCCGTCGTCTAATACCTGTCTGGACACGCTCTCATACTCCATCATGCCATCCTCCAGCTGTTTATTAATCTCTTTACTACGTATTACAAGCATCAGCTCTGTATCCAGATAAGTACTTCTCATGTCCATATTGAATGAACCTATTACTGACAGATCATCGTCAATCAGAATACTTTTTCCATGATACGAATAACCGCCTTCATACTCCCAGATATCAATTCCTGTTTCTAAAATTCTGTTTCTGTTTTTGGCATAATCAGCAGCTCCAAATGGATTTCCGTTATTTGCAACAGAATTTGTCATAATAGAAAAGTCCGAAACCTTCTGTGCAATTTCCTCCCATGTATTATACATCATATCATTGCAAATAATATATGGTGTATGAATTTTTACGCGTTCCTTTGCATTTTTCATTAATTCTCCCAGCTGATACCATACCACCGGTTCCTTAGCTTGGGTGTGGATTGGGTTTGATAACAATATAATCTTTTCTGTTTCAAAGGTTTCATCCGCATAATCTGTATCACAAATTTTTTCCTTATTAACTTCAAAATATTGCTGATACCCTTCCTGCAGCTCTAAAACTGCTTTCTTTACAGATTGTCTGTCAGCTAATTTTTTACTGTTATGAAAATACCGACAGTCCTCCTGTTCCCATATTGTTTCAAAATAATTCCAAAGCTGATTGACCGAATTATCTTTCTGTGGCTCATCGCAGACAACTAACACATCCCGGTCAAAATTTTTATGCCCCGGAAAATCACCCAAAAAATAATTATATGTGTTTCTTCCGCCAAGAATATATATTTTACCATCTGCAATCAGATATTTATCATGCATTCTTCCCATTGTCTTCCATGGCTTAAGCGGATTTGCTTTATTGTACAGCTTAATCTCAACATTCTCATGCGAAGATAATCCATAAAAATATGGATTACCCTCCATATCAATCCAGCTCTCCATTCCATCTACCAATATGCGGACATGTACTCCTCTGTCTGCCGCATCATGCAGTGCTCCTAAAATCAATTTTCCGCTTTCGTCTGATTTAAATGCAAATGTAGAAAGGATTATTTCATCCTTTGCATTTTGGATTAATCTCACTCTTTCTAAAAGAGCCTGCGAATTTTTTTCAATGATTACTGCTCTTTCCGTATTCTCTCTCCCCGCCACACTCATAATATTTTGTGTTTCCTTTATAGTAGCATCAGACACCGTCGGCTGTTTTTTATATGTGATGCAGATTCCGATTAACTCATAAAAAGCCACACATAAAAAAACTGCCAGTATAGCCAAAATAATTTTACATATTTTATGCCTTTTCATTGTACATCACCTGATTCCTTGTATTTTATACTCATACAATACAATGTCAATCTCAATTTTACCTCAACAGAATTGATTTTATGCAAAAAGACAGGAAAAAGCAGCTGCCTGCAGTTTCCTGTCCATAAAAACTCATATAAAATTATTTTACTGCGATTTACCTATTTTTCGTCGCTTCTACCGTCTTTCCGTTTACCTGATGTGCAAAGCTCCATGACTTCTTATAGATAATCCATATAATTTTTAAAGCACAATTACGGCAGCGTCAAGCCCGTCTACTTTTCCGTCAAATGCGCTATCTGTCAGCAGATTATATTTCTCGGCATACTCATTAAATTCCTTTACACTGCTGCCACAATTGAAAAGCATTGCGATTGTCTCTTCGCCGTTTTTTCTGATCATAACAATCGTATCATCATCGTCATTTGTGATTGTCTCAATCATTTCGCCCTCTACGATGCATGCATGTGCTTTTCTAATCTGCATGAGCTTCTTATACCAATTATACATCTCCTTGTCCTGGTATTCCTCATCCCAGTACATGCCTCGTCTGCAGTCCGGATCATTTGCTCCCGGCATTGCATACTCATCACCATAGTAGACCATAGGCATTCCCGGCATTAGCAGCTGAAAGGCAGCTGCGAGATGCTGCTTTTTCTTATTATCATGGCACAGATGTAAAAATCTTGCTGTATCGTGGCTGTCAATCAGGTTCCACATCAGCGGATAGCACTTTTTGTTTAAGCGCCCCTTCAGATATCCCAGATTCTGTACAAACTGGCTGACATTAATCTTTTCGTCTGCAAGCAGGTCTATCAGATTCAGGTAGAATGGATAATTCATCACAGTATCCCACTCATCTCCCTCTAGGAAGTCTCCTGCGTAGTGCCATATCTCACCAATTATCAGCATATCCTTCTTTACTGCCTTGATTGCCTTTCTGAAATTCTTCCAGAAGAAATGACTGATTTCGTCTCCTACATCCAGTCTCCATCCGTCAATATCACATTCCTTAATCCAGTAGCAGGCAACATCAGTGATGTATTTCTCCACCTCAGGATTTTTCAGATTAAGCTTTGGCATTCCACCGTAATAGCCGAAGCATTTGAAGTTTGGAATTTCTCCCCATTCACCCCTAGGCGGCAGCTCGTCGATAAAATACCAGTCGAGATATTTTGACTTTTCGCCCTTTTCAAGTATATCCTGAAATGCGAAAAATTCTCTTCCTGAGTGGTTGTATACCGCATCCAGCACTACCTTCATGCCGCGCTCGTGGGATTTTTGTACAAGCTCCTTTAAGTCCTCTGTTGTGCCAAATGATGGGTCAACCTGATAATAATCAATGGTATCATACTTATGGCATGAATTTGATTTAAAGATTGGTGTCAGATACACCACATCGATTCCCAGATCTTTAATATAATCCAGATGCTCTATGATTCCCCTGAGATTGCCATGCAAATCATCCATAGGCGTAATCGGCGCTTTATACCACAGCTCTTTGTCCACCGGCTGTGTTGTGGCAAAGCGCGATGGAAAAATCTGATACACTACCTTGTTGGCTGCCCACTGTGGCACCTCAAACATCTCTTCCTCTCTGAGATTCTGCGGGCAGTCAAACATTCTGTCCCTGTTTGTGATGCACTCCTTATCGAACTCATAATTGCCGTAATATACCTTTTCACCCTGCATGTCCGTAAATTCAAAAAAGTATCTCAGACATATCAGATGCATCTGAAGCTGCGCCTCATAATAATCGTGAAACTGCGAGGTGGCTACCTTCTTCATAGGAAGTGTCATTCGCGTATCCTTGCGCTCGATTGGTATATACTTGTCCTCATAGTGAAGGATTACCTCCTTCATATCATCCTTTTTTACCTGCACGCGTATCACAAACAAATCCTTATCTATCGCATAGCAGAATCTTTTATCCATATCATGAAAAATTGCTGAATATTCCATAAAATGCCCCTTTACTTACGTATTTCGTTATTATGTATTTTAACGCACTTTTTCAAACAATTCTATCATTATATCCATGACATTTTTACACTATTTCTACTTTATGCATGATTTTAGATTAATAACATTTTATTTTTTTGACTTTATTCTCCAAAGCACTGCGTTCATTATATTACTGCACACTCAGATAGCTTGTCACACAATAAAGTGTCTGTCCATTATATTCCACGCGTGACCAGCCAAACTCCTCATTGATTCCGGTTCTGGTGACGGTTTCCCCATTTTTTATCGTTGCAACAACTGTAGCATCCGGATTTGTGACACTTGGAAGTGCACGCAGATTAACCTCTATTTTTGCAGTGACAGTATCATTACACTCCTTGAACTTTGTCTTCAGTCCGTCTCCGCTGCCACTTCCGTCCTGCCCGGGAACTACATAGTTCATATCTGTTGTGAGGTAGTTTGAAATGGCATAATATGTCTGTCCATTATATTCGACACGTGACCATCCACTGTCACTGACGCCTGTTCTTGTTGCTGTATCACCGTTATTCAGCGTTACCTTAATTGTGCTGTCATTGCCCTGACTTGGAATATCCCTCAGATTGACGCTCTCCTTGGCAGTTACGGTCTCATTTACATCCGAAAACTTCATATTTGCTTCCGGATCAGCTGTTGCATCGTCAGCCGCATCCCCATTTTTTGCAGACTCTGTTTCATCAAAACCAAAGTATGCCACATTCAAATCTACCGGCTTATCAATCCCTGACACCTTTCCCTTATTGGTATACTGCCACATGGCATGTGTGCCCTCATAAGATGACTGTGGTGTTTCCGGGTAAGCTGTGTCCGGATATTGTGACACCCAGATTTTGTACCTGCTCTCAAGTGTTTTAGTATCCCACTGGCTGTTTGCCGACAACTCATTCATTGCAGCGTAAAACATAGGTGTATATCCTTTATTATATATTTCCTGCAAAAATGCCTCAGCTACTTTGGTGCGTGCCTCTGATGACATTCCATACTGTCTGCTGGCTGAGTCTGTGAAGCCCTCGCAGTCAAATGCCACCGGATATGTAATTTGATATTTTGAGATGTAGTCTGCTACCCAGTCTGCCTCCTCAATGGCTTCTGTTTCATTTACTGCTGATGAAAAGAAATATACTCCAACCTTTATGCCATTTTTCTGTGCCTCCTGCATGTTGTATCTGGCATTTGTATCAACACACATCTCACCTGTTTTCTGGGTTCTGTAGCCCACACGTATCATCGCAAAATCAATTCCGCCTGCGGCAACCTTGTCCCACTTTATGGTGCCCTGATATTTAGATACATCAATTCCGAAGGTCAGATTACTATTTTCCGCAACAGTGCTTGCAGACAGTATCTGTGTCTCATCCGCAGAAGCTCCCTCATCAGTTGTAACACTCATTGAGCCGGCATTGTCGCCCGTATGCTGCGGGTCTTCCTTGTCTGAACTATCCTCTGTGGCTGTTTCCGTCATCTGTGACGAGCCTTTAGCCTCGTTTTTTGCTGACTTAATCACAAAAAATGTGGCAACTGCAGCCAGTGCAGCTACTATCGCAACAATTATAAATATTTCTATTATCTTTCTTTTATCGTTCATAGCTTTTCCTCTTCATTATTTATATATGTCACCATGTACAGGCAATCTGCTTTTATGCAACAAAATATCTGTCTCTTATACACATCTCCGAGCCCACGAGACTAGCGCTCATCT
>ERZ1027038.914-NODE-914-length-11041-cov-4.651192_pt1 | contig 11041 bp, 7 predicted proteins | sample MGYA00519439_ERZ1027038 | MGnify/ENA primary metagenome ERZ1027038 (study PRJEB26926, sample SAMN06164807) | human gut metagenome | biome: ENVO:00009003; feature: ENVO:2100002; material: ENVO:00002003 | host: Homo sapiens | place: USA | collected 2012 ... | reverse complement strand
TGATCACCTTATCCATCTGGTCCTGCAATTCCTGCGGTACGGTATTCTGCTGTACTTTCGCACCGCTGTTCTCTGCCACATACAAGTTCCAGATCTCCGGCTCCAATCCATTATCTACAAGATACCCGACCTCGCCTTCCTGGGGCTGCTGCAGAGAAGATGCCAGCTCCCAGGCGGTTTTTAATTCATCTACATTTTCAGGAGTCAGAGGTATATCCGTTGCCCGGAACTGTTCTTCAATACTTTGTGCCAGTGTATCGCTGCCCACAGCTGCCGCCAGGGTGTCCAGATCTATGTCGTCCGTGTATCCGGCAATGTTCTGTCCGGAACGCACCAGTTCTGCTTTGATCCTGTCCACGATGGTAACTGCGGTATCCTGATCCAGTTCTCTGGGGTCAAATCCGTCCTCACAAGCCTTCGCATAATCCTCCTGGGACATAGTATGTGACAGTAGTGTCATGTAATCCTGCTGTAATGCCACATTGGTGTTCCCGGCATCCTGCTGCAGTTCAATCAGGGATTTTCCCTTATTATTCTCTTCATTTCCCACAGGCATTGGGATCTGCCCACTCTCGTATACGGCTCCAAAAGTATTTGCATTCACACTTTTTTTATTGCGCTGTATTTTATCTCTGCCCCAGGTATTTTTCTCCGTCTGGATACTTTCTGTTCTATTTTCTGTATCAGTTACCGTCTGATTCTGAAATGTTATCTTCACGCTTGTCGTCCTTCCTGGTAATAACTCTTGAAATAACTATTCAGAGACTCATTCGCAAAATCGCTCTTTCAGAACTTTCCTTTTGCCCATTGAGGCTATATCGCCCTATAAATATCACTAAATCCTCTTACGAATACAAGCATTCAAAGAGGCCTTAGTGATATTTACATGTCTCTGAATCGTTAAGAAAAAAGATGAGTGCACCTTTTGGTCACACTCATCTTTTATTTCGGTCGTTTCTTATAATTTCTTAACCGGACTTAGAACAGAAATACAGCAGCTCCATAAGGGGGCAGATCAAAGCTGATAGAATAATCCTTGTAATGGTAAGGTTTTTTCTCTGCCATGATCTCTGCGGGAATCTCATTGCCCCAGCCGCCAAAACGTTCCTCATCACTGTTGAGCAGCAGCTTATATTTCTTCTTTTTCGGCACGGGTACGGTATAATTCTCCCATTTCATCGGAGTCATATTCAATACAAACAGCAGATTGTTCTTGCCGCTGGAACCTTTTCTCACGAAACAATAGGTGCTGTGTTCTGCATCATCCGCATTCATCCACTCGAAACCGTCCCAGGTATTGTCGATCTCATACATTGCAGGATACTTGCGGTACAGTTCCAACAGTTCCTTTACATAGGTATGTACGCCCTGATTCAGCTTCTCACCTAACAGATACCAGTCCAGTTCGCGCTCTTCACTCCACTCACGCTCCTGTCCGAAATCCTGTCCCATGAACAGCAGCTTTTTGCCGGAATGTCCGAACATGTAGGTATAGCCCACACGCAGATTTGCGTATTTATCCGCAGTATAACCTGGCATCTTATTTACCATGGAACACTTCAGATGTACCACTTCGTCATGAGACAGGGGCAGAATGTAGTTCTCACTGTCATTGTAGCTCATGGCAAAGGTCATAGCGTAATGATTGCCCTTACGATACAGAGGATCCAGCTTCATGTATTCACAGAAATCATGCATCCAGCCCATATTCCATTTAAAGGAGAAGCCTAATCCCTCGCCTCCGATATCGCTGGTCACATTCGGCCACGCCGTGGATTCCTCGGCAATTGTCACAAATCCGGGATACGTTCCACGGATGACAGAATTCAGATGGTGGAAGAACTCAATGGCCTCCAGATTCTTGTTGCCACCGAATTTATTCGGCAGCCACTCACCTTCTTTTTTACCATAATCCAGATATAGCATGGATGCCACCGCATCTACACGGATGCCGTCCACATGGAACTCTCTGAGCCAGAACAAGGCATTGGCTACCAGGAAGTTCTTTACTTCATTTTTGCCGTAATTGAAGATTTTGGTTCCCCATTCGGGATGCTCTCCCAGACGGGGATCGGGATGTTCAAAAATGCACTGACCGTCAAATTCAGCCAAGCCATGGGCATCAGTTGCAAAATGCGCAGGTACCCAGTCCAGAATCACGCCGACTCCGGCCTTGTGCAGTTCGTTGATCAGGTACATGAAATCTTTCGGCGCTCCGTAACGGGAAGTCGGTGCATAGTAGCCGGTCACCTGATATCCCCAGGAACCGTCAAACGGATGCTCTGCAATACCCATCAGTTCTACATGGGTATACTTCATCTCCTTCAGATATTCTATGATCCGGTCCGCAAACTCCCGGTAATTGTAGAATCCTTCGGCGGTACCGTTGTTAGGATGCTTCATAAAAGAACCAATATGGCATTCGTAGATCGCCATAGGCTCTTTATTCATATCCTTTTTGTCCCGGGCTTCCATCCACTTGGAATCTCTCCAGTCAAAGCCTGTAATATCGGTGACGATAGATGCCGTACCCGGCCGGTACTCCGCATAATTGGCAAAAGGATCTGCTTTGTAGAGCTTTCTGCCATCCCTTGCATAGATCAGGAACTTATACATCGTTCCCTCTTCCACGCCGGGAATGAACAGCCCCCAGATACCGCCTTCTCCCAGCTTCTGCATGGGATGGGATTCCTCATTCCATTCATTGAATGTGCCAATGACATTCACCTGTGCTGCATTTGGTGCCCATACTCCGAAATAGACTCCCTGCACGCCGTCTTCCACCGACAGATGTGCACCCAGTTTTTTGTAAATATCATAATGGGTCCCCTGGGCAAAAAGATACTGATCTGCTTCGGAAATAAATACCTTCTCCTTCGTCATGGCTGTGCCTCCCGCTATACAAAGTCTTTCTCGGTGAGGATGATCATATCCTCATCGTCATATCTCTTGGCGAACAGTACATCAAAGAAATGCTTCAATGTCTTTTTATTTGCATGAGCGATCGCTTCATCCACGATCTGCTTTACATCCACTACCGTAACCACATGATCTATCGTCTGCATATCTTCGATTCTGGTATGTAACGCCAGCTCTCCGAGTTCGTCAATAGAGTATTCCATCTCCCGTGCATACTGTTTGCCGAATGCCACCAGCGTGTTATTGCTGAGGGCTTCCACATCCATTCGTGCGGTAAAGCACTCTCTCAATTTTTCATGTTTCTCGAGGAATTTATCAATATCCCTCTTCGTATCTTCCAGAATAATTACGATTCCCTGACTCTCCTGCTGCAATGCCTTGTGAAGTACATTTGCCGTAGCATCGTTCATTTCGGATGCCTTGCAAATGATCAGCGCGCCGTTTTTCAGCTTGGATAAGGTATCTGCAGTATCCTTTTTATTCAATGCATGTCCAGAGATCTTTGCCACTTTTCCGGAGAAATTGCTGTCGGTTGCCTGAATTTCGCGAACCATGTTCTTCGCCAGAGATAAGGTATCCATACCCTCTTCTCCAGTGATGATCACGTTGCCGGTGTAGGCTGCCAGACTGATATTATCAATGGCCTTGACTAACTGCTCTCTGGCAGATCTGCTCTGGATAAAGGGTGCGTACAGTTCTCTCTCTTCTCTGGTAAGCGCACGAACCTTTGCTTTGTCTCGCTCTACTGCGGGGCGCTCCGGCTGTTCCGGTGCTTCCCCGGCTTCCGGCGTTTCCTCAGCCGTCAGTTCTATCTCTTCGCTGGCTGTTTCCTCATCTACCGATTCTACTGCTTCCGCCGTGGGCTCCTCTACAGGCTCGTCATCCATTGCTTCTTCCGGTTCTGCCTGTTCCTCGTCTATGATTTCTTCCTGCTCATAGATTTCTGCTTCCGGTTCCGCAGGTTCCTCAAATTCTTCTGCTTCCGGCTCATATGCAGGTTCTTCCGCGAGTTCTTCTACAGTATCCTCTTCCGGAAGCTCTTCTACAGGCTCTTGTTCCGCTTCCTCTGCAGGAGCAGCCTCCGTCAGTTCTTCCACGGGTTCCTCTGTGGCAGGCTCTTCCGTGATCTCTTCCAGCTCTTCTACCTCATCGGTATCTGTTGTATCTTCTGCCACGGTATCTGCCGTGTCCGCAGCTTTTTCTTTTTCCAGTTTTTCCAGCAATCCGTCTCTTACCGCCTGCTCAAACTCCGTGAACATGGCTCCGGTCTGCTGTAATACATGTTGGCGAACCTCTTCTTCTCTCTTCTCCAGGTTCTCCTTCTTCTTGCGTTCCCACTCTGCCAGAATATCCTCGATATTCATCTGGCCGGTGATCTGTTTCTCAATGCTCTCTGCCTCCGGCATTACCAGGCTGATCTGACCGTCGGATTCCTGTGCCAACACATCGGCCAGTTCCTTGGGTGGCTCTACGGGAGCTTCCGGTACTTTCTGTGTTTCCGGTTCCTTCACGATTTCCTGTACTTCCGGTGTCTTCTGTACTTCGGATAGCTCCGGTACTACATCGGTTCTTCTTGCAACAACAGGCTCTTCCGGCAGAATCTCTTCCGTCTCTACCTGGGGCACCTGTGACAGATCGCCGATTTCTCCGGTCTCCCCAAAGAATACTTCCGAGCTCTCCATCTGCTCCGTCTCCGGCTCCAGATCGTCTTCACTGACATCTGCGATCTCCGGATAGTCCAGAGACTCCGTATCGGAATCCCCGGGATCGATCATGGGTGCCACGATAGAACGGGTAATGGAATCCGAAGTCTCCTTCGTATGGTCCTCACTCAGTACCTCCCGCAGGCCTGCTGCCAGTTCTGCCTGTAGATTGATCGTATTATATTGTCCCACATCCATGGTCTTCACATGAATGTCGAAATCATCTTCCGTCGGCTGCGCGGGTGCCTGCTGGGGCTGTACCGGCTGCACCGTTTCATAGCCTCTGGTGTCACCGGTCACCTGCTCGTAGGTTTCCTCCTGTACATAACCCTGATTCGGCTCATAGCCTCCGTCCTGTACATAACCCTGATTCGGGTCATAACTTCCATCCTGTGCATAGCCCTGATTCGGGTCATAACTTCCATCCTGTGCATAGCCCTGGTTCGGGTCATAACTTCCGCCCTGTGCATAGCCCTGATTCGGGTCGTAACTTCCGTCTTGCACATAGCCCTGATTCGGATCATAAGTTTCGTTCTGTCCATAACCGGGATCCTGCGCATAATTCTGAGAATACTGCTGCGTACCGGGTGCGTCAAAACGATGATCGTATTTTTCCTGCTGTTCCGGTGTTAGCGGCTGATGGAGCATTTTCAGCTCCATTGCCTTGATAACGTATTTGCCCTCGCCAAACCAAAGGATCAGCTCATCACATTCCTCTACACATCTGGCAGCAAGTCCTACTCTATGATATAGATAAGCCAACTCATATGCCCATTTTTCTCTGTAATCTCTCTTTTTCAGTTCTTCCAGAACAGCAATGCGCTCTTCCAGACTGACATCCTGCGCCTCATATAATTTGTACTGCAAAATATATCTGCCGGGATCCTTGGGCGCTACCTGCACAAACTCTTTGTAATACTCGATAGCCTGTACATACTCTTCCATTTTAATGGAAAGTTCGCACAGAGAATAGCAGATCGTCCTCCCTCCCGGACGGCGTTCATATGCCAGAAGCAGCATATCTCTGGCATCCTCGTATCTTCGATTGATCTTGTAAAGGTCACTGATGGTGCACAGCATCATAACACTTTTGACTCTGCGCCAGTCAATGGTATCCGCAATCTCCGCAGCCTGCGCATACTCCCCACGACTGATCAAGTCTTTGATTTCTTCCGCTCTTAATTTATATTCACTCTTATCCAAGGTATTTCGCTCCCTTAACCTTTTCTTATCCTAAGCTTCTCATTTCCCCGGGTATACTACCCCACTTTTTTCTTATTCAGTGTACCATAGTACCCATTGATATGTCAAAATCAAACTGGGCAAAATGTATGGAAATCTCCCCTTCGGAATACTACCCACGAAAGTGGGATGACTTCTTGGGCTTTTGACGTTTTTTCGCCTGTCGGATTGCTTCTTTGCGTCTGTTACGAAGGTCCTGATCCACCGAACGATACCGGGATCTGGAACGATTTCTTCTGCGGTTAAATCTCCAGGTCAGGCGGGTACTGCGGTGGGCAAAATGATAATTCTTGAAAAACGTACGTAATAACAGTGCAAGGAAGATCAATACCGCAATTCCCACGATACAGAAAAATACTTTTACCACATTAATGAAAATAACCGCAGGACCGCCGGAAGTGCTGTTTTCCTCCTCCGGGGATTTCTCCTGTGCAACCGTTGGAATTCCACCATTGTTTCCGGTGTTATCTCCTACTGTTTCGGTTGTCTCTGTATTGTCTGCCTCTGTGGTCGTTGTGCCTGACTGCGTTTCATCGGTTGCACCGCTTTCCTCTGCAGATTCCATGGTCTCTGCCGTATTTTCCCGGAAGACACTGCTGCCCTTTTCCGCTGCCGTAAAGTCCAGGGATGCCGTTCCCAGTACCACATCATTGTAAGTATAAGTGATCACAGCCACCTGTCCTGGTTCTGTATTATCATAGGAAATACTGGACACCGCATCCTGAAAGGTGATGGTGTTCGGCAAAGTGATGCTGTCCGTCTGGTTCAGTTCCAAAATCGGTTTGGAGTTGCCGAAAATATCATTCCCACTGTAAAAAGATCCTGCATTCTCGATATTATACTTGGTCTCTATCTGAGAAATGTTCACTCTCTGAAAATTGCTGAAACCATAATCAAACAGAGTGATTGTATCTTCATAGTAATTCGGATTTTCGTCTTTCATGACCACACAGATCAGCTTCATGCCGTCTTTTTCCGCACAGGACACCAGTGTACTGCGGGCAACATCGGTGTAACCGGTCTTACAGCCTACCAGATACGGATATGCATATTTACCGCCGGGGATCAGTTCCATCTTGTTGACTTCCATAATATCATCCGGCTGGCGTTCCGACGGCAAAATGTGCAGCATATGTGTCATTGTCATTTTACACAGCGCTTCGTTGGCAAAAAAAGCTCTTCCGATCATCGCCAGGTCATAGGCACTGGTGTAATGATCCTCATTGGGAAGTCCGTTGGGATTGACGAAATTGGAATCAACACACCCCAGTTCCTTGGCTCTTTCATTCATGATCGGTGCAAAGTCCTGCCAGGTCGTTCCGGAAATATGCTCTGCTACCGCGAAAGAAACTTCATTGGCGGAGCGGATCAGAATGGCATTCAGACATTCCTCCATGGTCAGCTGCTCGCCGGGGTCAATAGCGATATGGTTGCTTCCGGGATCAATATCGTGTACCGCATCATAGGAGAAATCCACGATCTCATCCATGCTGCAGCGCTCGGATGCGATCAATGTTGTCAGAATTTTGGTGGTACTGGCAGGGTATTCCTGCTGATGGATATTTTTGGCATAAAGAATCGCTCCGGTATCCGCATCCATCAAAATGGCGGATTCTGCGCTGACTACCGGTCCCGTAGGCCAGTTTGCCACTTCATTGGACTGAATGGCCAGTGCCTGATTGCGGGCGATGTTCTCTTCTTTGATCGTTGCAGCAGAGACACTAAGCCCCTGAGATGCAAAAAGGCAGAGAGCGCTGATTCCCATCACTGCCCTGGTTAAAAAACTTCTATATGAAAAATGCCTGAAAAACTGCATGTATAAATCCTTCCTGATATCTTCAAAATAAAATGGTGTATGATAATGCGCATTCTTTATCATACACCATTTTACCTAAAAACCAAAGTCTTATCTCTATTTTTTAATTCTTTTTAAGACCTTCTGCGAACGCTGTCATTCTCTATACGGAATACCGTAAATGTTCTTGTCCGTCGAAGTCTTTCCACACAAAATTTTTGCCTTCCCAGATCATGTATCCGTGCCAACTTTCTTCCTTGGGAATCGACACGGACCCCGGATTCATGCAGATATACTGCTCTGTCTCATGAACAACGCATTTCGGCACATGAGTATGACCGTGCAGTAAAATATCTCCGGAATGCAATGGCGGCAGTTTCTGCTCATTATAGATATGTCCATGGGTGGCATAGATTGCCTGCGTCCCTTCCGCAAGTACACAATAATCACTCAGCACCGGAAATTCCAGCACCATCTGATCCACCTCCGTATCGCAATTACCGCGTACACAGTAGATATCATTTTTCCGCTCGTTCAATAAGGCGATCACTTCCTTGGGCGCATAATCTCTGGGCAGATCATTTCTGGGGCCGTGGTATAAAATATCCCCCAGTAAAAGCAGCCTGTCGGCCCCTTCCTCCGTATATGCTTCCAACAGTTTTCGACAGTAATATGCCGATCCGTGAATATCTGATGCAATCATCCATTTCATAAATTTTCTCCTCCTACTGCCAGTATAATCCCCCGGCCTGTGACTTGACAAGCTTTCTCAGATAAAGTACATTGACAATACAGATTACTATAAGAAAGGCTGAGATTACCATGAGGTTACGAAATATTACCGGTTCCCGGGAAGTTATTGCGGAAAGTCCCTATGTCGTACCGGAAGATACCCTGGAAGCATGCCCCGGAACCTGGCATGAGATTTTCGGAAACGATCATCCGATCCATATTGAGATCGGTATGGGAAAAGGACGTTTCCTAAATACCCTTGCAAAGCAGAATCCGCAGATTAATTATGTGGGAATTGAAAAATATTCCAGCGTATTGCTCCGCGCGATCCAGAAAATGGAAGAGGACGAGCTTCCCAACCTGAAATTCATCCGTATGGATGCAGAAGACATCGATAAGGTATTCGGAAAAGGTGAAGTGGACCGCATTTATCTGAATTTCTCCGATCCCTGGCCCAAGGACCGTCATGCGAAGAGAAGACTTCCTTCGAGACAGTTTCTGGCCCGCTATGATGTGATCCTGAAAAAAGAGGGTACGCTGGAATTCAAGACAGACAACCGCCCGTTGTTTGATTTTGCAATAGAGGAACTGGAGCCCGCCGGATGGAAAGCGCAGGTGATCACCTACGATTTGCATAACGATGCCGCGCTGATGGAGGGGAACGTCATGACCGAATACGAGGAAAAGTTTTCCTCCGTTGGCAATCCCATCTGCAAATATATTATTTACAGATAAGGCCCCGAATATAGAATCTTATTTTTGAGATACTATCAACAACAGATAACAGAAAGGAAGGATACTTATGGAATATACGTTTACCGTTGCTAATTTTGAGGAAGAAGTTCTGAACTCCCCTCTGCCCGTTCTGGTAGATTTCTACGCAGACTGGTGCAATCCCTGCAAGATGATGGCTCCTACCGTGGCAAAGCTGGCAGAAGCTTACGAGGGAAAAGTAAAGGTCGGCAAGATCAATGTGGATGAGAACATGACCATCGCCCAGAAGTACCGCGTGGCAAGCATTCCGAATTTTGTGATCTTCAGAGACGGACAACCCGTGGCCAACTTCGTCGGCGCCATGTCCGAAGCGGACTTCCGTGAGAAGCTGGAGCAGGTGATTCTGTAAAAATCAGTTTTTTAAACCCGGGTACGGTGAGCGGATGCCTCTGCCGTATCCGGGTTTTTGATTTTTTACAGATATTTTCCCGTAATGCTATCGGCATCTGCCTTGATCTGCTCCAGAGTTCCCACAGCAACGACCCTGCCGCCGTCTGCTACGCAGCTAATTTTGCTCATTTATGAGGTGGTGACTCAAATAATTAAAACAGATCCAGCATATTGTCCAGATAGATTTCTTCTCTGACCTGCAGCTGGTACTCCGGTTTCGTCATATAATACAGTAAAAATTCCAGAACCAGTGCACTGCCCAGTCCTCGGCCCTCGATCTTATAATTGGAAAATCCCATAGGCAGATAGATCTTCTGAATATCTCCCACACTGATAAATCCGGGATTTTTCATAACTTTGGAGAAACGATAGCCCTCCTCCGCCCCCGGTGAGGTACAACTAAAATCCGGCTCCTCTCCCAGATTCCTGCGGCTGACGGCTTCGTAGCATTCCTTCCTGTCCTTGCAGCCAAAATAGCAGCACTCATTGCACAAAAACTCCACTTTGTCTTTCTGTGATTCTGTCAGCGTATTTAATTTTTCATAAGCCTTGTTCAGGCGGAAATCCGGTACGACGTAGCGAAAATCTTCTCTGTCTGTTTCCTTTTTTAACGCTTCAAAATCCGTCAGTACTTTTGTGGTGGAGGATATCAGATAAAGTTGCGGATAATGACTTTTCAAATACTGTAACAGCAGTTCCGAATGGACAATCACGCCGTTTTTCGGCTCTGTATTTTCCGCAAACAGGGCACAGAGTTCATTGCATTTTCTGTCGGAAAGATGTTCTTCGATAAGCTTTGAATTGCTGAAGGTCAGACGGGCTGAGATCCCGTATTCCTGTAACAGTGCCAGCACTTCTCCTGCGTCGTGATCCTCCAGTGAGACCCGACCGCCTCCCCAGATGCAGTCCGGCGGGGCCCCGTAGATGGAACCGATGTCGCACCAGTCGTAAAAATATTCTCGATGCTCCCGAAACAACGGCAGGAACATTCTGTATAATTCATAGAATTCAAACAGACCGGGAAGATGGTAATGGGCTGTTTGTTTATTCATGTTTCTGCTTCCTCCGTATTATTTTTCATATTCAAAATATTTCAAAAATCCCCATTTAGAAAATGTTAAACAGGGATAACCATAGGTATATTATAGCCTATCCAGAAAAATGAGACAATTGAATATAATTAAAATTCCGGCGACCACCTCTCTGGTAATCGCCGGAACCACGTTTATTTATTTTCCCCAGACTTCCTCCGCCACCTCTTTCACAAGTCGGAGTTTTGCCCACTGTTCTTCCTCGGTCAGCTTGTTGCCGATCTCGCAGGAAGCAAATCCGCACTGGGGGCTTAAGTATAATCTTTCCAGTGGAATGTATTTTGCCGCATCATGGATTCTGTCAATGACAAGCTGTTTGTCCTCCAGTACGGGAGACTTGGTAGTAACTGTCTCTTATACACATCTCCGAGCCCACGAGACTAGCGCTCATCTCG
>ERZ1027038.904-NODE-904-length-11104-cov-4.928229_pt1 | contig 11104 bp, 10 predicted proteins | sample MGYA00519439_ERZ1027038 | MGnify/ENA primary metagenome ERZ1027038 (study PRJEB26926, sample SAMN06164807) | human gut metagenome | biome: ENVO:00009003; feature: ENVO:2100002; material: ENVO:00002003 | host: Homo sapiens | place: USA | collected 2012 ... | reverse complement strand
ATGTGTATAAGAGACAGGGTCTGACCATCCGCGGCGATGGTGATTTTGCTAAATTCGCGGGTGTCCGTGTAGACGGCAACTGGATCCCCAGTGCCCACTACGAGGCAAAATCAGGCTCCACTATCGTGACCCTGAAGCCTTCCTATCTGGCGTCCCTGTCAGAAGGTGAGCATACCGTAGACATCATGTGGATCGATGATTCCGCCAGCACCACATTTACGGTAGCTGCAAACACCGCAGCTGCACAGCCGGAGCTGGACAGCGTGCCTAAGACCGGTGAAGGTGTGATGGGATGGATGCCCGAGATACTGCTGCTTGTAGCTGCAGGTCTGGTGACATTCGGCGGACTTCTCCGCAGACGTAGTAAAATTCAACTTTAAAGGGAAAAACCACATAAAGATTGTGTAAAAAGTAGATATATTTTTAAATTGACGAGCACATGGCTGTTGGATATACTATAACTGTATCGCGTTTTAAACGACGTGATACGGAAAGCAGGATCCGACAGCCATGAGCAGTTTACAAAAGAAAGAAACATTATTAATCGTTGATGATTCAAAATTTCAAAGAGTAGTGATCAGACAGTCTCTCGGGGAGCATTTTAACTTCGCAGAGGCTGTTTCCGGTGAAGAATGTCTTACGATCATGGAGAAGGAAAGCGATGCCATTGATCTGGTGCTGCTGGATCTGGTCATGCCGGGGATCGACGGCTTTGAAGTACTACGCCGCAGACAGAATATGGAGGGCTTCAAGGACACGCCGGTTATCGTTCTGACGAATACGGAATCGGTGTCTTCCCAGTCGGAAGCATTTGCACTGGGGGCGGATGAATTCATTATCAAACCGGTAGATACCCGGATAGCGCTTACCCGCATCAACAATACACTGGGGGTAAAACGCAGGTTGCAGAATAGCAGAGATGAGCAGAAGGCCTGGAAGACAAAGTCGCAGATCGACGAGATGACCAGTCTGTTCAACAAGATGACAGTAGAGAAGCTGATCACGAAGACTCTGACAGAGCATGAGAATGGCCTGCATGCTCTTATGGTGATAGATATCGATAATTTCAAATCCGTAAATGATGTATACGGTCATACTATGGGAGACCATGTGATCAGCGTCATTGCAGGAGTCATTTCTTCACAGTTCCGCAGCACAGATTATGTGGGACGTATGGGTGGAGATGAGTTCGCAGTATTGATGGGAGACATTCCGTCCAAAGAGATCGCACTGATCAAGGCAGAGAATCTGGTCAACCTCGTAAAATATAAAGAGAACTTATCCATACCGGAAAATATATCCATCAGTGTGGGAATAGCATTTTCCGATCCAGAGGATCATTGCTACTATGATCTTGCGGCAAAAGCAGATCAGGCATTGTATGTATCCAAGAAGTCGGGAAAAGGACGCTACAGCGTGTTCGGTGAGGAAAATCAGACCCCTGATCAGAAATTACAGGCTTTTGTGTGGTCATCCTCCCGTAATGTTACCAGCATGCTGGAGTTTGCACTGCCGGAGTTTGTTCATCTGAAGAAAGTAATCTCGGTGGAAGAGATCAGAGAGAACATGGGAGAGAAGACCGGCGAAGACATTCTGGGACTGTTCGTGGATGTATCAGAAGAAGAGGACGGAGGACAGGCACGCTGGCAGGAACTTGGAGAATTACAGAGAGAACATGCGCTTCCCATGATCGCCATCTGCAAGGAGGGGAATCTTGTACAGATGAAATGTGCGTTGGAGACGGAAGTAATCCAGGATCTTTTGCTGGCTCCGCTGGAAGCAAATGCATTGAAGCGGCGTGTGAAGATCTGGATGCAAAATTGCAAGCTGCGATAAACTTTGTTATAATTGACTGGAGCATATCTTAGAATATGCTTCAGTCTTTTGGTATCTTTGCAATAGAAACAGAGGATGTAATATTATGGATTTGTTTGAATACATGAGAAGCACCAATATGGAAAAGGAAGCTCCACTGGCGGCCAGAATGCGTCCAAGGACTCTGGATGAAGTCGTAGGGCAGGAGCACATTATCGGCAAGGACAAGCTTCTGTATCGTGCCATTAAGGCGGACAAGATCAGTTCCATTATTTTCTATGGACCGCCCGGCACCGGCAAAACGACACTGGCAAAGGTCATTGCCAATACCACCAGCGCTGAATTCCAGCAGATCAATGCCACGGTAGCGGGTAAAAAGGATATGGAAGAAGTGGTGGCGAAGGCGAAAGAACTGCAGGGAATGTATGGAAAACGTACGATCCTGTTCATCGACGAGATCCACCGTTTTAATAAGGGGCAGCAGGATTATCTGCTCCCGTATGTGGAGGACGGTACGATCATTCTCATCGGAGCAACCACGGAGAATCCCTATTTTGAGGTAAATGGAGCGTTGATTTCCCGCTCAGTGATCTTTGAATTAAAGCCGATTCCAAGGAAAGCCATTAAGGAGCTTTTGAAAAAGGCGGTCTATGACACGGACCGGGGCATGGGAGCCTACAACGGCACCGTAGACGAGGATGCGCTGGATTTTCTGGCGGATATCTCAGGTGGTGATGCCAGACATGCACTGAATGCCATCGAACTGGGCATCATGACCACGGAACCGGGACCGGACGGCAGAATCCATATTACTCTGGATGTGGCACAACAGTGCATCCAGAAGAGAGCGGCGAGATACGATAAAAACGGTGACAATCATTACGATACGATTTCCGCATTTATTAAAAGTATGCGGGGCTCTGACCCGGATGCAGCGGTATATTACCTGGCAAGAATGTTAAATGCCGGAGAGAGCGTGACTTTTATCGCAAGACGTATCATGATCTGTGCATCGGAGGATGTAGGCAATGCGGATCCTCAGGCGCTGGTGGTGGCGGTGAATGCTTCTCTGGCGGTGGAGCGGGTAGGTATGCCGGAGGCACAGATCATTCTGGCGCAGGCAGTCGCTTACATTGCTACTGCGCCCAAGAGCAACCGCAGCTGTGAAGCGGTATTTCAGGCGATGCAGGAAGTACAGGCCACCGGAGATCTGCCGATCCCCGCACATTTGCAGGATGCACATTATAAAGGAGCAGCAAAATTGGGACACGGAACAGGATATAAATATGCACATGATTACCCGAATGACTATGTGGAACAGCAGTATCTGCCCTATGAATTAAGTGGCAGGGAGTTCTATCAGCCCTCGGGTAACGGTTATGAGGTGAAGATCAGAGAGCATATGGCGAGAATCAAAAAAGAAGCCGCAGAGGCTTCTTCTGAAAACAAAGAATCATAAAATCAGGTACCTGATTGCGGGATTAGAACAACTCCGTAATCAGGTATTTGTATATTTCCTGATTTTTTTTCTGCCAGTTGTCGCAGATAGCAGCCGCAGTTTCTTCCACGGGAACGGATAATGTGATGTCCACCAGATTGATACCGCGGTCTTTTGCTACCAGATGAGCCTCGTATTCACCGGAGGTGGATTTATAATAATCCCCCAGCACAGAGACTTCGTTGCGCAGGGTGAACTCGTTTTCCTGAAAATAGCTGTCAATTTCCTGCTTGATGGTATCACCGATGCGGTTCTCGAAGAAATTCAGAGTTTCCTTGCCCTCGGCAGTGATGGACAGGTGGGTCCGGTTGCGGATCGACTGGGTGGCGATCATTCCGGCATCCGTCAGTTCATTGATGACCTGCTGCAGGGTCAGGAAGTTCGTGTATTCCTTTCCAAGGATAAAATCGCTGACCTGTGCGGCCGTGAGAGGGAAAGTCACACGGTTCAGCATGTAGAGAACGATAAGTTTATATAAAGTAAGCGGATCTTGTAACATAATGGGATAACAGCCTTTCTAATGTTTATCTTTATTTATTGCTTCATAAAGGTCACCCTGACGGATGCCCTGTTCTTTCATACGGTGGTGCAGTGAGTTCAGTACCTTTCGTTTGTCCAGACTCCATTTCGGAGCGATCAGCAGATCTTTTGGCCCATCACCGGTGACCCGGTGGATCACGATGTCCGGAGACAGGTGGGCGAGGCAGGAGACCAACAGATCCAGATAATGTTCCGGAGTCAGTGCCTCAAATATTCCCTTTTCATAATCCTCTGCCAGATCGGTATTTTTTAAAATATGCAGTAACTGGAGCTTGATGCCAAAGGGAGCAATATGGTTTAAGTATTTCATGGTTTCCAGTACCTGTCGGTCGGTCTCTCCGGGGAGTCCCAGAATCGTATGGACGATAAAAGGGATTTTGAGTGTCTTCAGATTGGTACAGGCTTTCTCAAAGCAGGACAGGGGATAGCCTCTGCGGATATAGTGGGCAGTCTCTTCGTGGATCGTCTGTAATCCCAGTTCGATCCAGAGGAATTTGTCCGGATATTCGCCTTTTAATTTTGCAAGCAGAGCCAGTACTTCCGGGCCCAGACAATCCGGCCTGGTGGCAATGGAGATGCCGCAGACTTTGGGATGGCTCAGGGCAGAACGATACACCTCTTCCAGATAGGGGAGAGGTGCATAAGTGTTGGTGTATGCCTGAAAATAGGCGATCAGGTCATGACCGGTCACTTTATCACCGAATTTTGCCATGCCTTCCGCAATCTGTTCCTCCATAGTCTTCCCGGCAATGTCCACAGCAAAGTCACCGCTGCCGCCGGAGCTACAGAAGATACAGCCCCGAGTGTCCAGAGTTCCGTCCCGATTGGGACAGGACATCCGGGCATTCAGGGCTATTTTATAGCATTTATGGTGAAACGTATTTTTACAATAGGAATCCAGAGAGTAGTAGGGCTTGCCGTGCCAGTCTCTTACAATGCTGTCCGAACACATTAGCGGATGTGGCTCTTTACAGCGTTTGCCACAACTTCGGCTACCTGGGGATCAAATGCTTCCGGCATGATATTGTCATCGGAGAGCTTGTCTGCGGGTACCAGACCGGCAATGGCTTCGGCAGCGGCCAGTTTCATCTCTTCGGTGATCTGGGTAGCACGACCTTCCAGAGCACCCTTGAAGATACCGGGGAAAGCGACCACATTGTTCACCTGATTGGGAAAATCACTGCGTCCGGTTCCTACGACACGGGCACCGGCAGCCTTGGCTACATCCGGCATGATCTCGGGAATGGGATTGGCCATGGCGAACAGGATGGAATCGCGGTTCATGGAAGCTACCATTTCCGGTGTGACAATGTTGGGAGCGGATACACCGATGAAAATATCAGCACCCTTCAGAGCATCGGCCAGAGATCCGGTCTCGTTGTTTAAATTGGTTACTTCTGTCATTTTTTTCTGCATCCAGTTCAGGCCTTCGGTATCTTTGGAGACAATACCTACCTTGTCACACATGATGATATTGGGGAAACCGTAGGTCAGAAGCAGTTTGGTGATAGCCACCCCGGCGCTTCCGGCACCGTTTACCACTACGCGGCAGTCTTCCTTTTTCTTACCGACTACCTTCAGGGCGTTGATGACACCGGCCAGAACGACGATGGCAGTACCGTGCTGGTCATCATGGAATACGGGGATGTCCAGAATCTCCTTCAGACGTTCCTCAATTTCGAAACAACGGGGAGCACTGATGTCTTCCAGATTGATGCCGCCGAAGCCGGGGGCCAGATAGGTCACAGCCTTGATGATCTCTTCGGTATCCTGGGTGTCCAGACAGATGGGGACAGCATTTACATTACCGAATTCTTTGAAGAGGACTGCCTTGCCTTCCATAACGGGCATGGCTGCGTAGGGACCGATGTTGCCAAGACCAAGAACCGCGCTTCCATCGGAGACAACGGCTACGGTGTTGGCCTTCATGGTGTATTTGTAAGCAGCTTCCTTGTCCTGGGCGATTACTTTGCAGGGCTCCGCAACACCGGGAGTATAAGCAATAGCCAGATCCTCACGGGTCTTGACGGGAGTCTTGGACACGGTCTCCAGTTTACCGTTCCATTTTTCATGCATCAGTAACGCTTTTTCATTGGTTGTCATGACAATACCTCTCTTATTTTTTGTTTGGTCATTACTTCATATAATCATGGATGATTTGCCGGATACGAAATCCGGACGCTATTCATAATGATATAATAGAATCGATATCTTCGCAAGGATTTAGCACCACTTTTACAAAAAATAAAATTTTTATTTTGGGACTTCCTATTTGGAAAGAAATGTATTATAATGGCTTCAGATGCAGTTTTAATATCTTTTTATTCAACTGACATGTCGAATGTAAATCGGATGTAATTCCCCTTAGTTAACAGTTTTATAGTAAATCTTATTTCCATAGGAGGGTATATGAGAGAAAAATATGAATCACTTGCATTAGTTCAGTTAAAGGAGCTGGCAAAAGTACGTGGCCTGAAGGGAACTTCCACAATGAAAAAAGCAGATCTGGTAGAAGCTATGCTTGCAGAAGATGAGCGCCTGAAAAAAGAGGAAGAAGCTAAGGCAGCGGAAGAGAAACAGGAGGCTGCTAAGAGCGAAGAGGCAGAGAAGCCGGAGAGAACAGAACGCCCTGTCAGACAGGAGAGGAATTACAGACAGGACAGATATGATAGACAGGATAGAAATGACAGAAACTATCGGACAGACCGTACCGAGCGTACGGATCGTGCAGAACGCACTGACCGTTCCGAAACCGGTACAGAGACGGTCGGCGTAAGAAGTGAAGCTTACACCAGAGAGCGTACCTTCAATCCGAATAACGTGGCATACGATGAGAGCCAGTATCCCAAGGAACTGGACAGCGGTATCGAAGCCAGCGGTATCTTAGAGGTTATGCCGGATGGTTACGGATTTATCCGTTGCGAGAATTATATGCCCGGTGAGAACGATGTGTATGTGGCTCCCAGTCAGATCCGCCGTTTCGGACTGAAGACCGGTGATATCCTGAAGGGCAACAAGAGAATCAAGACCCAGCAGGAGAAGTTCAGTGCACTGCTGTTCGTCAAGAGCATCAACGGTTATACAGTGGAAGAGTCAGCCAAGAGAATGGCATTCGAGGATATGACGCCGATCTTCCCGGATGAGCGCATCAAGATGGAGACTCCCGGCTGCAGCGTGGCTATGAGAGTCATGGATCTGGTAAGCCCTGTCGGTAAGGGACAGCGTGGTATGATCGTATCCCCGCCCAAGGCTGGTAAGACCACACTGTTGAAGGAAGTGGCAAAGTCTATTTTGAACGGTAACCCCAAGATGCACATGCTGATCCTGCTGATCGATGAGCGTCCCGAGGAAGTTACCGATATTAAGGAAGCAATCCACGGAGACAATGTGGAAGTGATCTATTCCACCTTCGATGAGCTTCCCGAGCACCACAAGAGAGTATCAGAGATGGTGATCGAGCGTGCAAAGCGTCTCGTAGAACATAAGAAGGATGTCGTGATCCTGCTTGACAGTATCACCCGTCTGACCAGAGCGTACAACCTGGTGGTTCCCCCCAGCGGACGTACTCTGTCCGGTGGTCTCGATCCCGCCGCACTCCACATGCCCAAGAGATTCTTCGGTGCAGCCCGTAATATGCGTGAGGGAGGAAGCCTGACCATTCTGGCCACCGCACTGGTAGAGACCGGAAGCAAGATGGATGATGTGGTATACGAGGAATTCAAGGGAACCGGTAATATGGAAATGGTTCTGGACAGAAAGCTGTCCGAGAAACGTATTTTCCCGGCTATCGATCTGGCAAAATCCGGCACCAGAAGAGAGGATCTGTTGCTGACACCGGAAGAACTGGAAGCCATCAATATCATGCGTAAGGCCCTGAATGGCTTAAAGCCCGACGAAGCTACCGACCGCATCCTTGATATGTTCTCCCATACCCGCAATAATGTGGAATTTGTGAATATGGTGAAGAAGAACCGGTTTATCTAGGCAAGAGATAGAAAATTGACAAAAATTGGAAATGATGGCAGAATATATACCTTTACGATGTGTCATAATTGTGCTACAATTATGGCATAAAGGAGGTGCTATTATGCCATTGATCATACCGATCAGAGATTTGAGAAAAACAAGTGAAATATCCGAATTAGCACATACAAAGCAGGAACCGATTTTTATTACTAAGAATGGCTACAGCGATCTGGTAGTGATGAGCGCAGAACTTTATGAGCGTTTTGCACGAATTCATAAAATCGACCAGGCCATCTGTGAGGCGGAAGAGGAAGTTGCTGCGGGTGCGGATACGATGGATATGGATGTCGCAATGGAAAGGCTAGACAAAAAATATTATGGTTAAATACCATATAAAGTTGTATCCGAGAGCATATCGTGATATGGAAGAAATCTACAGGTATATCGCCATAGAAAAACAGGTTCCGGAAAATGCAAAAGCACAAACAGACAGAATTTGGAGAGCGATAAAAAAACTGGAGACTTTTCCCGGTTCACATCAGGATAGATTAGAGGGAAAGTATGCCGGAAAGGGGTATAAACAGCTTCTGGTCGATAATTATATGGTAATTTATAAGATTGATGAGACTGAAAAAACAGTTTATGTCATTACAGTGCAATATCAGGGGAGAAATATGTAAAAATAGGTCTTGCGTCGTGTAAACTCTTATGGTACAATAATACCGCTGTTTGTGGTTCCATAAGCAGTGAGGATGAGAACAAGAACTTATACACGACATTTTTATAGAGAGGTGAAAGAAATGAAAGAAGGAATCCATCCCGCTTACTACCAGGCAACTGTAACCTGCAACTGTGGTAACACATTTGTAACCGGCTCCACCAAGCCCGAGCTTCACGTAGAAGTTTGCTCCAAGTGTCATTCATTCTACACTGGCCAGCAGAAGTCTGCAAGAACCGATGGCCGTATTGATAAGTTCAATAAGAAATACGGTGTTAAATAAGATTGCAAGCGAAAGGTTGAGGTATTCTTATCTCAACCTTTTCTTGTCGTATAGGAAACTATGTTCCTATTTAATACTGCATTTATAAGGATGAGGTTTTATGGCTAGAAGAAAGAGTCGTTATTCCGGTATCGGCGGACAGGCCGTGCTGGAAGGCGTTATGATGAAAAATAAAGAGAAGTATGCGGTAGCGGTCCGCAAGCCGGACGGCGAGATTGAAGTGGAAGTGGAGACCTATCAGGGTCTGGCTCACGGAAGTAAGTTCAAGGAGCTTCCCTTTATCCGTGGTATCTTTAATTTCCTGGATTCCCTGATCCTGGGAACCAGAGCATTGAATTATTCCGCTTCCTTCTATGAAGAAGAGGAAGGCAAAGAAACGAAATTCGATAAGGCGATGGACAAGATGAGCGGTGGCAACGGAGAAAAGCTGCTGTCCGGTATCGTGACGGTGATTTCTATTGTATTGGCAGTAGGCATCTTTATCGTATTGCCGTATTTCATTTCCTCTCTGTTTGAGAGCTTTATCCGTAACCGCTCCCTGATGGCGATTATTGAGGGTGTGATCCGTATTGCTCTGTTTTTGCTGTATGTATGGGGCATCAGCGCCATGAAGGATATCCGCAGGCTGTACCAGTATCATGGGGCGGAGCACAAATGCATCAACTGTATCGAGAAGGGCAGACCCCTTACGGTGCACAATGTGATGCGCAGCTCCAGACTGCACAAACGTTGCGGCACCAGCTTCATTTTCTTTGTTATGCTGGTAAGTATTGTGCTGTTCTTCTTTATCCAGGTGGATAATGTGGCGGAGAAAGTGATCCTTCGTATTCTGCTGATGCCGGTTGTGGCCGGAATTTCCTACGAGATCATCCGTCTGGCCGGACGCACGGATAATGTGTTTATTAAGATCCAGTCTGCTCCCGGTATGTGGATCCAGCGTATGACCACCAGGGAACCCGATGAGAGCATGGCAGAGGTAGCCATCGCTTCCGTAGAAGCTGTGTTCGACTGGAAGAAATATTTACAGGATACCTTCGGTTACGAAGTGGATGAGAGCTGGATGAAGGACGATGCATCCGCAGAACCAGAGGATTAAGATGACCTATCGGGAATGCTATGAAAAGGGCTGTCTGGCTTTGCAGACAGCGGGAATCGAAGAAGCCACACTGGATGCGAGACTTCTGCTGGAAGCGGTATGCGGTACGAATCGTAATGATCTGCTGGTGCACGGGGAACAGTCGGTGACACCGGAAGCGGAAGAGAAATATCTTGGCTGGATCGGACAGCGGGCGGAGCACATTCCGCTGCAGCAGCTGACCGGGGAGCAGGACTTTATGGGACTGACCTTTGCCGTCAATGAGCACGTACTGATCCCGAGACAGGATACGGAGATTCTGGTGGAGGAAGTATTGAAGGAACTCCATGACGGAATGCGGGTGCTTGACATGTGTACGGGATCCGGATGTATTCTGTTAAGCCTTCTGCATTACAGCAATGCCTGTGAAGGACTGGGTGTGGATTTGTCTGCAGATGCGCTGGAAGTGGCAGAGCAAAATGCGGAGACGCTTTTGGATGCGGCGAACGCAGATCGGGTTCATTTTTTACAGAGTGACCTGTTTGACAAGGTGGAGGGAAAATTCGAGATCATCGTGTCAAATCCGCCTTATATCGCCAGTGCGGAAGTGGAGAAGCTGATGCCGGAGGTACGGGATCATGAACCCAGGATGGCACTGGACGGTACGGAGGATGGTTTACATTTTTACCGCCGTATCATCGAAGAAGCAGGAAAACATCTGGTGAGCAGTGGAATGCTCTTTTTTGAGATCGGATATGACCAGGGACAGGCTGTATCGGAACTGATGCGCACCGAAGGGTACCACGAGGTACAAGTGGTGCAGGATTATGCCGGTCTGGACCGGGTAGTTTTTGGAACGTATGTAACAGTTCAGCCCGCACCATTCGCAAAGTCGCGCTGACACGCTTTCCGTCACTTCGTGACTACCTTTGCTCATAAACCTGGCGCTTAGTTCATGAACCTATTCGTTCACAAAATCATGCAAGCATGATTTTTGCTCTCCAATATGTTCATGGCTGAACTGTTACAACTTATATTGAGAGGAATTAGTTATGTTTGACAAGTTAGAAGATTTATTGATTCGTTTTGAAGAGATCATGGGCGAACTGCATGAACCCACGGTCACGAATAACCAGGAACGTTTCCGCAAGCTGATGAAGGAGCAGAGTGATCTGACACCTATCGTGGATGCGTATACCTGTCTCTTAT
>ERZ1027038.855-NODE-855-length-11470-cov-3.931318_pt1 | contig 11470 bp, 9 predicted proteins | sample MGYA00519439_ERZ1027038 | MGnify/ENA primary metagenome ERZ1027038 (study PRJEB26926, sample SAMN06164807) | human gut metagenome | biome: ENVO:00009003; feature: ENVO:2100002; material: ENVO:00002003 | host: Homo sapiens | place: USA | collected 2012 ... | reverse complement strand
ATCTACACGCGTAAGATCGTCGGCAGCGTCAGATGTGTATAAGAGACAGTTATATGTAGTATTCAATACCAGATATATCTTATCACACCGCTTTACGTTTGAAAAGACTTTTTAATAAAAACACTGTTCTTTTTTTCAAAAGTGCTTTATAATAAAAAGACGCTTCCCGCAAAGTGCAGGAAGCGCTGCCTAATCCACAAAATATGTTCAGAAATATGCAGCAATCCAGAAGTATTTTTTTAATTCTGAACAGCTGTAAATCATGTTATCAGAGAGGTGTTGTATGCTTGCTTTAAAAATTACTGATGTAAAAGATTTTATGAATAAACTCCTGATCGGTGAGGTATTTGACCGTTTTTCTCTTGTCGAGGCATCTGTGACAACCTTCAACACTTTTACCATAAACGGAAAACTTCATTACGATTTCTTTGATACTGACACAAAGGCTGCTTTTGAGGAGAATTCCACAGAATATTCCCTCTGGCATGATGTAAAACCTTATTGTTTTTCTATCATACGCGGCAGACGCACACCTTTGAATTTCAGGATTGTATTTGAACTTTCTCATGATCAGACACAGTCGTTGTTAAAAAATGAACGGCATATTGCAGATATTCCTGTGCAAAGCTTTTATCTGAATATCCGGTACAAGAACCAGTCCCTTTTATGTACAACAGGTGTTTCTTATACTTCATTCAGTCCGGATAAACGTCTGGAACATCTCTGGGATGATTCCATGACTGTTTTTCTCTCCAGTCATCACATTCCCTGTGAGAAATTATGAGTAGATTCTGTTATCAGTCTTTATCCGAATAACGCAGATAATAGACCAGAATATCTATAAACTCACTGTTCGTCGGTTTATCTGCCATTGTACACCCTGCCATTTCTTCCAGTGTATCCTTATGATTCATCCAACATAAGTTTACCAGTGTTCTTATGTTGTGTTCTACATTAGACGGCGTTGATTTATATTTTCTTGCAATGACCGGATAAATATCTTTGGTGACTTTTACCGGTCGCTCATAAATTTTCTGTGCCATTTCTACTGCATCCACAACATAATAATATCCTTTATACTTTGATGTTGCACCCAATTTTCTAATAACTCCATAAACTGCACTCATACATCGTTCCTCCTGTAACTTCCATAATCTGTGTTTTTACAGATTTGGATATCTCATTTATTTACACACATTTCTCTATAAGTAAATGAAAGTCACGATATTGGCTGCCCGGAAGCACCATTGCAGTCACTATTCTCTGTAACCCGTTATATTTTCTGCGGATTCGGCATATTCATTAAAATATCGGCAACTTAATAATAGGAATTCATAAGACATTTGTCAATACCAATGTAATTGTTTTCCACAAAAATAAGGAGCAAAAGTTATTCTCTGCTCCTTATTTGATATTCTGCTATTCTGACAGGCGTATCTGTCCTCTCATTGATCTGCCGGCAAATTGCCTGCTTTCTATCTTATTTTGCAACCATCAGCAAAATTTCATTGCTTCTCTGAACAAATCTGGTCATTTCGTCCGGTGAAAGCTGTTTATGGCTCATCATCGCAAGGTCATACAACTGTTCACAGATAAGCGGAGCCTTGTCAGATTCCTGATTCTCTGCCAGATATTTAACCAATGGATGATTCGCATTCAGAACCAGTGTTTCCTGTCCGCCAAACATATTCGGATCCATTCCATACATATTATACATCTTCATCATATCCTGCATACGGCGGCTCTCTTCGGAAAGAGTCATCATTGCTGATACATTTTCATTTTTCAGATTCTCAACATGTACTTCCAGTTTATCTTTATTAAGGCTCTTGCGGAAAAGTTCTGTCAGTGCTTTGACAGTTTCTTCATCGGCAGTACCCTCACCCTTCATTTCTTCGGTCAGATCCGCATCAATACGCTTAAACTGTACTTCCTGATGTTTCTGCTCAAGACTGGAAATAAATGCACTGTCAATATTATGTTTCAGGATAACGGCATCTTTTCCTGCTTCCTTAAACATATTGATATACTGACTCTGCTGAACTTCATCAGTTACATAGAAAATTACTGTCTTCTCAGGTTCTTTCGCTTCCGCATTGTCTTTGTTTTCAGACTCTGCTGTATCTTCTTTCTTTTCTTCTGTCTGAGCCTCAGTTTCTTCTGTTTCTTTTTTATTCTCTTCAATGCAGTCCTTTAATGTGAGATATTTGCCATCAAGGTTCTTAAAGAGTACATAATCTCCCATTTTCTCTGCAAACTTAGCATCTTTAATACAGCCATATTTAATAAACGGGCTGATATCATCCCAGTATTTCTCATAAGATTCTCTGTCAGTCTTGCACATTCCGGTAAGCTTATCTGCCACTTTTTTGGAAATGTATTCAGAAATCTTCTGTACAAATCCGTCATTCTGCAATGCGCTTCGTGACACGTTCAATGGAAGATCCGGACAATCGATCACACCTTTCAGAAGAAGCAGGAATTCAGGAATTACTTCCTTGATATTATCTGCGATAAATACCTGATTGTTATAGAGTTTGATCGTTCCTTCAATGGAATCATACTCTGTATTGATCTTCGGGAAGTACAGGATACCTTTTAAATTAAACGGATAATCCATATTCAGATGTATCCAGAATAACGGTTCCTTATAATCCATAAATACCTTGCGGTAGAATTCCTTGTATTCATCATCTGTACATTCATTTGGATGCTTCATCCAGAGCGGATTAATATCACTGATAGAAACCGGACGTTTATTGATCTTTACTTTATCCTTTGCAGGAGAAATTTCAACAACTTCCTTTTCACCTTTATCATTTTCTTTTTCTTCTGTCTTTGCTTCCTCATGAATATGTTCAACAACTACATCATCGTCTCTTAACTCAGATTCATCAATTGTCTCATATTCCTGAGGTGCATTTGCTTTGGAAAGGTAAATATGAACCGGCATGAAGGAACAGTATTTCTCAAGGATCTCACGCATACGGTACTCATTTGCAAATTCCAGGCAGTCTTCATTCAGGAACAGGGTGATTTCTGTACCAATCGTATTCTTGTTACCTTCCTGGATATCATATTCTGTTCCGCCATCGCAGGACCAGTGTACAGGCTGTGCACCTTCTGTATAGGAAAGTGTATCAATATGCACTTCATCCGCTACCATAAATGCAGAATAAAATCCAAGTCCAAAATGACCAATCATCTGATCATCTGTAGTTTTGTCTTTATATTTCTCAAGAAACTGAGTTGCACCTGAAAAAGCAATCTGGGTAATGTATTTCTCTACTTCATCAGCAGTCATGCCAATACCATTATCGATGAATTTCAGAGTTTTCTCATCAGGATTAACAATTACCTGAATCTCCGGTTTGTATCCTTCCGGAAAAGTATATTCTCCCATTACTTCCAGTTTTTTCAGTTTAGTGATCGCATCGCATCCGTTGGAGACCAGCTCTCTTACAAAAATATCATGATCGGAATATAACCATTTCTTGATGATTGGGAAAATATTTTCACTGTTAATTGATAAATTTCCATGTTTTACAGCCATGCTGTCCACACTCCTTTTTGTTTTTAATCATTTGCCGCAACTTTATCTGTCAATATACTGCATTCTTATCTGCTCTGCCTCCGAAGCCAAAACTATCCTCTCCTGTTTATCCTTTGAAATAGCTTTTGACTCCTGTAAGTTGCTTCTCTGAAAGATATAGTAATACCATTTATTCCAAAAGTCAAGAAAAAATTAGCACTCACCAAAAATGAGTGCTAATAATTTTATATTTTACATATTCCCCTGTATTTTTTCTTCAGATAACTCTTATTTCTTTCGTCTTTTGTATACCACAACTCCCACAATACATCCTGCTGCAATCGCCAGAATAATCACAAACGGTGTGATATTAGTCGTATCTCCTGTCTTTACCGCTGATTTCGCAGTTGCTCCATTCGGCTGCGGAGTCGGAGTTGCAGTCACAGTCTGCGCCTGTGTAATACTGAAATTCACCTGTTTAGTATCCTGCTCCCCTGTATTCTTCCATTCACTTCCATTATACTTCTGACGGTCAAATGTAACTGTCAATGTGTAGGTTCCGGCCTTCGTAATTCCAAATGCAGCAGTATAAGGTGCACTGCTCCAGCTATTTGTATTGATCACTTTCCAGTTATACGGTACATAGCGGACATCTCCCTTTCCCGGACTTTCATTGTCCATACCCGCTCCGACTGCTGTAAATGTAATCTTTGACTGTGTTGTGTATCCATCTGAACTGATTCCTGTAATCTTATTATCTGCCGGATCTGCAATTTTCGCCTTGCGGGCAGCTTTAACCGTAAACTGAACTTTCACTTCTGCACTGATCTGCTGTTCATTATCAATCACAACTGACTCTGTATAGGAGCCGGCCTTTAAACCCTCCTTCGGGCGGATTTTAAATGTACAGCTCTCCCCCGGTGCAAGCTCTGTGGCTGAAAGTTTCCCGATTTTAAAGTTTTTACCTGACGGTGCATTTAAAGTTACATTTGTATTCCCCTCATTCGTCACTGTAACTTTCTGCGCTTCCGGTGCCTCACTATATCCTTCTTTTGCTTTTCCAAAATTCAGTTCTTCCGGTGTTACGGATAATTTATAAATCTTTTTCACTTCCGAAACAGTCGCAGAAGCTTTGATTGTTGTCAATACATCCTCCTGTCCTTCCGAACTGGTCTGGGCTATCTGAATACTGTCCAGGTAATTGCCGACTTTCAGACCGTTCACCGGTACTGCTGTAAATGCAGCAGAATCTCCCGGCTCCAGCACTGATGCCGAAAGTTCCCCAATATCAAAATACTCTGCATATGGCTGCATCAGCGAAACAGTTGTATTTCCTGTATTGGTAAGTGTAATGGTCGTCGCTTCAGGAGTATCATAACCTTCCTTCAGATCATCATAACTGAAAGATTCCGGATCTGCCTGAACTGCTGTGATCTGTTCCTGTTCTGCCTCTTTTACAGATACTTCCGCAGTTACCTGCGCTGCCACTTCCGAATCCTCTTCACTTTCAAATATCAGGGTATCACTGTAATCCCCCTTCGTCAGACCGGTTTTTGGCTGTACCATGAACATAAGAGAATCACCTTTTGCAATCTGTATTCCTGATACAGCTTCACTTCCATCTTCGTTCATCACCTCAAAATAATCTGATTTCGGTATCTTTAAAGTGACAGTTCCATCCCCTGTATTTGTTACAGTTACGGACAGTGTCTCATTGGCCTGTGTATAATTTTCTTCGATATCGCTGAAATTAAGACTTCCTGTATTTACCTCAAGAGACTGTGCCTCAAGAGATGCATCTGCATTGTCACCTGCCGATGGAGCCTCGCTGTCATCCGGCGTCTCTGTCGGTTCTGCAGAAGGCTCATCCGAAGGCTTCAGATCTTCGTCATCTGATGAATCATCCTCACCTTCAACTGCAATCTTCGCTTCAAAAGAAACCTCAATACCTTCTTCCGTCCGGTATGTGATCATATCATCATATTCACCCGGTTCCAGTCCTTCTCTCGGCTGTATCCATACGCTTACAGATTCACCTGCACTCAGCGGTTCTGTAATATCCTGAACCATAAAATGTTCCGGACTGATCTCCTGAAAATTCAAGTTCTCATTTCCGGTGTTCGTAATCTGCACATACTGTGCTTCCACATCCTCAAGATCACTCTTTACTGTTCCAAAATCACAAATCTGATCTTCGCTGTCCTCTACAGTGGCAGTCGCTTCGTAAGTCTTTTGATCTTTCTCTGATCCATCTGTCTGCACATTTCCATTCTCATCCACCTGCAGCTGATCTTCTGTATAAATTTTCATCTGGGAATCATCAGTACCTTCTGTTGTTTCCTCCGGCTGACCTTCTGTGTTCTGAGATCCATCTTCCTGTTCATTTCCTGCATCCTGCTGTACATCTTCTGTTCTATCTGTGTCCTGATTTTCAGAATCCTGACTGCCTTCTGCATTATCTGCTGTTTCTTCCAACTGTGCATTCTCTGTTCCATCTGCCGTTTCTGCCTGCTGTGTATCCTCTGCTTTCGCCTCTTCTTCAGTTGCAGCTACCTCTAACGTCTTTGCAGTAAGAGTACCTGTCAGTCCGCTTCCATCTACAGGGGTCAGATCAAGCACCAGTCTGCATCCCAAATCATCCTGAGTGATCGTATAGGTCTTCTCAGTACCTACCTGTGTTAACTCCTTCTCCCCGGTCTGTCTTGACCAGGAAAAAGTAAAATCTTCATCCGTAACCTCTTCCGGTGTAACCTTTGCATAATCTGCACTCACTACTACGCCTACAGCTGCCAGTCCCTTAATCTTAAGCTTACCGCCCAATTCTCCTGACGGAGCTGCCGCAAAAACCATGGATGGAATCATTGAAATAACCATCATCACAGTCATTACAACTGCAAGAAATCTCTTTCTCTCCATCTGTAGTCCTCCTTTTCATTTATAATAAGATTTGTAATTATTCAGCAGCCGCTCTGAAGGTACTGAATAATTACAGTTCTGTGATGCTTCTGCGTCTGTCTGCCCTTTTCATTCCCATCACAGACCACAGCACCGTTTTTCTCTGTATAAAAGCATTATAGCATCACATTTTCCGGAAATGTAATCTGTATTTTCTCCCTTAAAACAACTTCAGCCCCTGAGTATCAGAGTTCAATTTTCTCCAATATTCAGGGACCGAACTGTGTTTTACAGTTATTTCTCCGATATATCACGTGATATCCATAATTTGACCGAACAGTTTTTATCCTTCTACTATCAGATATTTTCCATCCGGCAGAGCAAATACTTCACTTGCATCTTCCAGTTCTTCATCTGACATTCCTTCCACATCAGCGCCTGCTTCTTCCAGATATTCTCTCACTTCTTCAATAGAATCCACAACCTGCGCCATGCAATCCTCAAGGAATGCTTCCGCTGCTTCATATGATTCTGCTACCGCCTGTGGAAAAAGCTGCTCCTGATTTTCAAGAAACGTATTAATACATTCTTCTGTAAACAATTTAAATAACCTCCTCAATCTTTCCCTTTGCCCGGATCAGCTTCTCAAGGACCGGTTCAACCTGTTTTGTCATATAGGACGTAGCTGCCCGTACCCCCTCCTTGGAATGCTCCATGGCAAAGCCATATTTTACCGCTTTAAGCATCTCTATATCATTATATTCGTCTCCGAACGCAATACATTCTTCCGGCGAAATATGATATCTTTTCTGATATTCTCTGATTCCTTTTGCCTTGTTTGTTCCAAAAGGAATAAAATCAATCCACTCATTTCCCGAAGTGACAACAACACATTCTTTTCCAAATCTATCCATCCAGTATTTCACAGATTCTTCTGTAAGGCCGGCCGGTTCAAACACAGCCAGCTTCATGATAGGAGCCGTCATCTCTTCCATGCTGTTTACAAATCTGCATTCATTTTTTACTTCATATAACATATGGTCATGAAATCTCTTTGTCTTCGGCATCAGGTAGTGGTAATCCTTTGCAGAACAGGTAAACTCGGCATCCTTCTTTTCCAGGATTGCAGAAATAATCTCCCCTGCCAGCTTTCTGTCAAAAGAATCCTGATACAGTACCTCTCCATGATCCACTGCCAGTGCACCATTCTCCGAAATATAGGAAATCTCTGAAGCAACAGGTGCAAACAGCTTTGTCATATTCGGATATTGCCTTCCACTGGCTGCTACAAACATAATCCCCAGTTCCTCTAACTGCCTGATCAGCGAAAAAATTTCTTCAGGCAGAGACTGTGCCTTATGTAAAAGTAACGTCCCATCCAGATCACTTGCAACCAACTTAATCATTTCCATGTTCCTCGCAAATTTTTACCAGATCTGTCGGTTTCTCAGCGACAAGATCTGCTCCATTCTCATTCAGTTCTTTTCGGTCACGAAAGCCCCATAGCGCACCTACTGTATACATTCCTGCTGCTTTACCGGTCTTCATATCTGTACTTGTATCTCCCACATACATACATTCTTCCGGTTTTACACCAAATTTTTCCGCAACCATAAGCGGACCATCAGGTGCCGGTTTCCTGCGGATTGCTTCACTCTGACCAACTACCATATCAAATTCCCCGTCAAAAAGCTGCGCAATTACTTTCACAGCTGCAGGATGAGGTTTATTTGAACAAACTGCCAGCTTCATTCCATGTTCCTTCAATTTCTTTAAGGTTTCCGGCATTCCCTTATAGGGAACTACTTTATACATCGGATCTGCTTCAAACATTTCCCGGTAAAGCTTCTGTCCCTCATCATAATGCGCAAGTTCCGGATCCCCCGCATCCTTAAGTGCGCGGCGAATCAGCATATTTGCCCCTTCTCCGCTGTAATATCTGAAATTATCCACCGGAAGTGTTTTCAACCCGAATTTTTCCATAATAATATTAGTCACATAAGCCATGGAATCCAGCGTATCAGCCAGTGTTCCATCCAAATCAAATATACATGCTTTAATCATCTTTTGTCATCCTCTTAAGTTAATTCCTGATTTCTTCATTTCATAAAATAATCTGGCAACCGGGAGTCCTACCACATTATTGTAATCTCCGTTGATCCCCTTTACATAAATTCCGAAAAGTCCCTGGATGCCATAGCTTCCAGCCTTATCCATAGGCTCTCCTGTAGCAACATACTCTCTGATCTCCTCATCTGAAACCGGATAAAACGTCACATCTGTACTTTCATAAAAAGTATGTTCTGTCCAGACTTTTTCTTTCTTTTCCCATACAGAAACGCCGGTATATACCTGATGAGTATTTGCCTGAAGTTTCTTTAATGTATTCACTGCATCCTCTGTATCATGAGGTTTGCCAAGGATCACATTCTCAAACACTACCACTGTGTCAGATCCGATCACAATTGTTCCGTCGGCACTATCTTTCATAGTGCGGATAACAGAAGCTGCTTTATCCGAAGCCAGCTGTTTTACTGCCTCTCCCGGATTGTCTGAGATACGATTCTCATCACCTGATGCAGGCAGCACTTCAAAATCCACGCCAGCCCGTTCCAACAGTTCTTTTCGTCTGGGCGAAGCAGATGCCAAAATAATTTTTCTCATAATAACCTCTTCTTTCCTGTCATAGTATACCTTGTATCTTTTTGGTATGCAACTGCTTTCATTAACTCTTTCCATAAAATTTCGCTTTCCTTTTTATCTGAAAAGTATTAAAATAACAATAACCTATAGCTGAATGAAATGGTGTCAGGAGTAAAAGATATTTTTATCCTGACTCGCTGTCAAAAATAGGAGAATATCAGAAAGGAGTTTATGATTATCATGGCTAAAATTAATAAATACTGGGGATATGTTGCAATAGGTGCCCTTACAGCAGCTGCTGCCGGTGCTGTAGCTGCCCTTATTGCCAAAAAAGGATCCTGTAAAGAGGATTTTGATTTTGAAGATGACTTTGATGATTTCGATCTGACTGATGAAAAGGAAACTTCTAAGGAAGATCAGGAACCTGCCGAAGATTTCCAGTCCTGGGAACATACAGGCGAACAGTCTGCAACAGATGACACCGAAAGCGAAGAAGCTGAAGAAGCTGCTGATACAGACGATTCTGAGAAGTCTTCCGATAAAGCTGCTGAAGTTGAGATTAAAGATGCAGAAGAGGAAGAAGATGCCGATGAACCCGAGAATTTTGAAGAGACTATGGACGCTGCATCTGAATCTGAAGAATAAACGTTACCGTTCACAGTAACGTAACCAAAAAGGAATGTTACTTCACGATTATACAATCGTAGAAGCAACATTCCCTTTTTATTCTGATTATATTACTATTTCAGTCTCATTATGCTTTCGGAAGTTTAAATGAGCTCTTCAGAGACACGATACGGTTGAATACCGGTGCACCCTCTTTAGAATCATGGATATCTGCACAGAAAAATCCTGTTCTTACGAACTGGAAGCTGTCATAGCCTTTTGCTTCCATAAGTGCTGGTTCTACATATGCAGTAACTTTTGTCAGAGAGTTCGGATTTACATTCAGAGAACCATCTTCTTTGTTGTATACCCCCTTCTCCTCGTCTACGATATTCTCATAGAGACGTACTTCTGCTTTTCCTGCCTGACTTGCTTCTACCCAGTGAATGGTTCCTTTTACTTTTCTGCCATCCGGCGCATTGCCACCCTTTGTTGCAGGATCATAAGTACAGTGTACAACACGTACAGTTCCATCTTCATCAGCTTCATATCCTGTACAGGTTACAAAATATGCGTTCATAAGACGAACCTCTGTGCCCGGGAACATTCTCTTATATTTCTTAGGCGGATCTACCATGAAGTCTTCTCTCTCAATATAGAGTTCTCTGCCAAACGGTATTTTACGAGTTCCCAGTTTTTCATTCTCCATATTGTTCGGAGCTTCCAGATATTCTACTTCGCCTTCCGGATAATTATCGATCACAAGCTTGATCGGATCAAGAACAGCCATCAGACGTGGACGTTTCAGTTTCAGATCCTCACGGATGCAGTATTCAAGCATTGCATAGTCAACAGAGCTGTTTGCTTTGGATACACCGCAGAGTTCTACGAACATTTTGATGGATTCCGGTGTAAATCCACGGCGGCGCAGTGCTGCGATGGAAACCAGACGCGGATCATCCCATCCGTCTACGATGCCTTCCTCTACCAATTTCTTGATATAACGTTTACCTGTAACTACATTTGTCAGATACAGTTTTGCAAACTCAATCTGCTTCGGCGGCTGTGGGTATTCCAATTCTTTTACAACCCAGTCATACAGTGGTCTGTGATCCTCAAACTCCAGAGTACAGATGGAATGTGTGATTCCCTCAATCGCATCCTCGATGGGATGGGCGAAATCATACATTGGATAGATGCACCATGTATCACCTGTTCTGTGGTGAGTCATATGAGCAACACGATAGATAACCGGGTCGCGCATATTCATGTTTGGAGATGCCATATCGATCTTGGCACGAAGCACTTTCTCTCCGTCTGCATATTTGCCTTCTTTCATCTCTTCAAAAAGCTGCAGGTTCTCTTCTACGCTTCTGTTTCTGTATGGACTTTCTTTACCCGGCTCTGTAAGAGTTCCACGATATTCACGGATCTGATCTGCTGTCAGGTCACATACATAGGCTTTGCCTTTCTGGATCAGCTTTACAGCAGCTTCATACATCTGTTCGAAATAGTCAGATGCAAAAAACAGTCTGTCTTCCCAGTCTGCACCAAGCCATTTGATATCTGCCTTGATGGATTCTACAAACTCACTCTTTTCTTTGGTCGGGTTTGTATCATCAAAACGCATGTTGAACTTGCCGTTATATTCCTGTGCAAGACCATAGTTTAAAAGAATAGATTTCGCATGACCGATATGAAGATATCCATTCGGTTCCGGCGGGAAACGCGTATGCACGGTGTCATAAACACCCTCTGCTAAATCTTTATCAATGATATTCTCAATAAAATTTT
>ERZ1027038.841-NODE-841-length-11548-cov-5.655877_pt1 | contig 11548 bp, 10 predicted proteins | sample MGYA00519439_ERZ1027038 | MGnify/ENA primary metagenome ERZ1027038 (study PRJEB26926, sample SAMN06164807) | human gut metagenome | biome: ENVO:00009003; feature: ENVO:2100002; material: ENVO:00002003 | host: Homo sapiens | place: USA | collected 2012 ... | reverse complement strand
AGTCTCGTGGGCTCGGAGATGTGTATAAGAGACAGGACTATGATTTATACGTTGTAGATAATGCTTCGTCAGACGGTTCGGCAGAAGCAATCCGTGAAAAGTACGGCAGTCAGGTAACGGTGCTTGTCAATGCAGAGAATCTCGGTGGTTCGGGTGGATTTAATACCGGACTGCGGAAAGCTTTGGAAAAAGGATACGAATATCTGTATTGTCTGGACAATGATGTGCTGGTTGATGAAAATGCAATGGGTGAGCTGGTGGAGTTTCTGGACGCACACCCGGACAGCGGCATGGCAGGTTCGCGCGTGTATCACATGGAAAATCCGGGTGTTATCCAGCAGTTCGGACAGATTGTGGATTTTAAAGACTACTGTACCGAAGCCAAATTCCTTGGAAAAACCGATGCAGACGGAATTCCCGATGTCGAATATTCCGATGCGGTTGCCGCCTGCTCTCTGATGGTGCGGAAAAGTCTGATAGATGAAATCGGACTGATGCCGGAAGATAATTTTCTCTACTGGGACGATACCGAGTGGGGATACTGCTGTAACCTTGCAGGTTACAAAGTGGCATCAGTCGGCAGTTCCGTGGTGCTTCACCGCATGGGCGCAAAAAAAGAGGTCGTCAACACATTTCCAACATATTATGCGTGGCGCAACTGGATTTATTTCTTTATGAAATATACCCCGCAGGATGAATGGGAGAAAATGTGTGATACCTTTTTAAATTCTGTGTTTGAAGTGCAGTATGAAGGCATGTACCGCGGTGAGTATAACAAGGCAAAAACAGTCATGTTTGCCTATGATGATGCGATTCACGGTGTCCGCGGAAAAGCGGCAGACGGACGGATATTTGAAGTGGACTGCAAAGATACGGCACTGCGTGAAGTGCTGGCGGGAAAGCAGTGTATTTATTTAGAACGCGGTCAGGGAGAAGATTTTTCCTACGATCTTGCGGAGCGGATTTTAAAAATCAGTCCGCAGGCACAAATTACAGTCAATCCAGACGATACATACGACTGTAAGCTGGTATTGTGCGATTCCGTTTTTGCAGTCAGCGACATGAGCCTGCAAAACGTATATGTTGACAGTGCCATGAACGTCTTTGCGACGGAAGACGATGCCATGAAAATCATCAACTATCCATACGCAAGGGAACTGTTCCGCTTCGCCAACAAGCCGCTGTTCTTAGACAGCCTCCGTCATATGCACGAATAAAAAAATACTTGCTTTTATCAGTATACTTTTGTAACATAGATTGTGTGCACAGCGCATAAAATAAACCGTGTATGCGGAGAGAATGGAGAAAACTAAATTTATGTTGAAAAAATATCTTATGATTTTTCTGGTATCCATGGTGCCAATCGTAGAATTGCGAGGTGCGATTCCGATTTCGCAGGGCTTCCAGCTGCCGTTATTACAGTCCTACATCATCTGTGTTATCGGCAACATGCTTCCGGTTCCGATTATTTACCTTTTTGCAAGACGGGTGCTTGAGTGGGGCAAGGATAAAAAATACATTGGTAAGTTTTTTACCTTCTGTATTGAAAAAGGTCACAAAGGCGGACAGAAGCTGAAAGAAAAAGCAGGAAACGGGTTATTTATCGCACTGCTTTTATTTGTGGGTATTCCGGTTCCGGGTACAGGTGCATGGACAGGAACACTGGCAGCCAGTTTTCTGGATATGGGATTTAAAAAGAGTGTACTTGCCGTATTGGGCGGTGTGCTTCTGGCAGGTATTGTCATGGGTGCTGCCAGTGCAGGACTTTTCAGCGCACTTTTTGCAGTCTTTTAAAGAAAAATACAAAAGCGGTTTTAAATTTATAAACAGAACGGGCAGCAGCAGGGCATGGGAATTCCTTATCCCGGAAGATGCCCGTTATTTTTTGCCTGAAATAAAAGAAAATGCAAAAAAATAAAAAAAGTGCTTGCAATGTGCATAAAAAAAGTGTATTATATGAAAGTACTGTTAAACGCACGTTGTAAATACGGCATACAGTTACAGGAATATGGCTAATTGGTCAAGTGGTCAAGACGTCGCCCTCTCACGGCGAAGACAGGGGTTCGACTCCCCTATTAGCTATTCTGTATTATAGTGTTCTGGAAAGAGTGGGCAGAAATGTCCACTCTTTCGTTGTTAGGCATAATACAGGCGGACTGACAGGCGGGGATTCCTGCGATTTAAAATAATGGAAAGGCGATGAATAAATGGGTAGAAAGATAAGCTACGAAGAAAAAACAGAGCAGCTCATTCAACCGTTCATTGATGCGCATCATTTTGAGCTGGTTGATGTGGAATATGTGAAAGAGGGCAGTGACTGGTACTTGAGAGTTTACATCGATAAAGAAGGCGGCATTACCGTAGATGACTGTGAGGTAATCAGCAGAGAATTTAATGAAGTCCTTGACAAAGAAAACTATATTCCGGATCAGTATATTTTTGAAGTCAGTTCTCCGGGGTTGTTAAGACCGTTAAAGAAAGAAAAAGATTATCAAAGAAGCATTGGAAAATTAATTGATATTAAGCTTTACCGTGCCGAAGACAAACAGAAAGAATTTACAGGCGTGTTAAAAGCATACGATGAAAAAACAGTAACACTTGCATTTGAAAAGGATGAAGAAAAGACATTTGAAAGAGCGAATCTGGCAATGATTCGTCTTGCATTTTGTGATTAATAATAAAGAATAAACGATGCCGCAAGGCCAAATGGAGGAAATTATGAGTAAAGAATTAATAGCAGCACTTGATGCGCTTGAAAAAGAAAACGGAATCAGCAAGGAAGTGATGTTTGAGGCAATTGAAAAATCACTGATGGATGAATATAAGACACAGTTTAACACTGTAGAAAACGGCCGTGTTGTATTAGACAGAATCACAGGGGACTTCCACATTTATTCAGACAGACAGGTCGTTGAAGAAGTATCTGTTCCGGAACCGGCAGAAGGAAGCAATTCCAGAAAAAATACTGAAAAGTATATTTCTGCAACAGAGATTTCCCTTGCCGATGCAAGAAAGATTAAGCCAAACTGCCAGATTGGTGACATTGTTACCGTAGAGGTAAAATCAGAAGAATTTTCAAGACGTGCGGCAAAGAATGCAAAGGGTACAATTGTACAGAAGATTCGTGAAGAAGAAAAGGCAGCACTTTACAATGAATACCATTCAAAGGAAAAAGAAATCATCACAGGAATTGTACAAAGAATTGATGAAAAGGGTAATGTTTTGGTAGACATCGGAAGAACACAGACAACCTTAAAGGTCAGTGATCAGGTAAAGGGTGAAACCTTTGAACGCGGCGACAGAATTAAACTTTATGTTGTAAGCGTTTCCAACAAAGAAAAACCGGGGACACTGGTAAGAGTATCAAGAACATCACCACAGCTTGTAGAACGCCTTTTTGAAGAAGAAGTAACGGAAATCAAAGACGGCATTGTTGAAATTATGGGTATTGCAAGAGAAGCCGGTTCAAGAACTAAAATGGCAGTCCGTGCAAAAGTACCGAATGTTGATCCGGTTGGTGCATGTGTCGGTGTAAACGGTGCGAGAGTAAAGGCAATCGTTAATGAACTGGGCAACGAACAGATTGATATTATCGAATGGGATGAAAATCCGGCACAGTTAATTGTCAATGCGTTAAGTCCGGCAAAGGTTGTATCCGCAACAGCAGATGACGAAGAAAAGAAAGCGGAAATCATCGTTTCAGAACAGCAGCTTTCTCTTGCAATCGGCAAATCAGGACAAAACGTAAGACTTGCAGCGAAGCTTACAGGCTTTGGCATTGATATTAAGAGTGAAGCACAGGCAAATGAAGACATCGACGAAACAGCCGGTGACGAAGAAGACGTTGAACTTACATTGAGTGAAGAAGAATAAAAGATCAGGGAGTGATTTATTTGGCCGGAACAAAAAAGATTCCTCAAAGACAGTGCATAGGCTGTCGTGAAATGAAGAATAAAAAAGATTTAATCAGAATCTTAAAAACAGATACGGAAGGCATTATCATTGATGTGACAGGCAAGAAAAACGGCAGAGGTGCATATATATGTCCTAATGCGGATTGTTTTGCAAAGGCTGTGGCATCAAAGGGACTGGAACGTTCCTTTAAAATGCCGATAGAAAAGTCTGTGTATGACAAGTTGGCAAAGGAGCTGGAAAATATTGAAGCAGGATAAGGCATTAGCAATGATCGGACTTGCGCAGAAAGCAGGAAAAATCGTAAGCGGAGAATTTGCAACAGAAAAGGCAGTCAAGACCGGGAAAGCCGCACTGGTTATTGTTGCAGGAGATGCATCGGAAAATACAAAGAAGATGTTTACAAATATGTGTGCATTTTATGAGGTGCCTGTTTACTTTTACAGTGACAAAGAAACACTTGGTCATGCAATCGGCAAACAGTTTCGGGCATCACTCGCAGTCGCAGATGAAGGCTTTAGAAATACAATCGAAAAGCATTTAAAAAATGGTTTGGAGCAGCAGATGTAAGCGGTTGTTCGGAAGAGAGGTTAAATGGCAAATATGAGAGTTCATGAATTGGCAAAAGAGTTAAATATATCATCAAAAGAAATTATAGAAACATTGAGTAACGACACAAAGAAGTATACCGCTTCCAACGGTCTGACAGACTCAGAAATCACGTCTATCCGCAGCAAGTTCGGTAAAAAGGCGGCACAGCCGGAAAAACCAAAGACAGAAGCAAAGCAGGAAGATAAAAAGTCCCATATTTCACAGGTGTATTTTCCACAGAATAGTACAAAAGCACCGGGAAATGATACAAGAAAGGGAAATCAGAATCAGACAAAGAACGATAATCAGATGAATAATAGAAATAACAATCAGAATAACAACAGAAAATCAGATACACCAAGAAACGAAAACGGTAGAAATAACTATGCCGGAAACCGTGACAACAACCGTAACGACCGTGACAGAAATGACCGTGGCGGAAACGGAGACAGACATAACGGTTACAGAAATGACCGTAACGGAAACGGCGGCGGAAACAACGGTTACAGAAACGATCGGAATGACCGCAACGGAAACGGCGGCGGAAATAACGGCTACAGAAATGATCGGAACGACCGCAACGGAAACGGCGACAGAAATAACGGCTATAGAAATGACAGAAATGACCGCAACGGAAACGGTGGCGGAAATAACGGCTATAGAAATGACCGCAATGGACAGGGTGGAAACAGCGGACGCAGAAATGACCGTGACAGAAAAGAAAGTCTGCCAAAGAATGATTTTCTGTTTGAAACCAAGCCAGATGCAAGAAAGCCGGAATCCAGAAGGGACAACAAGAAGAACGACAGAAGAAAAGATGAAGAAAAAGAAAATCTGAAGTTCGCAAACAGCCAGGCAAACAAGAAGGTAAACAAGCCGGTAGAAAAAGAAGAAGAAACCATTAAGCAGCTGGTTCTGCCGGACAGCTTAACCATCAAGGAACTGGCAGATAAGATGAAAGTCCAGCCGTCCGTTGTTGTAAAGAAGCTGTTTATGCAGGGAAAAATTGTAACAATCAATCAGGAAGTGGATTATGATACAGCAGAAGAAATCGCACTTGAATTTAACTGTATCTGTGAACACGAAGAAAAGGTTGATGTTATTGCAGAACTGTTAAAGGAAGATGATGAAGCAGAAGATACACAGGTTACAAGACCACCTGTAGTCTGCGTTATGGGTCACGTTGACCACGGTAAGACATCATTACTGGATGCCATCCGTGAAACACACGTAACGGCTAAAGAATCCGGCGGTATTACACAGAAAATCGGTGCGTATACGGTATCAATCAATGATCACCTGATTACATTCCTTGATACACCGGGTCATGAAGCGTTTACAGCCATGAGAATGCGTGGTGCACAGGCAACAGATATTGCCATTCTGGTTGTTGCGGCAGATGACGGTGTCATGCCTCAGACAATTGAAGCCATCAACCATGCAAAGGCAGCAGGTGTTGAAATTATCGTTGCTGTCAACAAGATTGATAAGCCGAGTGCCAATATCGAAAAGGTAAAGCAGGAACTGACAGAATACGAACTGATTCCGGAAGACTGGGGCGGTTCAACCATTTTCGTACCGGTATCCGCACATACAAAGGAAGGTATTGATGACTTACTGGAAATGATTCTTTTAACCGCAGAGGTACAGGAATTAAAGGCAAATCCGAACCGTAAGGCAAGAGGTATCGTAATTGAAGCTGAACTGGATAAGGGACGCGGTCCGGTTGCAACCGTACTTGTACAGAAGGGTACATTAAAGGTTGGTGACCATGTGGCAGCCGGTGCATGCCATGGTAAAATCAGAGCGATGGTAGATGATAAGGGACACCGTGTAAGAGAAGCAGGACCTTCTATTCCTGTTGAAATTCTCGGTTTAAATGACGTGCCGAATGCCGGTGAAATTCTCGTTGCAATGGATTCTGATAAGGAAGCCAGAAACTTTGCAGAAACCTTTATCAGCGAAGGCAGAAAGAAGCTCTTAGACGATACAAAGCACAAGGTATCCTTAGATGCATTATTCGAACAGATTCAGGCAGGTAATGTAAAGGAACTTGGTATTATTATCAAAGCCGATGTACAGGGGTCTGTAGAAGCTGTAAAGCAGAGTCTTGTAAAGCTTTCAAACGAAGAAGTTGTGGTTAAGATTATCCACGGCGGTGTTGGTAATATCAACGAATCCGATGTTGTTTTAGCTTCTGCTTCCAATGCAATTATCATTGGCTTTAATGTTAAGCCGGATAATCAGGCAAGAATCGTTGCAGAACGTGAAAAGGTTGATTTAAGATTATACAGTGTTATCTACAATGCAATTGAAGATGTAGAGTCCGCTTTAAAGGGTATGTTAGAGCCGATTTATGAAGAACAGGTTATCGGTCATGTTGAAATCCGCCAGATTTTCAAGGCATCTGGTGTCGGCAACATTGCCGGTTCATTTGTAACAGACGGTAAGATTACAAGAAATGCTTCTGTCCGCATTACAAGAGAAGGCGAAAAGACGTACGAAGGACCGATTGCTTCCTTAAAGAGATTTAAGGATGAAGTCAAGGAGGTAAAGGCCGGATATGAATGTGGTCTTGTATTTGAAAAATTTAACGACATTCAGGAAGGCGACATCATTGAAGCTTATGAAATGGTAGAAGTGCCTAGATAAGTTTTAGAAAGGGCATAAGGTTTTTAGAATGCGTAAAAACAGTGTAAAAAACACCAGAATTAATGGTGAAGTATTAAAGGAACTCAGTAACATTATCAGGGGAGAAATCAAAGACCCGCGGATAAACCCGATGACCTCGGTGGTATCCGTGGAGGTTGCCCCGGATTTAAAAACCTGTAAAGCATATATCAGTGTCCTTGGGGACAAAGAATCCCAGGAAGATACGATGAAAGGGTTGAAAAGTGCAGAAGGATATATCCGCAGACAGCTTGCAAAGAATATCAATCTGCGCAACACACCGGAAATTACTTTTATTTTGGACCAGTCCATTGAATACGGTGTCAATATGTCAAAACTGATTGACGAAGTAACACAGTATGACAATGAACATCATGTTGAGGAACCTGTACAGGATTCAGAGGACTAAGTATGAATGTTTTAGAAGAATTAAAAGGTGCAGAAACGGTAGGTATTACCGGACATATCAGACCGGACGGGGACTGTATCGGTTCCTGCATGGGATTGTATTCCTATTTAAAGGATAATTGTCCGCAGCTGGATGTAACAGTTTATCTGGAAACACCGGGCAGTGAATTTCATTATATCCGTGATATTGATAAAATTCAGACAATCCCGGATATCAAAAAAGAATATGATGTCTTTTTTGTACTCGATTGCAGCAGCTTAGACAGAATTGAGCCATTCCATAGCTGCTTTGAAAATGCAAAAAAGACTGTCTGCATTGATCATCATATCAGCAACGGAAGCTTTGCTGATGTCAATGTAGTAGACGCGCAGGCCAGCTCTGCCTGTGAAGTGCTTTACCGTACACTGGAAGATGATAAAATCAGTAAAGACACAGCAGCCTGCATTTACACAGGTATTGTGCATGATACGGGCGTGTTTAAGTACAGCTCGACGTCGGCACAGACGATGCTGATTGCCGGAAAGATGATGGAAAAAGGAATTGATTACTCAGATATTATCGATAACAGCTTTTATACAAAGACATATATCCAGAATCAGATTCTTGGCAGGGCATTATTAGAGAGTGTTTTATTCTATGACGGCAAATGTATTTTCTCACTGGTTACACAGGATGAAATGAATTTCTATGGTGTTACCGGCAGGGAGCTGGGCGGCATTGTGGAACAGCTGCGTCTGACGGAGGGCGTGGAAGTTGCCATTTTCCTGTATCAGACCGGTGAGGAAGAATATAAAGTCAGCTTACGTTCCAAGAAAGTCATTGACGTGAGCAAAATTGCAATGCACTATGGCGGCGGTGGACATATCCGTGCGGCGGGCTTTACGGCAAACGGTGCAGTGCATGACATTATTAACAATATCGGTGCCAGAATTGAGGAGCAGTACAATGCACTTTCCGGCGCAGAAAATGTTGAATAAAAACTGTGAAAACAGTATATGAGGAATGTTATGAATGGTATCATAAATGTATATAAAGAAAAAGGATATACTTCGCATGATGTCGTTGCAAAACTCAGAGGAATTCTCCATATGAAAAAAATCGGACATACAGGTACGCTTGACCCGGAAGCGGAAGGCGTGCTGCCGGTATGTCTGGGCAAAGCAACAGGGCTTTGCAGCATGATTACAGACTGGGGAAAAACGTATGAAGCAGTGATGCTTTTGGGAACAACGACAGATACACAGGATACCACCGGTACCGTAACGGCAGAAAATGAAGTCCATGTCACCGAATTAGAGGTGATAGAGGCGTGCAGCAGCTTTGTAGGCGAATATTACCAGACACCGCCGATGTATTCGGCTTTAAAATATAAAGGCCATAAGCTGTATGAACTTGCAAGACAGGGCATTGAGATTGAACGTGCAGCCAGAAAAATTACAATTCATGCACTGCATATCAATGAAATGAATCTGGCAGACGACGAAAAAACCGTTACTTTTACCGTGGAGTGTTCCAAAGGAACTTATATCCGTACTTTATGTGAAGATATCGGAAAAAAACTGGGCTGTGGTGCCTGTATGAAAAAACTGGTGCGGACAAGGGTCGGCTGCTTTGGGCTGGATGACAGTCTTACCCTGGAACAGATTGAAGAAATGACACACAATCAGACGGTGGAAGAACATATCGTTCCGATTGATGAGATGTTTCCGGATTACAGGAAGCTCACCGTCTTAGAGGAGTACGAAAAACTGCTCTATAATGGCAATGCTTTTCCTGCGGCGGCAGTGTCCATGCAGGAAGCGGATCTGATGGAGCAGGAGTGTTTCAGAATTTATGACAGCCATGCGGCATTTATCGGGATATTCCGATGGAGTGCGTGTGTATTTAAACCGGTGAAAATGTTTTATTCGCATGAACAGCCGGGAAAATAGCATTTCGCAGCAAGATGCTCAGAAATGGAGATTAATATGAAAGGGGTGTGAACGTTTTGCAGTATATTCAGGGAATCCGTGATTTTAGTCTGGACAGGCCCTCTGCTGTTACGCTGGGAAAGTTTGACGGCGTTCACATGGGACATCAGAAACTGATAGAGATGATTCAGGAAAAAGCAAAACAGGAAAATCTTTTATCGGTTGTTTTTACATTTGATAAAATTCCACTCCGGCTCTGCCCGCAGAAAAACCAGCATTTTATTACAACCAATACAGAACGTCGGATGTTTCTGGAAAAACAGGGCGTCGATGTGGAAATTGAATATCCGTTCACAGAAGATTTTATGAATATGGAACCGGAAGCGTTTATTGAGGAAATTCTGATTGGCAGACTGCATGCAAAGTATGTGGTGGTCGGTACGGATTATCACTTTGGTAAAGGCAGAATGGGCAATGCGCAGATGCTTTTGGAACGCGGACCGGAATATGGGTTTGAAACCACGATTGTCGAAAAAGAGCGGTATCAGGAGCGGGAAATCAGTAGTACATATGTCCGTGAAGAGCTGCGCCTCGGACACATGGAAACTGTCAATGTGCTGCTTGGCAGACCCTACAGCATCTATGGTATTGTATCAAAGGGAAAGCAGCTGGGCCGTCAGTTAAATCTTCCGACGTTAAATATTTATCCGCCGGACAGTAAGCTGCTTCCGCCAAACGGTGTGTATGCATCCGTTACACGGCTGGACGGTAAAGAATATTTTGGCGTGACCAATTTAGGCGTCCGTCCGACACTTGATGACAGTCCGCTTTTAAGCGTGGAAACCAATCTGTTTGATTATAATGATGACGCCTACGGACATTATATAGAAGTACAGCTTATGCACTTTTTACGGCAGGAAATGAAATTTGATTCCATCGAAACTTTAAAAAAACAGATGGAAAGTGATGCTTCATTTGCAAAAGAAATGTTTTTACTTAAAAATTAATGAAAATTAGTATGCAAAATCACATGAAAAGCTTGCATAGCAGATGAATTTATGTTATATTTTTAAAGTATGTTAGCCGTTATTCAGATTCAGGACACTCCGACCTGATTCTTAGTAGCAGGCGATTATTAAAAGGAGGAATATCAATCATGATATCTAAGGAAAAGAAAGCAGAAATTATTGCAGCATACGGAAGAAAGCCTGGCGATACAGGTTCACCGGAAGTTCAGATCGCAATCTTAACAGAAAGAATTGCAGAACTTACAGAACATTTAAAGGTTAACCAGAAAGACCATCATTCAAGAAGAGGACTTCTTAAAATGGTTGGTAAGAGAAGAGCTTTACTTGAGTATTTAAAGAAGAACGATATCGAAGGTTACAGAAACCTCATCGCTCGTCTTGGAATCAGAAAGTAATTTTAAGAAGGGCGGAGATTTCTCCGCCCTTTTGTATTGTGCGGAGCATCATGGAATAACCGCAGACCGTAAAACAAAGATAACAGAAGTTTCTACCGAGACTGCTGAAAAATGTACCGTAGGTTGTGAAATGCAATGAGAAAATGGTGGGTTTTTCAGTTGTTTCGGGCTTCTGTTTCTGATAAAAAAAGAGCCGGGCAGAAAAATCAAAAATCCGGCAGAATGGAGAATTTATGTTTAAACAGTTTACAATGGAGCTGGCTGGCAGAACACTGCGTGTTGATATCGGCAGAGTCTGCGCACAGGCAAACGGTGCAGCGTTAATGCACTATGGCGATACAGTTGTGCTTTCTACAGCAACTGCATCCAAAGAGCCAAGAGAAGGAATTGATTTCTTCCCGTTAAGTGTAGAATATGAAGAAAAGATGTATGCAGTCGGTAAGATTCCGGGTGGTTTCAACAAGAGAGAAGGAAAGGCATCTGAAAATGCCATCCTGACTTCCCGTGTAATCGACAGACCAATGCGTCCGCTGTTCCCAAAGGATTACAGAAATGATGTTACATTAAACAACATGGTGATGTCTGTTGATACAGCTGTCTCTTATACACATCTCCGAGCCCACGAGACTAGCG
>ERZ1027038.816-NODE-816-length-11773-cov-8.156170_pt1 | contig 11773 bp, 9 predicted proteins | sample MGYA00519439_ERZ1027038 | MGnify/ENA primary metagenome ERZ1027038 (study PRJEB26926, sample SAMN06164807) | human gut metagenome | biome: ENVO:00009003; feature: ENVO:2100002; material: ENVO:00002003 | host: Homo sapiens | place: USA | collected 2012 ... | reverse complement strand
TTTCTTTTTGTTTATATCTTATAATATAATTGTACAAAATAATTATAATGATGTGAGTGATTTTGTTATGATTTACGGATACGCACGATGCTCAACAAATGAAAAACTACAAGACATTAACAGACAGGTTCGAGAACTGAAACAACAAGGAGCAACCGACGCAACCATTTATTTGGAATATGAGAGCGGTACAAAAATAAACCGTACAGAGCTTAACAAGTTACTGAACACAATTAAAACAGGCGATACAATTATCGCAACAGAAGTCAGCCGAATCACAAGAAGTACAAAACAACTTTGCGAAATTATCGAATTAGCGAAAGATAAACATTTGAAATTAGTGCTTGGCAGTTTCGTGGTTGATTGCAGTAGTGAGTTAGACCCTATGACAGAAGGAATGCTCAAAATGATGGGTGTGTTCAGCGAAATCGAAAGAAATATGATAAGCCAAAGAGTAAAAAGCGGAATGGAAAACGCTAAAGCCAAAGGTAAAACAATAGGCAGACCGCCAACAACCGCAGACAATATTCCGAATGTATTTTATAAACATTATCCAAAATATAAAAACGGCGAGATAAATAAAATGGAGTTTTCAAGGCTGTGTAATTTATCTTACCCGACGATTTATAAGTATTTGAGTATTGTAGAGGGTTAAAATGAATGTAGTAATCTATGCGAGATATTCCTCTCATAATCAACAGGAAACAAGTATTGAAGGACAGTTAAAAGTATGTCACGAATTTTGTGAAAGAAACAATTATACTGTTATCCACGAATACATAGACAGAGCAATTTCAGGCAGAACAGACAACAGACCTGATTTTTTGCAGATGATTCAGGATAGTGCAAACAGAAATTTTGAGTTTGTTATTGTTTATCAGTTAGACAGATTTTCACGTAACAGATATGATAGTGCCCACTATAAAAATAAACTTAAAAAGAACGGAGTACGAGTATTATCTGCCAGAGAAAATATAAACGAGGACGCTAGCGGAATACTTATGGAAAGCGTACTTGAAGGTATGGCGGAATACTATTCAGCAGAATTATCTCAAAAAGTAAAAAGAGGCATGGAAATAAACGCTTCAAAATGTCTTTGCACAGGTGGTAACAGAACATTAGGTTTTTATATTGATAAAGATAAAAAATTTCAAATTGACCCAAATACCTCCCCTATCATTAAATTGATTTTTGAAATGTATGCAGACGGAAAATCTATTGTTGAAATAACAGATTATCTTAATGCACAAGGATATAAAACCATACAAAACAAACCTTTCGGCAAAAACTCTATCCGAAATATACTTGGCAACAAACGATATATCGGCACATATACTTATAAAGATACAGAAATTGAAGGCGGTATCCCTCGTATTATTTCTGATGAACTATTTAACAAAGTGCAGGAAGTTTTAAAGAAAAATAAAAAAGCTCCTGCCAGAGCAAGAGCAAAAGAAGAATATTTATTGACTACAAAACTTTTCTGCGGTTACTGCAAAGAAATGATGACCGGTTTTTCAGGAACAGGAAAACTTGGCAAAGTATACCGCTACTATGAATGCAAAGGCACAAAGAAACACACTTGTAAAAAGAAGCGTGTAAAAAAGGAATACATTGAGAATGTTGTTATTGAGGTTTGTCGTGGACTTTTGACCAAAGAAAACATCAATAGAATATCAAAAGAGATTTCAAAACTATTTGAGAATAGCCAAGACACCTTTAATCTAAAGCGTTTGAAAAAGCAGCTTTCCGAAAATGAAAGAAAACACAGAAATCTTATCAATGCCGTATCCGAATGTGATATTGAAAGTCTGCGAAAAACATTTTATTCCGAAATCTTAGAACTAGAATCACAAAAAGAAAAGATTGAAGAAAAAATTCGAGAGGAAGAAAAGCTACATATTGTCTTAACTGAACCCGAAATTAAATTTTTCTTGACCTCGTTAAAAAACGGTAGTGCAGACAACATCAAATATCGCAAAGTGCTAATAACAACATTTATAAATGCAATTTATTTGTATGATGATAAGATAACGCTCATATTCAATTCAGGTGATAAACCAGTAACAATAAACAACATTCTTCTGTCAGAAATTGAAGCAAATGAATCAAATAATACAGATACAGAGGGTTTGTTTATTGACAATGTTGCCCTGCCAAGGTATGATGTCTCAAAAATGGCTTAGATAAGCCGTTTTTGAGACTTTTTCTTTTTGCAAAAATTTTCTCTGCCGGCAACTTTTTTCGGATTTTCTAAAAATTTTCTAAAAATTGTGATTTTCGGCTTGAAAATTAACGGCACAAGATATCAGTAATCATCAGAATTTTCGCACCTTTTTTACCGCAAAATCCGTTCTAAAAATACAGTAAATCTTCCGAAAAATGAAAATTTATTCACGGAATTACAAATCAATTTTCAGCTTTGTATCAAGAGTGCGTGAAATGTTCAATTTGCTTGTTTTATCAACATGAGCATAAAAGTTCAATGTGGTTGCGGCACTGCTGTGTCCGAGCCACTCCTGAACCTGAACAACCGTAAATCCCATATTAAGCAAATTACTTGCAACGCTGTGTCTGAGGTCATGAAGTCGGATATTCGGCAAATCACTCTCAACAATCATTTGATGAAAATTTTTCGTGAGATAATTCGGTGTGATGACCTTGCCGTCAGGCCATACACACACATAATCGTTGTCAATATAGCCGCTGCCGAGCGACCTCTTTTCACTCTCCTGCTTTCTTTTTTGAGCAAGCAGATATTGAAATACCTTGTCGGGAATCGGAAGTGTTCTGTAACTGCTTTCGGTCTTTGGCGGTGAAGTATATGAGCCACCGACATGCTGTTGAAGTGTTTCGCTGATTGTAATTGTCCTGTTTTCCATATCAACAGCTTTCCACTTCAAGCCAAGCACCTCTCCACGGCGTAATCCGAATACGGCGCAGATTGTAACAGGCACTTCAATTGGTGTGTCCTTAACTGTCTTCAAAAGCTCATTAACCTGCCTTTCGTTCAAATACTGGCTTTTGAATTTTACCGAATGAGGCTTTCTTGCAAGTGTCGCAACATTGACCGTTATAATGCCCTTTCGTGCCGCATCATTTAAAGCCTTGCTTATGCAGCGGTGGATGTGCGTTATTGTTGTGGGCGACAGCGGTTCACTCCCGTCAGATTTACTCTTTTCAAAAACAAGGTACTTGTAAAAATCTTCAAGGTCACTCACTTTCAATTCCTGAATTTTTATTCTCCTCGGATAAAAGTACGGCACAATATGGTTTCCCACATTTCCCGAATAACCTCTGTATGTATTCGCCCTGATTTCCGGCTCAATTTCATCAAGCCACTCAACCATATAATCGGCAAAATACATATCGCAGTAGTCCACATTGCGTTTTGAATACTCGCGGCACTTTTCATTGAGAAATTCCTTTGCCCGCTTTTTATTTCCTTTGACTTCAAAACCTGTTGAAATCCATTTTGTTCTGTATTTGATATTTCCTTTTTTAGTAAGTTCGTTTGTTCTCAGGCTCAGAACTGCATAATATTTTCCGTCCTTTACCTGAAGGCTGCCTGATACTCCCATTTATAATCTCCTTTCATAATGAGAACAGACTGCCAATGCACATACTAATTGTACTCTGCGTTGACAGTCTGTTCAAGTGTTTATCGGCTATTTCTCGTTACTTTTTTCGGCATTGAGAAATTCTTCGAGATATTTTTTAGGAATGATATATCTACGCCCCGCTCTAACGGATTTGATTGTACCTTCTTTAAGCATTTTATAGGTCAATGTTCTGCCTGTATGGAGAATACTCATAAGATCAACCGTAGTCAGCACATCACTGTAATTGTCGAGAATACCTTTCTTTTCGCTTTCGCTCATAAATTCACCTCCAATCTATAAAATATTTTCATCAAACCAATACGCTTGAAATATTTTTCCGCTGTTCGTAAGAAAACGACCTTGTGAAGACTTTGCAATCAAATCTGCTGCATCTGTACTGTCAAGAATAATCTGCGATAACACGTTATCCGCTCTGCCGCAAATTCTTGTGTCAATGTTGTTGCGTATCTGACCGTTAAGAATTCCTGCATCAGGTCTTTGCGTTGCAAGTACTAGGTGTATTCCAAAGGCTCTGCCTTGTCTTGCTATAAGAGAAAGTTCTGATTCGATTTTTAAAATCTCATCCTTCTGTTGCTTTGTCAGTCCTGTTTTATCAAGCACCTCTGCAATTTCATCACACGCAAAAATAATTCTTTGGAGTTTTTTCTCTGTATTGCGATTGTACTCATCAATATTTGCAAAAGCGGCATTACGCAAAATCTGTTTTCTCCTTTTCAGCTCAGTTGTTACATCAATAAGCACCTTGAGAAGAGTTTCTTCGTCAGTCAGTAAACAACATTTCTTGTGCCAAACATTCGGAAAATCTACACCGCCTTTAAAATCTGCAATATAGATTTTTGCACCTTTTTTAACACACTGCATTAAAACAAGTTTGAGTAAAATGCTCTTACCTGAACCTGTTGAACCGCCGATAAGCATATGTGGAATTTTGGATATATTTACGCTTACCCGTCCCGAATAGCCTTCGCCGAGTACAATTTCAAAACATTCCTTACTGAGCATATTTTCTGACCATTCAATAAAATCAGAAAGTCTGTTTTCGCCGGCAACACATTTAACAATTACACTTCGGCAGTTTTTACCTTCATATATCTCATCAATATGTATGTTGAGTGCAGACTCTATCCTGTCTTGATTGTCCGCCCATTCAGAAAGGGGAATGCCAAAGGTTTTGAATTCAAGAGTTATAATTTTGCTGTTATTTTTATCAATAGACTTTGATAAAAGTAACGGAGCTTCTCCGACAGAATTCACGAAACCGATTCTGTGAAGATTATTGCTGATACTGCTTGCTCCGAATGGCATGCCAATCAGAAAGATTGTCACAAATGTTACCGATGAAATAATAACAAGTATTAAAGCTGAGATAATAAACATCTTTAAATTCAGAAACAATCCTTCAGGCTTCCAGATTAAATAGCGGTATTTCCAGAAAATCAAGCAGGCGGTCAAATATAACAATGATATAATCCTGCCCGAGTTTTTTCTGAAAATTCTTTTCAAACCGTTGCTGAAATATATTACGATAATTCGCATATTCCAACCGTTGTGAAGACTCGACTTATTATTGTTGTCAATCATCGTTTTTTATCTCCCTGACCTTATTGATTTCAGTAACCGTGTATGTATTAACATCGGTGTATTCAACAAGAAAGTTTATTCTTCGTATAAAAGCTTTCCATGTTTCAGGTTTATAATGCTGAACCTCGCTGTATTGCTCACTGAGAGAAATATTTGAGGTGATATACACCGTGTCATAGCAAGCGACCTTGTCATTAAATCTTGCAGGCAGCATAAGCGGATAAATATCAAGATAGTTCAGCATATCTTCTATCGGAATCTGTGACGCAAATTCTTCAAAAACGAGTACAGATTGTCCGTAATAGCTGTCAAAATTTATCCCTGTACTACGGCGATACGCAGTAATTCTGCAAATATCGGATGCCCTGTGTTTTTGATATATCCCCCTTGTCTTGCCTGTTCCCGACTTTCCGTAAACATAGTAAACGGTAACCTGTCTTTTCTTTTCACGGAACATATTTGAAAGAACTGTTTGCCTGAGTGTGTCAATCTCTTTTATCCGAAAGGCATATTTCGGGTGAAGCTTGATAATTTCGTAGGTATCAAGTCCGTTTTCGATTTCTTCAATCAATGCAGACATATCAGGAGAATTCTCATCAACAGGCTTTGGCACATCACCGAGCTCTTCAAATGTATCAATAAGATTCGTCTGTTCCTTATCAGAACCCTGCCACTTGCCCTCCTTGCGGAGATAGTCACGATTTTCCATTACACTGCCGTTAGCCTTGTCAATATGGGCGATAGGGAAGCGTTTTTTCAATGTTGAAAAGCGAATTGGTGACTTTGAGTAAATGAAAATGTGCGTGTGCCTTGTACCTGTTGTTGCAATCTCATCCACAAGGCAAAAATAATCAGGATTAAACAGATGCAGAATGTTCTTGATTTCAGCATGATTCAGTCCGTAATCAAGCGGATTGTTTACGGTCAAAAGCCATTTTCTCGACTGAAGATTTGTACTTCCCATACAACCTCCCTGCTACTGCTACATTGCTACGATAGGGGTAATACTACCCCTATCGCAGAGTCTCTGCACGGTGTGCTTAAGGCACACCATGCAAAGACTGATTTGGTGCAGTTTAAGCCTTTCCCGCATTGACAGCACGAATATTCTTCGCCGTTGCAGAAACCTTGTAGCCCTCGGGAGTCCAATACGGACGCGTCTCAAGTCCATCAAAGATGACCACCGGATAATGCCTGTCATCAGGCTTTTCAAGTTTGCACTCGCCGTCAATCTTGATCGTCAGCTTTTCAAAAGCCTTATCAGGCAAGGCAACGGTGTACTTAAATCCGCTGACTTCACCTGTTCTCTTGCCGTTCTCATAGACATACGCAGGTGCAACATCTACAAGCACAGGATTTTTGCCGATTGTCTTGTTGGCATCAATCGCAATTAAGTTAATGTTCATTCTTAAAATCCTTTCAAATAATAAATTATCATCGATGATGGCTATATTATACATTTCTGATTTTTATCAGTCACTCCGATTTACCGGATTGACAAATGAAAAAACTGTTAATTTTGCAAACGCACAAATTGTAAAAAAACAAGGCACACTGCAAAATACTGCAATGTGCCTTAATAATCATATCTTAATGAAGCTTAAGCATTCGAGCTAATCTATCATTCTCTATCTTATTTTCAATATAACTATTTACTTTTTCAATAGCATATTGAATAGGATCAAGCTCATCCTTGCCCTCATTAAGGTATTCGGGAATCTCTTCTAATATCTCATACGCTGTATTCGATATTACGGTGTCCGTTCTGCATATTCCGGCTTTAGTTAACAATGAATAGATTATATCTACATCAATATATAACGCTAATGCAAACATAAAACGAAACACCTTAAGTCTTCCGAAAGTGATATCGTAATGATTGATCAAACTGTTAATGGTATCATTTGAAAATTCGGTTATCAACTTGATATCCTCCCAGGTGATGCCATTATTTCTCATAATAGTTTTTACAACATTACCAAAGATTTCACTCCCATTTGTTTTAACATCTTTAGATGTAATATTTTTGCTGTTTTGCATACTACTGCATCAAAACACAATATCCATACGGTAACTAAATTTTTAAATTTATATTGCATAATATAACCTCCTTAAAAAATTATTTTTTGATGACTTTTTTAAGTCCTGTCATCACGGACTTTTTATAGGCACTAAACATTAGTGCTGATTACTAAATTTTCTCTTTGACCTATAACATGATTTATATTATCGGTCGGTTATAAATGATTTATTTCCATACAGTATTTTTATACCATTTAACCCTCGTATGGAAGGGTTCTCGTGTTAGTTTTGCAAACAAAAAAGAGCACAAATCAAAATTGTACTCTTTCGTCTTTCATAATCGAATATAACATAGCCGATTATGTTTCTATTTAATTTTCATTGATTTCGAGTAAAAAAGGGTACACTACCCTAAGGAACTCAAAAATGACTTAAAATCATCTACTTCAGTGCAATGTTTCAGCACCGTTTCATCTTAATTCAAATTCAAAGTTTTACCTTTGATCTAGCTTTTCGCCAATTTAATCTTTTAATTGATTTTTCTTAACAACTTAGGTAACAAGGAGAATACCTAAATAATATCACATTCATAAAAATATTGCAATAGTTATTTACAATTTTTCACAATATTCCGTATTGCAATTTACAAAATATCGGTTTCATAAACCTATTTTTTGTAAATTGGGGCTTACTTTTATGTCTGTTTACACTTCCATTACATTATCAGTCCAAAGCTCGCACTGTGTCATAACCGTCTGCACAGCATCTTCCATACCTTCGGGCGGATACTTGTGCTTTTTCAGGAGCTTTTTGATAAGCATACGCATTTTTGCTCTTGCAGACTCTCGTTTTTGCCAATCAATCGTCTTGTTTTTGCGGAGAGTATCAGCAAGTTCTTTTGTAATTGCAATTAACTCGTCATTTTCGTAAAAATCTTTAATTGCCTGTGGCTTAGTCAAAGCATCATAGAAGGCAAGCTCATCAGCAGTAAGTCCGAGTTCTTCGCCCTCTTTTTGCGCTGTCGCAATTTGCTTTGCCAGCTTCAGCATTTCTTCAATGACTTCTTCATTGGTCAGCATACCGTTCAAATATGCATTGAGCGAACGCTGCATAATCTCGCTGAATTTCTCGGATTTAACCACATTCGTTCTGCGATAAATTGAAACCTGCTCTGCAATCAACTTTTTCAAAAGTTCGACGGCAAGGTTCTTTTCTTTCATATTCGCAACTTCTTGCAGGAACTTCGGGTCAAACAAAGAAAATTCTTCCTTAATATCCGAGAAAAGATTGATAACTCCGTCGCTTTTGATACTCTGCTTCAAAAGCTCGTTTATTCTTGCGTTCATTTCCGGCAGAGAAATCTTTTTGTCCACACCGGTATTCGTCAATCTGAGAACCAGTACACGCACAGACTCAAAGAACGCCGCTTCAAATCTGCTGTCCTCATCAACCAAAGAAGAACAGAGAGATAATGCCTGATGAAGCATAAGGGCTTCTTTTACGAAAGAGTCTTTATCATCAACCTTTTCTCTGCCCATAATAAAGTTGACAGCACCGCTGATTGTTTTTGCTCTTTCAAGGTCTGTTCCGTTTTTGAACTTGGAGTAATCGTATCCGTGAAATTTATCTCGGCACACATCTAACTTCTTAAGAAATTCAGGATATGCAACTTTTGCTACATCGGTATCGCCGTAGTTCTTTTTATCACGGGAGGTGTAGTCATTCATTGCCTGCTTCAAGGCGGTGGCAATTCCGACATAGTCAACAACAAGACCGCCTTCTTTATCACGGAACACACGGTTTACACGGGCGATAGCCTGCATAAGATTGTGTCCGGACATAGGCTTGTAAACATACATTGTGGCAAGAGACGGCACATCAAAGCCTGTAAGCCACATATCAACAACAATCGCAATTTTAAGCGGACTGTTGTTGTCCTTAAATTTCTTTGCAAGTTCGTTTTTGTGGTGCTTGTTTCCGATTATTTCACGCCATTCTTCCGGGTCATTGTTGCCGGAAGTCATAACAACTGCAACCTTTTCTGTCCAAGCAGGACGAAGTTCTAAGATACGCTTGTAAATTTTCATAGCGATAGGGCGAGAATAAGCAACAATCATTGCTTTACCTGTCAGCAGGTTTTCTCTGTTGTTCTCGTAGTGGTCGAGTATATCGCTTACTAGCGAATTGATGGTGTTATCATTGCCGAGGATTGCTTCCATCTGACCGAGTTCACGCTTGCTCTTTTCGATAACTTCTTCATCGGCATTGGCGGACATAATATCATACTCGGTATCAATCATCCGTAGCGTTGCTTCATCGAGATTGAGCTTAATTACACGGCTTTCGTAATAAACTGGGCGGGTTGCTCCGTCCTCGACAGCCTGTGTCATATCGTAAATGTCGATATAGTCACCGAATACCTCACGGGTACTACGGTCTTTTGAAGAAATAGGAGTGCCTGTAAAGCCGATATATGTAGCGTTAGGTAAGGTGTTGCGGATAACACGAGCCGTACCGATTTTTACCTTACCGGTTTTAGCGTCCACGGTTTCTGTCAGTCCGTATTGTCCACGGTGCGCTTCGTCTGCCATAACAACGATGTTGTGGCGTTGGGATAACGCTTCGTGCGACTCCTCAAATTTTTGCATAGTGGTAAAAATAATGCCGTTCGCCTGTCTGCCGTCCAACCAATCCTTTAATCCCACATCATTTTTACCCGAAGTTTCTGTCAGCTTTCTGCAAGTAGCGTGTACCGGCTCTTGCCTCAAAAAGTCCTTGCACTTTGCGAACTGACCGTAAAGCTGGTCGTCAAGGTCGTTTCTGTCGGTAATAACAACAATAGTCGGGCTGTCTAATGCCTCTTGCAATAAATGAGCGTAAAATACCATAGACAGCGACTTTCCGCTGCCTTGGGTATGCCAAAATACGCCGCCCTTACCATCGGTAACGGTAGCGTGCTTTGTGGATTCAATCGCTTTTCTGACTGCAAAGTATTGATGATACCCTGCGAGTATCTTAAACGAATTGATACCCTCGTTAGAAAAGCAGATAAAGTTTTTGATTATATCAAGCAGTCGTGCCTTTTGGAACATACCCTCAAAGCAAGTATCAAACTGGGCATACTGTGTGTTTTCATAGTCGCCGTCTTTTGTTTTCCACTCCATAAAGCGGTCTTCACCGGAGGTGATCGTACCCGCTTTGGAGGTCAACTGGTCGCTCATAACACAGATGGCGTTATATACAAACATTGACGGAATTTCCTGCATATAATTACGGAGCTGTCTGTACGCTTCGGAAGCGTCCGTTTCTTCACGGGAGGGAGATTTTAGCTCAACTAAAACTACCGGCAAGCCGTTCAAAAAGAGAATTACATCAGGGCGTTTATTGCTGTTTTCAATGAAAGTCCATTGATTAGCAACGATAAAGGAGTTATCGTCGGGATTTTTGTAGTCAACGAGATAGACGATAGAGGAGCGTTCCTCACCGTCAACAAAATACCTAACAGGAATACCGTTTTGCAGATAGTCCATAAAGACAGCGTTTTTCTGCACAAGCTCTCCGTTTTCAAAGTTTTTGAGCTTGAATAAGGCATCCTGAATTGCGTCATCAGGCAGACCTCTGTTCAAACGATACAGGGAGTCAATCAGAACCTCCTCATATAACGGACAGTAAAAATCCCTTTCTATATCGGGACCGTATGCGTAATCGTACCCTAAATCATTTCTAAACAGCTCGATTACAGAGTTTTCATAATCTGCTTCGGTATATAATCCCGGCATTTTCGTTTCTCCTTTTTTATAGTTTGGCTATTTCTATTGTATAACCATTCCTATTCATTTCTTTTGCTAATGAAAGAGCCGCATCTTCAACATTATTTTTAAACGGAATATATAAAAGTCCACTAATATCTGAAGGTGACTCCATATCTTCTGCTTGTGATAATAAAATAGCAACTTTAGAGCGTCCTTTTGCTGCAAGCAACATTCCTAATTCTAAGACAACATTTTGTCTAACACGATACTTTTTTCTATCTTCGCTATCCTTTGCATATCCGATATCATCAGGTGTAGCAAGTACTATGCCAAAATCAGCTTGATTTGTATATTTTTCAAGTTTTTCTATTATGGTGCTTCCGTCCGATGGAAGTTGGTCTAAAATTAGCGGTTCCAAATCCCATCTGCGAAGCATTGCCTCCAATTGTGTTCTTGCATTTTTATCGTGTCCGTAAACAACAAAAACTTTGTTATTTTGTGGTATGCCTGTTGTTGGCGCAGACAATAATTTCTCAATTTCAGATACATTTTTACCTTGGCAGTTTACCGTTCCTTTATCCCAGCAATTTACATTACATCCATTAGCAAGTTTTAATACTGTTCCAAGGTTATTTCCTGCACGATTTTCCTGCGAAATAGTTTGTCCTGACTTCTTAAGTAATACTTTTACTTGTTCGATAGTTAAGTTAATAGCCATAATTAAAATCCTTTCTTTTTATTATAAACAATAATTTAGCAGCTTAAATCTCAATGTTAGAAACATCAAGTTTGCCG
>ERZ1027038.796-NODE-796-length-12028-cov-5.667168_pt1 | contig 12028 bp, 9 predicted proteins | sample MGYA00519439_ERZ1027038 | MGnify/ENA primary metagenome ERZ1027038 (study PRJEB26926, sample SAMN06164807) | human gut metagenome | biome: ENVO:00009003; feature: ENVO:2100002; material: ENVO:00002003 | host: Homo sapiens | place: USA | collected 2012 ... | reverse complement strand
AAATGAAATATAATAAATATCAGCTATGACAAAGCCCGAGGGGTATACCCCTCAGGGCAATCTAAATATTTTTAGGAGGATTTTAAACAATGGCAAAGGCTAAATTTGAGAGAACAAAACCACATTGTAACATTGGTACAATCGGACACGTAGATCACGGTAAGACTACATTAACAGCTGCTATCACAAAGACTCTTCATGAGAGACTTGGTACAGGTGAGGCTGTTGCATTCGAGAATATTGATAAGGCACCAGAGGAAAGAGAAAGAGGTATCACTATCTCTACAGCTCACGTTGAGTATGAGACAGAGAAGAGACACTATGCACACGTTGACTGTCCAGGACATGCTGATTATGTAAAGAACATGATCACAGGTGCTGCTCAGATGGATGCAGGTATCCTTGTTGTTGCTGCTACTGATGGTGTTATGGCTCAGACAAGAGAGCATATCCTTCTTGCTCGTCAGGTTGGTGTTCCTTACATCGTTGTATTCATGAACAAGTGTGATATGGTTGATGATCCAGAACTTCTTGAATTAGTAGATATGGAAATCAGAGAACTTCTTAACGAGTACGGATTCCCAGGAGATGATACTCCAATCATCCAGGGTTCAGCTCTTAAGGCTCTTGAAGATCCTAACAGCGAATGGGGAGATAAGATCCTTGAGCTTATGCATACTATTGATGAGTATGTTCCAGATCCAGAAAGAGATACAGATAAGCCATTCCTTATGCCTGTAGAGGACGTATTCTCTATCACAGGACGTGGTACTGTTGCTACTGGTAGAGTAGAGAGAGGTGTTCTCCACGTTAATGAGGAAGTTGAAATCGTTGGTATCCATGAAGATATCCGTAAGGTAGTTGTAACTGGTATCGAGATGTTCAGAAAGCTTCTTGATGAGGCTCAGCCAGGTGATAACATTGGTGCACTTCTTAGAGGTGTTCAGAGAGACGAAATCCAGAGAGGACAGGTTCTCTGCAAGCCAGGTTCAATCACACCTCATCACAAGTTTACAGCTCAGGTTTACGTATTAACAAAGGACGAAGGTGGACGTCATACTCCATTCTTCAACAACTACAGACCACAGTTCTACTTCAGAACAACTGATGTAACTGGTGTTTGCGAGCTTCCAGCTGGTACAGAAATGTGCATGCCTGGTGATAACGTAGAGATGACAGTTGAACTTATCCATAACGTAGCTATGGAGCAGGGTCTTCGTTTCGCTATCCGTGAGGGTGGTAGAACAGTTGGTTCTGGTGCTGTTGCAACAATCATCGAGTAATTGTTATTAATACAGTTCTTTCAAGGGTTTCCGAGATTATCGGAAACCCTTTTTTGTGCGGGCAGCTCCTTGAGAACTTTGTATGAGCTGCTCGCTAAGTAATGAACTAGAATATGATAAAAAGAGGAGTATAACATGCTATACATAATGCGTCATGGCAGGACGGACTGGAATGTGCGTCATAAATTGCAGGGAAGAACAGATATACCTCTTAATGATGAGGGCAAAATGATGGCGGCAGAAGCTGGGAAAAAGTATGCGGATATACATTTTGACATATGTTATTCATCTCCTTTAGAAAGAGCAAAAGAAACGGCGGAGATTTTCTTGAAGGGAAGAAATGTTCCTGTGTATACAGATGACAGACTTGTTGAGATGGGATTTGGAGTATATGAAGGAATAGAAAATTCATTTGCTATAGATGACTGTCCGATTAATACTCTTTTTAAGAAGCCTGATAAATATGTTACGGTTGAAGGCGGAGAAAGCTTTGAGGAGCTTTTCGCAAGAACAGGAGAGTTTATAGATAATGTGGTTATGCCACAGGTTAATAGTGGCAAAGATATACTGATTGTTGGACATGGTGCGATGAACTGCAGTATTATAGCAAAATTCAGAGGGACACCACTGGATAAATTCTGGGATGGAATGACTGATAATTGTCAGGTAGTAAAGCTTATATAATATTATAAAACACAATTTTTACGATTTATTCAGACCAAATCATGCTTGGTTTCGTATATAAGTATAGAAGTTAATAAATGAGACTTTGACTTACAACGGAAGGTTAGGATGGTGATTGGGATGAGTAGGAGAGATGGCAGGAGAAAATACAAAAGAAGAGGAAAAAGGAAGAATCAAATATTCCTTGTAATGATGACTATACTGGCATGTACGGTTACAATTGTATTAACAGTAAAGATGAATAATCAGAATGTCAGCAAAGGTGTAGCAGTTGGTGCAGAATATACAGCGATTAAGAGCGATGGTAATGTGACGGAGGAACAGCTTTCTGTAAGTGAAGAGACTGTAAATGATTTACCAGATGTATACAGAATAGAATGCTATGAATCGCTTAATCAGAATCCAGAGCTGCCAACAGGATGCGAGATTACATCGTTAACCTCCGTACTAAATTATTATGGCTGTAATGTTGATAAAACAACTATGGCAGATGAATATCTTAAGAAAGGCAATGGCAGCTTCTACGAAATGTTTCTTGGTAATCCAAGGGATAACACAAGTTATGGATGCATGTCACAGCCAATTGTTAATGCAGCTAATAAATATTTTAAAGTTAATAATATGTCAGCAGTTGCAAAGAATATCAGCGGAACAGATTTTAAAGAGATTCTTGGTATGGTTGCCCAGGGTGACCCGATAGTAATATGGAATACAATAGATATGAGACAGCCATATGAATCCAAGACATTTGTATTTAATGGGAAAGAATACACATGGATGTCTCCAGAACATTGTGTTGTAATTACAGGATATGATCTTAACAAGAATATTGTTTATATAATGGATCCTATGGAAGGTAATGTAACAAGGAATCTTGAGAAATTTCAATCAAGATATGAAGCGATGCACAGCCAGGCTGTCTATATTATAGAATAAATAAGGGAGGGCAATATTGTCCTCCCTTTAGTCATGTTATTAGTTTGATTTAATATTATGCCTTGCATTAAGCTTCCTGGCACAATGTATGAATGCAGGAAATAAAAATGCGTCAGCAGCAATCCATGCGATTGGTGAGGCGAGGCATGCACCCATGAATCCAATACTTGGAATGAGTATGATGGCTGCAAATGCACGGCCAATCATCTCTAAGATACCTGCTGATATTGCAAATACTGAGAAGCCCATACCCTGTATGCAGAAGCGGACCACGTTAACACCTGTAAGTGGAATGTAGAAGCATGCAGATGCAAGGATGAACTGTCTTGTAAGAGCAATTATTGTTGTCTCTGATGCATTAACGAATAATAATGCAATATAATCTGTAGTGAAATACAGTGCAATAAGTGAAAGAACACTGTATACTGAACCAATTATCATAGCAGAGCGTACGCCCTGACCAAGTCTTTTGATCTTGGCAGCTCCAACATTCTGTCCGGCATAGGTTGCCATGGTTGAGCCGAGTGCATCAAATGGACAACAGGTAAAGTTGAACATCTTAGAACCGGCAGTCATTGCGGCTACATATGTTGAACCAAGTGTATTGACAGCAGCCTGAAGGATTGTACTTCCGATGGCTGTTATTGAATACTGGAGTCCCATAGGAACACCGTTCATACACAAGTTGGTGATGAATCTTCTATCAAGTACCCTTTCTGATTTGTCACCTTTTAAGATGTCATATTTCTTATACATATATATAAGGCAGGTAAGTCCCGAAATTAACTGTGATGTTACAGTTGCCCAGCCAGCTCCGGCAACACCCATCTTACATACAAGAATAAGAAAGAAATCAAGTACTACATTTATTATTGAAGAAAGCACAAGGAAAACTACAGGTGTCTTACTATCGCCAAGCGAACGGATAACACCGGACACCATGTTGTACAGGAATACAGTTGGGATTCCTATGAATATAACTACTATGTAATTATAGGCATGGTCAATAATATCTGCCGGTGTATTCATGATAATAAGTATCCTGCGGCAGAATATTACGGATGCAAGCGTAAGCACTATGGCAAACACAATACTGCAGATATATCCGTTAAATACATATTTTCTAAGGTCAGCAGGCTTCTTTGCACCAAAGCATTGGGCAACCGGAATCACGAATCCGTTACAGACTCCCATACAGAAACCGATTATCATGAAGTTGATAGAACCTGTTGCTCCAACTCCGGCAAGAGCTTCAACACCGAGAGTTTTACCAACGATTATTGTGTCAACAAGGTTGTAGAACTGCTGAAACAGCATTCCGAACAGCATTGGAACTGCAAATCCAAGAATATGCTTGGAAGGCGAACCATTTGTCATGTCTTTTACCATAGGATTTCCTCACTTTCGTATATTTATAAAGCCAAATGATTATACTATATTTTTGTAAACTGTCAAACTGATTTTGCACGAATTTGAATTAATTTAACGAATTATTGTCTTAATATGAAATGTCTGTTAAAATGCATAGGTAATATTTATGCGGAGGCAGACATGAAGAAAACTTTTGATGTTAAGAGACTTACAACGTTGGCATTACTTACAACAATTGCACTGACAATATTTGTTGTGGAATCAGCGATACCTACGCTTGTTCCAATACCGGGAGTTAAGTTAGGGCTTGCCAATATAGTCACACTTTTTGTACTTAAGAGATATAAAGTCAGTGATGCGGCTATAGTGCTGGCTATGAGAATTATACTTGCAACAATATTTACAGGGCAGGCAGTATCATTTATATATAGTGTAAGTGGTGGATTCTTGTGCTTTGTTGTGATGGCAGCTGTTAATAAATTGCTTAGGGGACAGTATATATTCCTTACTGGAATACTTGGTGCGGTGTCGCACAATGCAGGACAGATTCTTGCTGCATTTTTCGTGTTAAGACTGTCAGGCGTGTTTGCATATATGCCATTTCTTGTGATAAGTGGCGTTATAACCGGCTTGTTTACAGGGCTTGTGTGCTTCTTTGCAGACAAATATATTCCTAAGAAGTTTACTATGTGATTGATTGGAGGAGCGTGTGAAAAAGAGGGTAATTGCTGTAGTTGCTGTGATTGTTCTGCTTGTCGGGGCAAGTGTGGCTTCTATTATATATATGAAATCAGGAAAGAATAACGGCAGAAAGACCGCTTATATATACAGAGATAACGAATTGTTAAGAACTGTTTCGTTAGATGATGTTAAGAATCCGTACACGTTCAGGATTGAATACGGGGATGGAGAGTATAATGATATTCTTGTCGAGAATGGAAAGATTAAGATTGCTGATGCAAGCTGTCCGGATAAGCTGTGTGTGAACATGGGCTATATATCTGAGCCTTTAATGCCAATCACATGTCTGCCTAATCATCTTGTTATCAGGATTGTGAATGACGGCGAAGAATCGCCGTCACTCGATGGTGTTGTGTATTAATTATTTCATCCAGCGGCCAGAAGCACCACATGGAAGTACAAGTCCGTTACTTGAAACAGGAAGACCTACTTCCTGTGAATCACAGTGTCCGCCAAAACTCTTAAGTTCTGTGCTTAACATATAAGTAAGAACGGCTGGCTGAAGACCTGTAGTGTATGAATTAATAAGGAAAAATAATGGTTCATCAGAAAGAAGCTGTGCACAAAGCTTAACAAGCGGGTGTATGGCTTCTTCTATTTTCCAGATTTCTCCTTTAGGACCACGTCCGTATGAAGGTGGATCCATGATGATTGCGTCGTAATGGTTGTCTCTTCTTATCTCTCTTTCTACAAACTTTACACAGTCATCAACTATCCAGCGGATAGGCTTGTCAATAAGTCCTGAAGATTGTGCATTTTCTTTAGCCCATGCGACTATACCCTTAGAAGCATCTACATGCGTAACATTAGCACCTGCGGCTGCACATGCAAGTGTTGCTCCACCAGTATAAGCAAACAGGTTAAGAACCTTTACAGGTTCGCTGCCACGCTTTTTCCTGGCATCAGAGATTATCTTTCCAAACCAGTCCCAGTTAGCAGCCTGCTCAGGGAATATTCCCGTGTGTTTGAAGCTGAATGGCTTTAAGTTGAATGTCAGCTCCTGTTCAAATGAAGGACTGTTGTAGTGAATCTGCCACTGCTGTGGAAGGTCAAAGAACTCCCATTCTCCGCCGCCCTTAGAACTTCTGTGGTAATGACCGTTCATATTCTTCCAGCCACGCTCTTTCTTAGGAGTGTCCCATATTACCTGTGGGTCCGGGCGTACAAGAATGTACTTGCCCCAGCGTTCAAGTTTTTCGCCCTTAGAGGTATCTATTACTTCATAATCTTTCCAGTTGTCAGCTATAAACATAATTAAGTATCCTTTTCTATATAAAAATGTGTTGCAGTTTGGTACCGCATTTGTTATTAAATAATTATATACGAAAATATTAATAACTGCAATCGTGCAAAAATGTTTTGAACAGGCATGTTTTATGTTAATATATTTCTATCGAAATCTGATTAAGGGGCGTTGCATATTGAAAAATGTTGGTTTAAAGAATATACGGAAAGATATTGTATCAGGAATAATTGTTGCTCTTGTGTCAATTCCTATATCAATGGGATATGCACAGATTGCGGGACTGCCAGCGGTGTATGGTCTGTACTGCTCTATTCTGCCAGTGCTTATATATGGACTTGTGACATCTTCTCCACAGTTTGTGTTCGGAGTGGATGCAACTCCGGCTGCACTTGTCGGTGGAACACTTGCAACGCTTGGGATAGTGTCAGGCTCTGAGGAGGCGAAGGCAGTAGTTCCGTCGATAACTTTAGTTGCAGCATTGTGGCTGCTGCTTTTCTTCTTTATCAAAGCAGGGCGTATTGTCAATTACATATCGACACCTGTAATGGGTGGATTCATAAGCGGTATTGGCGTGACAATAATTCTTATGCAGGCGGCGAAGCTGTTTGGCGGTAATGCAGGAACAGGAGAGGCAATAAAGCTTCTTATGCATATAGCCGGGGAGATGAAGTCGTTTAATCTGTTGTCAGCAGTGCTTGGAGTCGGAACGGTTATTATTATTCTTATTGCGAAGAAGTTCATTCCAAAGTTTCCAATGTCAGTACTTCTTATGGTGCTTGGTGCACTTGCAACTGCAATTTTTCATATTGACAGATGCGGTGTTAAGCTTCTTCCGCATGTTGATAAGGGGCTGCCGGGATTCTCGCTTCCTGATATGTCAGTTGTGTTTAAGAATCCGTCAGAGATAATACTTCTTGGACTTTCAGTGGCAGGTGTTGTCATGGCACAGACATTGCTTGCAACTAATAATTATGCCAACAAATATGGCTATAAAGTAAGCAATAACAGAGAAATTCTGTCTTATGCTGCTGCAAATGCGGCTTCTGCTGTAATTGGCGGATGCCCTTTGAATGGAAGCGTGTCAAGAACAGGAATTGCAGACCAGTTTGGCTGTAAATCACAGGTTATGTCAATAACAGCTTCTCTGACAATGCTTCTTATAGTGCTTTTTGGTACGCCGGTGCTTGAGTATCTTCCTGTACCAATACTTACAGGAATTGTTGTTGCGGCACTGATTGGAATTACTGAATTCGGGCTTGCAGTTAAATTATGGAAAACAGACCATACGGAGTTTGCAATATTTGTAGGAGCATTTTTAGGCGTTCTGTTATTGGGAACGATATACGGAGTTGTAATCGGTGTTATTCTTTCATTCATAGCTGTTATTGTCAAAGCGGTTGAACCACCAAGAGCATTTCTCGGAGTTATACCGGGACAGGAGGGTTTCTATAGTCTTAACAGATACCGCAATGTAAAGAAGATAAAAGGTGTGGTTATATACAGATTTAACGGGGCACTTTTCTTTGCGAATATTAATACATTTGTTGATGATATAGAAAAGAATCTTGATGATAATACTAAATGGGTAATTGTAGACGCCGGAGGTGTGGGTTCTATTGATGTGACGGCAGTTGACAGGCTTATGTCTTTATATAAGGCACTTGAAAAGAAAGGAATCAGATTCTATATTACAGAGCATGAACACACGCTTAATGACCAGTTAAGAGAGCTTGGTGCAGGCGAGTTTGTTGAAAAAGGTGTTGTAAGAAGAACTATTCCGCTTGCCCTAAGAGATGCAGGTCTTGACAGACCTTATCCTGTCGAGGAGGAGGAAGAAGAGCAGGCTGTTTCTGGCGAGGTACATGAGGATAACGAAAGACTTGCAGAAATTGAGTGGGCTTTTGGTGCAGATGCAGACGAATGGCTTGAGAAGATGGCAGCTGAGATGGCTGATGAGATTGGCAGTGTCAAGAAAGATGAGAAGAATGTTATTGTTGATGCTGAAAAGCATGCTGCATGGGGAAGAATAGGACTCTTTGATGAGAATGAACTGCTTGAGCGACTTGAGATGCATTTGTTTGATGATAAGAAATATCCTAATCTTGATATTGATGATATTGAGAAAAGAATTGATGAACGCCGCGTTGTTGTTGAGAAGAAGCTGGCACAGATTAATCCTGATGCAATACAGATGCTTAAGGAACACAGAAAACAGATACTTGACAGAATGAAGCTTCACAATCCGTATGCATATGAGCATATGATGGAGCAGAAGAAGAAGCATTATGAACATCTGAAGAAGAAAGACCCGGAGCTTGCACAGAAGCTTAAGAATTTCTATAATCTTTCAGATGACGACAAATAATTGATATAACGGAGATAATTGTGAATATATTAAATGTTGAAAAGGTCAGCAAGACCTATGGAGAAAAGGAACTTTTTAATAATATAAGTCTGGGAATTAACAGTGGAGATAAGATTGGACTTATAGGGGTGAACGGAACAGGAAAGTCTACACTTTTAAAAATTATTGCGGGCATTGAAGAGCCGGATGAAGGACAGGTTGTAAAGGGTAAGGGGATTGAACTTGCGTATCTTGCACAGACGCCTCTGTATTATGATAATGAAAATGTACTGGAATATGTTATGCGTGGAAAGCATGCGGACAGCCAGCCAAAAGCAAAAGAGATTCTTAACAAGCTTGGAATAACAAATCATGGCGCAATGATGAATATTTTATCAGGTGGTCAGAAAAAGAGAGCGGCACTTGCGAGAACTTTAGTTGAGCCGGCAAGACTTCTTATTCTTGATGAACCTACGAACCATCTTGATAATGACATGGTACTCTGGCTGGAACAGTTTATTAAGAATTTCAAGGGAGAACTTATCATGGTTACTCATGACAGGTATTTCCTTGATAATGTAACTAACAGGATTGTAGAGCTTGATAAAGCTTCCCTTTATAGCTACGATACGAATTATTCAGGCTTTCTTGAACTGAAGACCCAGCGTGAGGAGATGGAGAGGGCAACTGAGGCTAAGAGACAGAATATATTAAGGAAGGAACTCGCGTGGATAAGAAGAGGATGCCAGGCTCGTTCTACCAAGCAGCAGGCACGAATTGACAGATTCGAGGATATGAAGGAAGCTTCAAAGCAGGCGAGAGCCAGATTTGACAAGCAGCTTATGGATATGGATTCAGTCAGCAGCAGGCTTGGAAGAAAGACTGTTGAACTCCACAACATTTGCAAAAGCTTTGGAGAGAGGACAATAATTGACGATTTTACCTACATTTTTCTAAGAGATGACAGAATAGGTATTGTTGGTGATAACGGATGCGGCAAGTCTACGCTTATGAAGATTATAGCAGGCCAGCTTGAGCCGGACAGCGGCAGTGTTGAGGTTGGAGAGACTGTAAGAATCGGATATTTCATGCAGAAGAACGAACCACTTGACGACAGCCTTACCGTGCTAGAGTTCGTAAGAAGCATAGGCGAATATGTTACGACGGCAGATGGAAAGGCAACAGCGTCACAGATGTGTGAGAAGTTTCTTTTTACACCGAAGCAGCAGTGGACGCCTATAAGCAAGCTGTCAGGTGGTGAGAAGAGAAGACTTTATCTGTTAAGTGTTCTTATGAGTGCGCCAAATGTACTTATTCTCGATGAGCCTACCAACGACCTTGATATTGAGACTCTTGAGATTCTTGAGGAGTATCTTGATGGATTTGCAGGTATTGTAATCACAGTTTCACATGACAGATATTTCCTTGACAGAGTTGTTGACAGGATATTTGCATTTGAGGCAGGAGGCCACCTTACACAGTATGAAGGTGGTTATACGGACTACAGGGATAAATGTGTTTCTTCTATATATAATGTGGAATCAAATGGAACATCTGATGCGCCCAAATCAAAGGCAGCAGGTCAGGTGAAGAAAGCATATAACAGCCATGAGAATAAGATTAAGTTCACATATATGGAGCAGAAGGAATATGAGACTATAGATGATGATATAGAGGAGCTTGAAACTAAAGTTTCAGAACTTGATGACGAGATTGCAAAGAATGCAACTTCTTATTCTAAGCTTGCAGAACTTACTAAGGAAAAGGAAGATGTGGAAAGGCAGCTTGAAGAAAAGATGGAGCGATGGGAATATCTTAATGATCTTGCAGAAAAAATAGAGAAACAGAAACAGTAGTAAATATTAACAAAACAAGTGACATCAGAACAGATTATCTGGTTGAGCAAATCATATATTTATGGTATAATGATATATGATTTACTATATTAATCATATGAGGGAGGAGAAATTATGTTTTGCCCAAATTGCGGAACAAAGAATGAAGATGAGGCACTATTCTGTGGAAATTGTGGAACACGTCTAGTGATAGATGTGCCTCAGGAGACACCAGTGCAGGAAAGCGTAGCAGCAGAGCCAGAGGAAACACCGGTACAGGAGAGTGTAACAGCAGAGCCGGAGGAAACACCGGTACAGGAGAGTACACCAGTAGAGCCGGAAGTAACACCGGTACAGCGGAGTGCACCAGCAGAGCCAGAAGTAACACCGGTACAGGAAAGTGTGCCAGTTCAGCCACAGCAGGCTTTTGGTCAACAGCCTGTACAGCAGGCACAGTTTACAGGTCAGGTTTCTGGTCAGCAGCCTGCCAATAAAAAGCCTGCCAGATTCCCTAAGGGTATAATTGCAATTATAGCTGCGGGAGTAGCTGTGATAGCTGCCATAATTATATTTGTATGTGTGGGAAAGAATGTGACAGATTATAAGAAAACTGCCAAGCAGTATGTTAAGGCGGTTGCAGAGTGCGAATGGAATGATGCATATAGTCTTATTAATCTGCCTGATGGGGAGTTCCTGACTAAAGAAGTATTTATTAATGTTCATGCAGATGCGACAGGTGAGAAAGTTGAAAAGATGGCAGCAGACGACATTGTCTCAACATATAGCAAGATGCCTGGTAACAAGGCTGTTAAGGTCGGATATATAACAGATTCAGGAATGCAGTATAATGATGTGTATCTTACAGTAGCCAATAAGCACTATATGCTTTTCTTTAAGAAGTATAAAGTCAGCGCTGAGAATCTTGTGGTAAAGGATATTACAATAAAGGTTCCAAAGGGACTTGCGTTATATATTAATGATGTTATTGTCGGTGATGGATATAAGTCTGATGCATCTAAGAATGGAAACAGCTCTTCTGATGAATACGTTATACCATATCTTTTTAATGGAAAGAATGATATTAAGGTAACCGGAGAATTTATAGAGGACTACACAACACAGCTTTATGCAGCACATGATGAAGATACATTTACTGTTGGAACATACAATGCAAAATATGTTAATTCGAAGCTTGAAGAACTTAAGACACAGGCAAGAACAGATGTGGATGCAATAATTAACGCTGTACAGGCAAAGAAAGATTATTCAGCTATAGCCGACAGGGTGTGCAAAGAAGAAAAGAAGAACATAGAGTCAGCTTATAAGAATATTTACGACAGCTATAATGACAAATACAAAACTGTATCCGATTTGAAGATTTCCAAATTCACAGCTTCTATCGCGGATACATCTTTCAGAGTGGATTCAGATGACGGATGCCCAATGATTAAAGTTTCAATAAAACTTGGATATACATACAAGATACAGTATTCAGGAAGCGATAAGGCTAACGATAAGAATAATAGTAATAATTCAGCTTACATATATTATAAATCTGTCTCTTATACACATCTGACGCTGCCGACGA
>ERZ1027038.791-NODE-791-length-12102-cov-4.400266_pt1 | contig 12102 bp, 10 predicted proteins | sample MGYA00519439_ERZ1027038 | MGnify/ENA primary metagenome ERZ1027038 (study PRJEB26926, sample SAMN06164807) | human gut metagenome | biome: ENVO:00009003; feature: ENVO:2100002; material: ENVO:00002003 | host: Homo sapiens | place: USA | collected 2012 ... | reverse complement strand
CAGGCAATCTGGAATGAATTTTGGTTACGTTACTGTGAACGGAGTGAACAGTAACGTAGTTTTAAAATAGTGGAAAACAATTTACAGAAAGAATATTGTAAAGTATTTTACTGTCTGATATGATAGAAAGAGTTAATTTTACGGAGGAAAAAGAGATGAGTGAATGGATCAGAAAAATAAACTGGAAGTATGTGGTCGTAATGTTGATTGGAAATATAATCCTTGGTTTGGGAATTGCGATATTTAAACTTTCCGGACTTGGAAATGACCCTTTCAGCGGAATGGTAATGGCACTGGCAGAATGTGTGGGAATTGAATATGCCCGTTTTTTAATTCTTCTGAATCTGGGATTTTTTGTAATAGAAATTATCTGGGGAAGAAAGCTTATCGGATTGGGAACGATCATAAATGCGTTATTTCTTGGATATTTTGTTACATTTTTCTATAACTTGATCACATCTGTGATCGATGCACCGGATCAGATGGCAATGCAGGTGGTTACCGTATTTATTGGAGTTATCATAACAAGCCTTGGAATTTCCATGTACCAGCTTCCGAAACAGGGAGTTGCACCATATGACAGTATTTCTCTGATCATGACAGAGAAATGGCCGAAAATTCCGTATTTCTGGTGCAGAGTATCTAATGATGCGATCAGTGCACTGGTGTGTTGGCTTGCAGGGGGAATCGTCGGACTGGGAACACTGGTCAGTGCATTTGGATTCGGACCTTTTGTTCAGTTTTTCGATACACATTTTACATCAAAAGTGCTGGCAAAGCTGGAAAAATAATAAAAAACTGTCCTGTATATGCACATTATACGTAGAAAATAGGTGCACTACAGAGACAGTTTTTTTATTTGTCAGCCTGTTAACTGCATATATGGCATGCTTCACATGCAGATGGCGTAGTAGCGCATCCTCCCATAGCAGTTTCACGCAGTTCTGCAGGAAGCTTTTTACCCACGGTAAACATCGTCTGGATCATTTCGTCCAGAGGAATCAACTGCGGGATTCCTGCGAGAGCCATTTCTGCGGCAATTATAGCGTTTGCCACACCTGCAGCATTTCTGTTCTGACATGGATATTCTACCAGACCGCCGACCGGATCGCATACCAGACCAAGCATGTTCATAAGAACAGTAGATGCAGCAAAAGTACATTCTTTCGGTGAACCTCCCATCAGCTCTACAGCAGCAGATGCAGCCATTGCAGATGCAACCCCTACCTCGGCCTGGCATCCGCCTACCGCACCTGCAACAGTTGCATTTCGCATTGCCAGATAACCAATGGCACTTGCGTTAAATAATGCCCGTATAATCTCTTCATCAGAGAATTGATAATGTTCCTGCATTGCCAGCATCAGCCCCGGTACGATTCCGGCAGAACCGGCAGTAGGAGAGGCCACGATCAGCCCCATGGAGGCATTCGTTTCCAGTGTAGCCATAGCATAAGTAATTGCCTTCTGAAGCAGATTTCCGCAGAGACCTTTTTTCTCCTGAGCGTGGAGACTCAGCTTTCTGGCTTCGCCGCCGATCAGACCACCCATAGATTTTACCGGCTGTCTGATTGGTGAGAAAGCAGCATCTTTCATAATTCCCAGTACTCGTGTCATTTTTTTATTTACAATCTCAGAGGCTGTTTCGCCAAGCTCAATCTCACGGATACGCATAATCTCTGAGATAGGAAGATTTTTTTCTTCACAGAGTGCTAAGAGTTCATTTGCATTTTTAAAATCCATGATAAAAATCCTCCTTTCTTTACATCTGTACGATCATAACTTCATGAATATTCGGGTTCTCGCGAATCGCAGGAACGATATTCTCAGGAAGTTTGCCGTCAGATTCTACGATTGTATAAGCAATCTCTCCCTTGCTTTCACGGAACAGACGCATAAATGCAATATTGATATTGCGGTCACTCAGGCATTTGGTAATATAGGCTACAACGCCGGGAGTGTCCTGATGAATCACGATCACTGCACTGTACTCGCCTGTAAAGTCTACCTGTACGTGATTGATATCTACAATACGGACCTTGCCTCCTCCAAGGGATTCGCCGCGTACGGTCATTTTCTGACCTTTTTCATTTTCCATGCAGATATCTACGGTGTTCGGATGAATATCTGTTTCCTGCTCATTTGGAGTGAAAGAGAATTTCAGACCTTTTTCATGAGCAATATCAAAAGAATTTCGGATGCGCATATCATCAGTAGAGAATCCCATAATACCACCCAGCAGAGCTCGGTCAGTACCGTGACCATGGTAAGTTTTTGCAAAAGAGCCGTACAGGATGAAGTCGGCTCTCTTTAATGGGCCTTCGATCATTTTCTGGGCAAGATAGGAAATACGCGCCGCACCTGCGGTATGTGAACTTGAAGGACCGATCATGTTCGGCCCCATAACATCAAATACACTGATAAATGACATATTTTTTCTCCTGTGAATATCAATTATAGTCTTGCATGTTTATGGCAATAATCTTATTATTTGCAAATTTCTGATTATATTCTATCATTTAGGAATAAAAGAAGCAAACTTATCGTTAACATTAACAAAAATTAATGTAAAAAATGAGAAAACAGGGTTGCTTTTTCTCTACTGGGCGGTTACAATAACTGTGCAAATTGAAAATAATTTTAAAAATGCTGTTTCAAAATAGGGAACAGCATAAAATTTGCTGTTAGAAATCAGATTCCCGAAAACAGGGTCTGATATCCGAAATCGTAAATTTTAAAGAAAAGGCAGGTGGAACAGAATGGATAATTGCGATTCTCATGGGCGAAGTAGTAGCACAGGATCTGAATTAAAAAGAGTATATGAGTATAGCAGCCGTTTTTGTTCTGCTGTAGTCATATATTTTCAGGATTTTCCATGTATGCATATAAAATAGAAGTTTTTTACTGTCTGTGATCTGACAGTTTCTGTATGTGGAAGATCGGATGTCTTTTTCATTTCTTATCCTGTATTTATGAAATTCCCCCGAATCATGCAATTACATATTGAGCAGTAATGATCCGGCGAAGATGCCGGACAGTTACGGACAGCGGATGAATAGCAGGTTATGGTTTGATACCCTGCAGTTTATTGTGCTGGAAAAAGCATGGAAGAAATAGCAGTAAAATGTAATAAATAACAGACTGCTTTCTTTTGGTGTGCTTTTATGCAAAAAAACGGAGGATGAAAGAATGGAGAAAAGAGTACAGGATTATTCCAAAGAAATTCTGAAGATCATCCGCAGCAACACCTCTCCGGCCGTTATGGGAGAAAGGCTGCAGGATTATCATGAGAATGATCTGGCAGATGTAATGCCGAAACTGACTGTACAGGAGCGGTGCAAGCTGTACCGTATCCTGGATACAGATATGCTCTCTGATATTTTTGAATATACAGATGAGGAGAATGCAGCAGAGTATCTGAATGAAATGGATGTAAAAAAAGCAGCAGCCATTTTATCCAGAATGGAGACAGATGCTCTTGCAGATGTATTAAATAAAGTTGAAAAAACAAAGAAAAAAATACTGATCGATCTGCTTGAACCTGAGGTTCGACGTGATGTGGAGATGATCGCATCCTTTGATGAGGATGAGATCGGAAGCCGTATGACAACAAATTATATTGTGATCACAGATAAACTGACAGTTAAGCAGGCAATGAGCAGTCTGATCGAACAGGCTGCAAAAAATGACAATATCTCCACTATTTTTGTAGTGACAGAGCAGCAGAAATTTTATGGGGCCATTAATCTGAAAGAACTGATCATTGCCAGACGGGATGATCTGCTTGAGAATCTGGTGGTGACTTCCTATCCATATGTATATGCGGAAGAGAATATTGATGAATGTATCGAAGAACTGAAAGATTATTCTGAGGATTCTATTCCGGTTCTTGACAACGATAATCAGCTTTTGGGTGTTATCACATCTGCCAGTATCATTGACCTGGTTGATGATGAGATGGGTGATGACTATGCGAAGCTGGCCGGTCTGACTGCAGAAGAGGATTTAAAGGAGCCACTGAAAGAAAGTATGAAGAAACGTCTGCCCTGGCTGATCATTCTTCTGGGACTTGGCATGGTAGTTTCCTCAGTGGTAGGAATTTTTGAGAAGGTGGTGACTGCACTTCCAATCATTATGTGCTTCCAGTCTTTGATCCTTGATATGGCAGGTAATGTGGGTACCCAGTCTCTGGCTGTGACGATTCGTGTGCTGATGGATGAATCTCTGACAGGTAAGCAGAAACTGGAACTTGTGTGGAAGGAAATGAGAATTGGTCTGTGTAATGGCGGACTTCTTGGAATTCTGTCTTTTGCGCTGATTGGATTGTATATTTATCTGTTTAAAGGAAAAACACTTTTGTTTTCCTATGCAGTATCCGGATGTATCGGTGTGGCACTGTTGCTGGCTATGTTGATCTCCAGTGCAGTAGGCACCTGTATTCCATTGTTCTTTAAGAAGATCAATATTGACCCGGCAGTAGCATCAGGTCCGCTGATCACAACAGTGAATGACCTTGTTGCAGTAATTACCTATTATGGCCTGAGCTGGCTGTTCTTATTAAAAATGCTGAATCTTGCAGGCTGAATTTCAGATAATAAAAACAGAAAGAGGGATAAAATCTTTATGGATTTAAAACAATTACAGTATTTCGTAGTATGTGCGCAGACTGGTTCATTCAGTGATGCTGCGAAAAATCTGTATTCTACACAGCCCAGTGTCAGCAAGGTGATCAAGGGACTGGAAGATACGCTGGGAATGCAGCTTTTTGAACGGCTTCCAAGAGGAATCAGACTGACAGTACAGGGGCACAAGATTTATGAATATGCGTCGAAAATTATAAATGAAGTAAATGTTCTGGAAAATATGGCTTCCAGCGGAATGACAAAATGGATCCGGATATCTTTAAATCCCAGTTCCTGGTTTGCCAATCAGTTTGTAGACTTTTATAATGAAACCTATGAAAAAAAGTACCATTTCCAGGTAACAACAGCAGGCGTACAAAGCGTAATGGAAAGAGTACGGGATTATATGGATGACATTGGTTTTGTATATATCCTCAGTCAGCAGAAGGAAAATTTCCTGTATGAACTGTCAAAAAACAAAATGTATTTTGAACCCATCTATGAAACAGATGTAATGCTGTATCCGGGACGGCTGACAGAACTTTACAATTCCGGCAAAGAGAGGGCAGAACTGGAAGACCTGGAAGGAATCCGTTTTATACAGAATTATCAGGATGAATTTTTTGACATCGGTGCTGTAAAAGAAGATGCATTCCAATGGAAGGATATTGACATTTCCGTGCTGACCAACAGTGATTATATTATGGAAAAAATGCTGAAGAACAGTAAGGTGGCAAATATAAGCGGAAGTTACCTGTCAGAAAACAAAGAAGGAACTACACCGGGAATCCCTCTGGATCTTGGAGACAGTAAAGTGATCTTTGGTTTTATACTCCACAAAGGAGAAGAAATGGATGAGAGTGTGGCAGAGCTTGTGGAGTTTTTAAAGAGCAGACTGCCGAAGCATTAATAAAAATTGCAGTTGACTTTTTAACTTATTTTGCATATACTAATAGTAGCTAAGAAATGAAGTGAAATTTCCATGAAGCGAAACGAAAGCCCTCAGAGTTGCCGCTCTGAGGGCTTTCTTGCTCGTTACGGGGAGCTGTTCCGTTTAGACTGTTGCTGTCTAATGTCCGCTGTCCAGCCATTTGCATATGTAGTAGCTAACTACGCCTGCTATGACAGAGACAAGAAATGAAGTAAAAATTGCTTCCATGAAACTCACCTCCTTCCTGCAGGAGGTTCGACAGCTCTTGTAGTATAACATAGTTTAGAACAAAATGGGATGGTTGTTTTAAATTATTGCTGATATTAAAAAAACTATTCCAAAAATGACGATAGATATTCAAATTAAGAATAGCTTATAACCCCCAGGGTGGGTTGTGGGCTATTTTTGCTTTTGTTAAACTGAATGATGGCAAATTAGGAGTACAATTTTCAAAAATTATAAAATGGAGATAATCAAATGAGAAAATATGCATTCAGACGACTGCTTCAGCTGATTCCCATTTTGTTTGCGATTACTTTTCTCTCTTATGGCATGATGCGGATTGCGGGAAGTGATGTAGTAACACAAAAAATGGAAAATACAGGACAGATCCTGTCAGAAGATAAGTTAAATGCAGCCAGAGAACAGCTGGGACTGGACAAACCATTTCTGACCCAGTATTTTGTGTGGCTTGGGAAATTGCTTCATGGAGATATGGGAAACAGCTATGTATCCAGTCTTCCGGTTTTTGATACGTTCATATCGAAGCTTCCGGCAACGCTGCTTCTTACAGTGACATCTATTTTGCTGACTATCATCATATCAATCCCTCTGGGGATTCTGTCAGCAGTAAAACAGAATACGATCACGGATTATCTGATCCGTTTATGCAGCTTTATAGGAAACAGTCTTCCTAATTTTTTTGTATCATTGCTGTTAATGTATTTTCTTGCGATCAGGCTGAGGATTTTTCCGGTTATATCCAAAGATGTAAGTTTAAAGAGTGTGGCAATGCCAGCGATCACTCTGGCAATTGCCATGTCAGCCAAGTATCTCCGCCAGGTCCGTGCAACTGTGCTGGATGAATTAAGCAAAGACTATGTGGCAGGAGCGAAAGCAAGAGGAGTAAAGTTTTCTGTCACTCTTTGGAAAAGTGTTATGAAGGCTTCGCTGGTAACCATCATTACCTTGCTGATGCTGTCAGTGGGAAATCTGCTGGGAGGAACTGCAATCGTAGAATCAATCTTTATGTGGGATGGAGTTGGAAAGATGGCAGTAGATGCCATCTCCATGCGTGATTATCCTATTATTCAGGCCTATGTTATGTGGATGGCGATCATCTATGTTGTAGTAAATCTGCTTACAGATCTGTCATACCGGTTCCTGGATCCGAGAATCCGTCTGGGAGGTGTGAAACAATGAGTGAAAAGCAGAATAAAAATGTGACAGTGCGTGTACAGAAGATTAAGAAAAACCATATAAAACAAAAGCTGATCTTTTTTCTTATTCTGGCAATAGGGCTTGTAATACTTGCAATTTTTTCAGAGCATCTCTGTCCATATGACCCTTATGCACAGGATTTGGCAAGTGCACTTCAGCCCCCCAGTCTTCAACATCCTATGGGAACAGATACATATGGGAGAGATATGCTGTCCAGAGTGATAAGTGGTGCAAGAGCCAGTATTTTCTCTACCTTTATTCTGGTTGCGGTGATCTCCGTGCTAGGAACAGCTGTGGGTGTATGCTGCGGATATTTTGGCGGAGCTGCAGATGCTGTTATGATGAGGATTTCAGATGTATGTCTTGCTTTCCCCGGGCTTGTATTTGCCATGGCGATCGCGGCTATTCTTGGGGGAGGCATTCAGAATGCTGTTATAGCACTGGCAGTAGTAAGCTGGCCGAAATATTCACGTATTGCCAGAGGGCAGACTCTGGCATTAAAAGAGGAACCCTATATTCATGCTGCCATACTTGCAGGTGACAGCTCAGGTCAGATTATGCTCAGGCATATTCTTCCCAATATGCTGGGACCTGTTCTGGTAACAGCCATGCTTGACATTGGTACTATGATGATGGAGCTTGCGGGCCTGTCATTTCTTGGACTGGGAGCACAGATTCCCATGGCTGAGTGGGGAAGTATGATGAGCAGCGGACGAAGTATGATCCAGACATATCCATGGGTAGTATTATCACCTGGAATTGCAATTTTTATATCTGTGGCAATTTTCAATCTGTTAGGTGATACAGTCCGTGACTATCTGGATCCGAAGAACAGCCGTTCATGATAAGTAATATGAAAACAAACGAGGAGGAAAGAAAATGAGAGCAAAGAAATTTCTGGCAATGGCAATTGCCCTGGGGCTGGCGGTAGGAGCGACAGCTATGCCAACACTGGCAGCAGACAAAAAGACATTGGTATTTGGCGATACCACCTTTAATGCGGAAAATGAAGAGGCAGATATTAATCCACAAAATACATATGCAGGATGGGCGTGTATCCGTTATGGAGTAGGGGAAACTCTTTTCCGTTATTCCGATACCATGGAGATAGAGCCATGGATCGCAAAAGAGTATGAAAATATTGACGAGCTGACCTGGAAGATCACACTGAATGACGGAGTTGTGTTCTCCAATGGACGTGCCTGTGACGGAGAGGCAGTAAAGGAAAGTCTGGAGGCTCTGGTTGCCAATCATGAGCGTGCAGCAGGAGATCTCTGTATTGATACCATCGAGGCTGACGGAAATACTGTTACCATAAAGACTACAGAACCGAAGCCTGCACTGATCAATTATCTCAGTGATCCTTATGGATGTATTATTGATATGCAGGCAGGTGTCAGTGATGATGGGATTGTAATCGGTACAGGTCCTTATGTGGCCACTGAACTGGTGACAGATGATCATGTTAATCTTGTAAAAAATGAAAACTACTGGAACGGAGATGTAAATGTGGATGAGATCACTGTCCGCACAATCTCTGACGGTGATACACTGGCAATGGCTCTTCAGGCAGGGGAGATCAATGCTGCCTATGGTATGGCATATGCAAGCTATCCTTTATTTGAAAATGATGACTTTACATTTACCAGTACAGCTACAAGCCGTGCATTCTATGCATGGATGAACTTTGAAAGTCCTGTAACATCTGACCCGGCAGTGCGTAAAGCAATTGCCATGGGTATTGATAAGGACAGCTTTGTGTCTGTGCTTCTGAATGGATATGGATATCCTGCAGTTGGTGTTTTTCCGGATACCTTCTCTTTTGGCGGACAGAATCTGACAACAGAGAGCTATGATCCTGATGGGGCAAAGAAGGTTCTGGAGGAAGCTGGATGGGTGGATTCCGATGGTGACGGTATCCGTGAAAAAGATGGACAGAAACTGGAAATCCGCTGGCTTACTTATCCAAGCCGTCAGGAGCTTCCGCTTCTTGCAGAGTCTGCACAGGCGACCTTAAAAGAAATCGGTATGGATGTTCAGGTGAATTGTACCTCTGATAATAATACTATCCGTAAAGATCCTACATTATGGGATGTATATGCAAGTGCCATGGTAACTGCACCTACAGGAGATCCGGAGTATTTCTTCACTTCCTGTACACTGGATGAATCTGCAAGCAATAACGGACATTATCACAGTGATAAACTGGAAGATCTGGAAAAACAGATGAAGCAAGAATTTGATGCAGATAAGCGTTCAGATCTGGCGATTCAGATGCAGCAGACAATCCTGGATGACAATGCCTATGTATTCTGCTCTTACCTGAGAATGAGTATGATCATGCAGTCTAATGTAACAGGACTGACTGCACATCCATGTGATTATTATGAACTGACAGCGGATTTGGATATCAACTAAACTGTAACAATAAATGAAGAATATGTGAACGATGATATTTCAGGGGCAAAAGATATTTTGCCCCTGATTTGGTAAGTATTAACAAGGATGGTTTACAGAAATGGATAGAAAAATACTGACCTACGATTCCGTAGAGATATCATTTGGCGGGAAAGCGGTGGTTCATGATGTGAGCTTCTCCCTTGAACATGGAGAGATACTTGGCCTTGTGGGAGAATCCGGCAGTGGGAAAAGCACCCTGATCAAAGCCGCAATGGGACTTCTGGGACCGGATGGTCTTGTGACAAGAGGAGATATCCGATATATGGATCAGAATATTCTGGATATACCGGAGAAAGAAAAAAGAAAGATCAGAGGTGCAGGAATTGGCATGATCTTTCAGGATGCAGGTGCTTCCCTGTGCCCGATCCGCACCATTGGAGAGCAGATTTACGAAAGTATGTGTGCACATACAAAGATAACAAGAAGTGAGGCCAAAACCAGGGCAATGGATCTGTTTGACAAACTGAATTTTAAGGACAGCCAGCGCGTGTGGGACAGTTATCCATTTGAACTGTCTGGCGGAATGAATCAGAGGGCAGGTATTGCAATCGCCATGCTTATGAATCCGCCTATCTTATTTGCAGATGAGCCGACCAGTGCTCTGGATGTGTCTGTACAGCGTCAGGTTGTAAAGGAAATGCTTAAGTTAAGAGAGTTGTTTGGAACTGCAATCGTGATCGTGACACATGATATCGGAGTAGTCCGGGCAATGGCAGATACTGTGTTGGTTTTGAAAAATGGTAAAACAATAGAATATGGCACAGCAGACCGTGTACTGGATCATCCCCAGGATCCCTATACCAGGAAATTGCTGGAGGCTGTACCAAAGCTGCAAAGGAAGGTCAGAGTATGAGCATACTTTTAGAGGCAGAACATTTAACAAAAACATTTACCCAGAGAGGAAAAAATCCTTTTAAAGCAGTAAATGATGTAAGCTTTACACTGGAAAGAGGAGAAACGCTGGGAATCGTAGGGGAATCCGGCAGCGGGAAAAGTACCATAGCAAAGCTGATCACCCGGCTGACTGACATCACAGAGGGTACGCTGAAATTTGAAGGAAAAGATATTACAAGACTGAAACAAAGTCAGCTGAAAGAGATATATGGAGATATACAGATGGTTTTTCAGAATCCGGTGGGTTCTTTTGATCCCAGAAGGACACTGGGTGACGGAATCGGTGAGAGCCTTAGAAACCGTGGAATGAAAAAGGCTGATGTGGAGAAGAGAGTAGCAGAATTGCTTGAGCAGTGTGGTCTTGAGAAGGAATATGCAAAAAGATATCCTTATGAGGTAAGTGGCGGACAGTGTCAGCGGGCTGCGATCGCAAGAGCCCTGGCAGTGGAACCAAAAGTTCTGATCTGTGATGAGGCAACCAGTGCCCTGGATGTAACCATACAGAAACAGATCATGGAGCTTCTGGAAGACCTGAAAGAGAAGAAGGGGCTGTCTTTTATCTTTATTTGCCATAATCTGGCTCTTGTCCAGATGTTCTGTGACAGGGTTCTGGTACTGTATGAGGGAAAAGTAGTGGAAAGCGGAATTCCCGATGATATCATTAATGAACCAAAGGAAGAATATACGCGGAGACTGGTGGATGCGGTACTCTCGTAATTTTGATTTTCTTTTTGGAATTGCGATAGTGGTATGAAAAATACAGGCAAAACCATGCCTGATAAGAATATGTAAATATCCCCCTAGGTAGGTTGTTGACACTTTAACGTGGTGCTACAATACAGTTGTTTGTAAGGTGCGCGCCAGATAAAATAATATTTTCACGGGAAAGGAAGTATATTTATGCATATACCTGAAAATTATTTAAGCCCGTCAACATGTGCTGTAATGACAGCAGCCATGCTTCCGGTGTGGGGATATTCTATTCATAAAATAAAAACAGAGATACCGAAATCAAAGATGCCGCTTCTTGGTATTGGGGCAGCCTTTTCATTCCTGGGAATGATGTTTAATGTTCCGCTTCCGGGCGGTACAACAGGACATGCAGTAGGGGGAACTCTTATTGCCATACTGACAGGAAGTCCTGCAGCCGGGTGCATAGCGGTTTCTATTGCTCTGCTGATACAGGCCCTTCTTTTTGGAGATGGCGGAATCCTTGCATTTGGGGCAAACTGTTTTAATATGGCATTTATATTGCCATATCTGGGCTTTTTCCTGTATAAACTTCTTTTGAAGAAAACAGGTATGCGCAAACTTAGCGCGGCAATTAGTTCATATATAGGTATTAATGCTGCGGCCTTTTGTGCAGCTGTTGAATTTGGTATTCAGCCACTGCTGTTCAAAAATGCAGAAGGCCAGGCTCTTTATTGTCCGTATCCGCTAAGTGTATCAATACCTGCAATGATGATCGGACATATTACATTATTTGGTCTGGCAGAGATTATTCTGACAGTAGTGGTACTTACCTTTGTTGAAAAAGTTACACCAAAAGCATTGGATGCTGTTCCGGATAAGACAGCATTTAAACCACTGTATATACTGATGGCTGTTCTCATCGTACTGACTCCTCTGGGACTTCTGGCAACCGGTACTGCCTGGGGTGAATGGGGTGCTGATGAAATCGCTGGTCTGGTAAGTGGCGGAAGCCAGCTTGGATACACTCCGTCAGGAATGACCAATGGATTTGAACTGTCAACTTCG
>ERZ1027038.783-NODE-783-length-12255-cov-4.716967_pt1 | contig 12255 bp, 9 predicted proteins | sample MGYA00519439_ERZ1027038 | MGnify/ENA primary metagenome ERZ1027038 (study PRJEB26926, sample SAMN06164807) | human gut metagenome | biome: ENVO:00009003; feature: ENVO:2100002; material: ENVO:00002003 | host: Homo sapiens | place: USA | collected 2012 ... | reverse complement strand
AGCGCTAGTCTCGTGGGCTCGGAGATGTGTATAAGAGACAGGCTGCATATAGTCCTTGTCGTCGGCCTTGCTCTTCCAGATGCCGTAGGTGTCGTCGTAGACGTAGGTGTCGGCGCTGTTCACCAGCTTGAACTTCAGGCCCATCAGCTCGTCGTAGCTGTAGGTGCGGAAATCGCTGGGGACATCGACGTTCTGGTTCTGGGCGAACTGCTGTATCATCTTATCCAGCTCGGCGGAGTCCCGCAGACCCATGGAGTAGAGGGCGTAGTCGGTCACAGTGCCGTATTTGCTCAGCACGGCGACACATTCGGTGGGCTTTTCGGGCCAGCGGCCGGCCTTGACTTCGTACTGGGACTTATAAAGGTCGCTGTTGGCGGGCAGCTGATAGAAAACGCTGGTGTTGCTGCCCATGCTGTTCATCAGGCTGCTGGTGACAGAGGTGGAGCCGGAACCCGAGCTTCCCAGACCCAGCATCGAGAGGGTGGAGTCCGGGTTGACCTGATGCACACTGCCGTCGGCGTCCTGCCGGTAGATCTGGGGCGAGACGCTGTAGGAATACTCGATGGAGGTGGCGTCATCCGCAATGGTGGACTCGTCGCTGTCGAGATATTTCTTTAAGGAAGTGAGGTCGTTGGACGTCAGGCCCGACACCATCTTGGTGATGAGCTGGCGGACCGAGACCATTCCCTCCACGCCGCCGGAGGTGTCCTTTTTGCCGTCCTCGTCGGTGGGCAGGCCGGTGGCTGTGGTGCCGCCGCTGCTGCCCGAGGACAGAAAGCTCGTGATGTCCACGCCGCTGCTCAGGATCTGCAGCGGGTATTCGCTCAGGGTGGAGCGCTCCATGTCGGCGATGTAGGCGTTGACGCCGGTGGACAGCGAGATGATGAGGGCGATGCCGATGATGCCGATGCTGCCCGCAAAGGCTGTGAGCAGGGTGCGGGCCTTTTTGGTGCGCAGGTTGTTGAAGCTCAGGGCCAGCGAGGTGAGCCACGACATGGACGAACGGCCCATGTTCTTATGGATGGGAGGGGCAAGCTTTGTGTCGTCCGGCTCGAAGGGGCGGGTATCGTCGGTGATGGCGCCGTCCCGCAGACGGACGATGCGGTTGGCATACTGCTCCGCCAGTTCGGGGTTGTGCGTGACCATGACCACGAGGCGGTCTTTTGCCACATCCTTCAGCAGCTCCATGACCTGGATGCTCGTCTCGCTGTCCAGTGCGCCGGTGGGCTCGTCGGCCAGCAGGATGTCGGGGTTGTTGACGAGGGCGCGGGCGATGGCCACGCGCTGCATCTGGCCGCCCGACATCTCGGTGGGGCGCTTGTGGAGCTGGTTCCCGAGGCCCACCTGCCGCAGCGCCTCGGCGGCACGGCGGCGGCGCTCAGCGCCCGATACGCCCGAGATGGTCAGGGCCAGTTCGACATTGGCGAGGACGGTCTGGTGGGGGATGAGGTTATAGCTCTGGAACACGAAGCCGACGGTGTGGTTGCGGTAGGAGTCCCAGTCCCGGTCGGTGTAGCGGCGGGTGGAGATGCCGTTGATGATGAGCTCGCCGCTGTCGTAGCGGTCGAGGCCGCCGATGATGTTGAGCAGCGTGGTCTTGCCCGAGCCGCTGGGGCCGAGGATGGCGACAAATTCGCTGTCGCGCAGGTTGAGGCTGACCCCGTTGAGCGCTGCCTGTGTCAGATCGCCGGTGGTGTATTTCTTTTCGATATTGATAAGCTGAAGCATTGGCCTGCCTTTCCGGCAGCAGAACGGGGAAGTGTCTGCTGGCCTATTCCGCCCGGCATTTGTGGACGGAGAGGGAAACATAGTATCTGCTTGATTTTATCAGAAGAATATGAACATTTTATGTCGTAACGGGTGCCAAGTTCTGTGTTTTTTGCCGAAGGATGGAAAAGCGCTGCATCCTGCGCGGAAAAGCGTCCCAAATCAGGAGAATGCGGCAGATGTGTCTTGATTTTTGGAGCGGTTGATGGTATTCTTGAGACAGTATCCATGTTAATATTTTCAGTGTTCCAAAATTCGACGAAAACTGACGCAAATTTGTCGTTGCAACTCCTTTCGACGCTCCATACAATTTTATACAGTATCGTATAAAATGGCTTGTCCGGCATAAGTGGAAGGGCCGGACAGATGGGGCAAGGAGGATGCAGAATGAAACAGGATATCCCGTTGGTGAGGAGATTTTCGACGCTGGAACCGTATCAGGAGGCGTATACCCTTGCCTGTTCTCTGGAGACGGAGGGACAGGGCTGCTGGCTGACCGTGAGCCGGACAAAGGCTCCGGACGACCCGGCAGTCACGGCCCGTACATGGGTCCCGGCCCCGGAAGAGGAGTGCGGACGGCTGCTGCAGTTTTTGTATGAGAATTCGGTCCAGCCGGAGCTGTGGCAGGATGTTATTTCCTGCTGGTATCCGCAGGCGAAGCAGGCAGAACACCTGCAGGAAGGGAGGCGCGTCGTGTGAGCTATGAGGAACAGGACGTCATATGGCGCGTAGCGCTGGCCAGCTATGACCCCAGAGAGATGCGGGTATGGACACGCTATCTCGAGGAGCGCAACCCGGCCATCCGCTGCACGGGCTACCGCAGCAGCCGGACGCTGCTGGAACGGCTCGAGCAGGGCGATGTGGACGTTCTGGTGCTGGGCGGCAGGCTGGAGGACATGGACAGCATCCGGTTCCTGCCCAAGATACGCGGCCTTGCCCGCAGCCTCTGGTGCTTCTGCGGGACGACGGACGCAACGAGAAGTCGGCAGTGGAGAGCCTGAGTCAGGAGGATGCATGCTACCTCATCCGTCAGGCCACACTGGAAGATATGCTGCAGGAGCTGCGCGCCCCGGCCCACCGCCCGGCGGAGAGCCTGGAAAAGCGCTGCGAGCGCATCTATCGCAGCTGGGGCGTGAGCACCTGCGACGCCAACAAGCGCTACCTGACCGGTGCGCTTCGGGTGATGATGGGCTCCGACCACCGTCTGGCCATCCGCAAGGAGATATTAGGGCCGGTGGCGGAGGAATACGGTCTCACCGTGGCGGCTGTGGACAGCGCCCTCCGGCGGCTGCTGGAGACGCTGGACGAGACCGGTACCCAGACATGGCGGGATTTTCGAAAAGAGTATGGCTTAGAGCGCAGGAAGGTGACCATCGGCCGCCTGCTTTATGCGCTGGAAAGTAGACTGAGTCAGCAGTGAGGTGCTGACCACACGACGCGGAGGTAGAGCAGAATGCGCAGGCGAAACGATGGAGCAGGAGCCTCCCCTCAGGAGGAGTTTGGGGATGTGTGCTTCCATGCCCTTGGCATCATCGACCAGAACCGGGAGTATCTGCAGATGCATCTGCTGGCGTCGGCCGACCTGCCCACCCGGCAGGCACTTTCAGACATCCAGATAGAGTCTGCCCGGCTGGACCGCACGGTACGCAATGCCATAACACTTTATCAGCTGGAAAATGAAGAGCTGAGCGAGCTGCAGCCTCTGGACCTGTGCGGTCTGTTGGAAAAAGCGGGCCGTCTGGCCCCGGACATCCAGCGGTCGCTGGAAATAACGCTCACGGCGGAGAGCGGGGGCATCGAGCACTGCGCCGTCATGGGCGTCCCCGATGAGGCCGAACAGCTGCTGCTCCACCTCATCTCCAACGCGCTGCGGGCCTGCGATGCAGGCGGCAGGGTGTGGGTGAGCCTGAAACAGAAAAAGACGGGCGTCGCGCTCCGGGTAGAAGACAACGGCTGCGGCCTGATGGAGGAAGACCCCATCGAGAACAACCGCCGCTTCCTCAGCGGCGCAAAGCTGGGCCTCCGCATCTGCAAGCTCATCTGCCGCCGTGCAGGCTGGAAGCTGACGCTGACGGCCCGGCCGGGCGGCGGCACCCGGGCGCAGGTGGTGTTCCCGCTGGCCTCCTGCGAGGACATCCCGCCGGAAATGGAACTCCACTCCGGCGAGGAGAACGACATCCGCGCAGCGCGGTTCGCAAGCCGGGCGGCACAGGAGATCCTTCTGCTGCGGAGATATTGAACGAGACAAAAAGGCATCTGCAATGCGGCCGGGACGGCGCAGCGCAGATGCCTTTGCTTTGTGTGCGGGACAGGGAAGAGAGCAGAAAAATTGACAAACGGTAAAGAATCTTAGTAGAAACAGCCCGAAATTCACAGAAAAGTTTGCGAAATTAACAAAATGTTTAACTTTGAAAGGTGATTTTACTGTTTTTAAGGTGTAAAATAATCCCGAATGATTGATTGTCAGCCGGATTTGGTTTATAATACCCATGTATGCGAGTCTGAAATTTGATTCGTTAGCAAACAACTTCTGCCCGGGCCGGAGAGCCCTGTGTGCAGAGGGAGAGTGCATTGTCCTTCAGGAGGAAAAACAACTGTGAGAGTAGGTCTTGACATCGGCAGCACTACCATCAAATGCGTGGTGCTGGATGAAAACGATACCCTTTTATATTCGACGTATGAGCGCCACTACAGCCACATTCTGGAAAAGGCGCAGGAGCTGCTGCGCCGCATCGACGCAGAGCAGCTGCATGGCCGGAAAGCGCTGCTCAGCATCTCCGGCTCCGCCGGCATGGGCCTGGCCGACAGCTGCGGCGTGCCTTTCGTGCAGGAGGTGTTCTCCACCCGCGTGGCAGTTAAAAAGTTCGTCCCTGCGACGGACTGCGTCATCGAGCTGGGCGGTGAGGATGCAAAGATCCTGTTCCTGACCAACGGCACCGAAGTCCGCATGAACGGCAGCTGCGCCGGCGGCACGGGCGCTTTCATCGACCAGATGGCGACGCTGCTCAAGATGAGTGCCGATGAGATGAACAAGGCGGCCGAACAGGCCACCCGTACATACACCATCGCATCCCGCTGCGGCGTTTTCGCCAAGAGCGACGTGCAGCCCCTCATCAATCAGGGCGCAAAGACCGAGGACATCGCGGCCAGCATCTACAAGGCCGTGGTCAACCAGACCATCGCCGGTCTGGCACAGGGACGTCCCATCCAGGGCAATATCCTCTATCTGGGCGGTCCGCTGACCTTCAGCACCGTGCTGCGCAAGAGCTTCGACGAGGCACTGGGCGTCACCGGCACCTGCCCCGAGAACAGCCTGCTCTACGTCGCGCTGGGCGCTGCCCTCTACGCCGACAAGGAGTTCGTCCTCTCGGACGTGGCCGCTGCGCTGGATGAGTACGCCGCTACGGCGACCTACGCCAGCGAGCCGCCCCTTTTCGCCAACAAGGAAGAGTACGAGGTATTCCATGCCCGCCATATGTCCCACAGCGTGCCGCGGGTGGCGTTCGGCGCCCAGTGCGGCCCGGTGCATATCGGCATCGACTCCGGCTCTACGACTGTCAAGCTGGTGGTCGTGGACGAGCAGAGCCAGATCCTCTACACCAACTATCAGCCGAACCTCGGCAATCCGCTGCCCCTTATCCGGCAGCAGCTGCTGAAGATCTATAAAGAGCACCCCGGCCTCAAGGTGGCCAGCGTGACCACCACCGGCTACGGCGAAGAGCTGGTTAAGAACGCCTTCCGCTGCGACTTCGGCCTCGTGGAGACCGTGGCCCACTTCACGGCAGCAAAATACTTCATGCCGGACGTGGACTTCATCATCGACATCGGCGGTCAGGATATGAAGTGCTTCAAGATCGAGGATGGTGCCATCAGCAACATCTTCCTGAACGAAGCCTGCTCTTCCGGCTGCGGCAGCTTTTTGCAGACCTTCGCGCAGGCACTGGGCTACGACGTCAAGGAGTTCGCGGCCCTCGGCCTCTTCGCCGACCGCCCCGTGGACCTGGGCAGCCGCTGCACCGTCTTCATGAACAGCTCGGTCAAGCAGGCCCAGAAGGACGGCGCGTCCATCGAGAACATCTCGGCAGGTCTGTCCATCAGCGTCGTCAAGAACGCGCTGTACAAGGTCATCCGTGCGTCCAGCCCCGAAGAGCTGGGCCGGAAGATCGTCGTGCAGGGCGGTACCTTCTACAATGAGGCCGTCCTTCGCGCCTTCGAGAAGGAGATGGGCGTCGAGGTCATCCGCCCTGACATCGCCGGTCTGATGGGCGCTTACGGTGCGGCCCTCTTCGGCCTGCGCCAGTGCCGCAAGAACGGCCAGACCACCTCTGCCATGATGAGCGAGGAAGAGCTGGAGAGCTTCGACCAGAAAGTCGTCAGCGTCAAGTGCGGCGGCTGCGGCAACCACTGCCAGCTCACCGTCAACACCTTTGCCGATGGCCGCAAGTTCATCTCCGGCAACCGCTGCGACAAGCCCGTCACCGGCAAGAGCGAGGACAACAGCCTCAACCTCTACGCCTACAAGCAGCAGCTTCTGGCCGGCTATAAGCCCGTGGCCGGAAAGCGCGGCTCCATCGGCATCCCGCTCTGCCTGAATATGTACGAGCTGCTGCCGTTCTGGCACGCCTTCTGGACCAAGCTGGGCTTTGCCGTCCACACCAGCCCGGTGTCCAGCCGCGGTCTCTATCTGGCCGGTCAGGCTACCATCCCCAGCGACACCGCCTGCTTCCCGGCCAAGCTCAGCCACGGCCACATCAAGGCCCTGACCCAGATGCATCTGGACGCCATCTTCTACCCCTGCCTGACCTACAACATCGACGAGGGTCTGGGTGACAACCACTATAACTGCCCCGTCGTGGCTTACTACCCCGAGGTGCTCGCCGGCAACTGCCCGGAGCTGGAAGGCCAGAAGTTCATCTACGACTACGTCGGCATCCATCGCCCGAAGGATTTCGTCCACAAGATGGCGAAGGACGTGCTGCCCAAGTATTTCGGCGGCATCTCCGAGAAGGAAGTGCAGGAGGCTGCCAACGCCGCCTACGCTGAGTATGAAGCCCACATGGCACAGATCCGGGTCAAGGGCAGCGAGATCATAGATGAGGCCCGCCGTCAGGGCAGGCGGATCATCGTGCTGGCCGGACGCCCCTACCATGTGGACCCGGAGATCAACCACGGCATCGACCACCTCATCACCCGCCACGGCGCGGCGGTGGTCACCGAGGACAGCATCTCCAACCGCGTGGAGAAGTTCCCCACCAGCGTGCTGAATCAGTGGACCTACCACAGCCGCCTCTATGCCGCCGCCAAGTACTGCACCACCCAGAAGGATATGGACCTGGTGCAGCTGGTGTCCTTCGGCTGCGGCGTGGACGCCATCACCACCGACGAGACCCGCGAGATCCTGCAGGAGGGCGGCAAGCTCTACACCCAGCTGAAAATTGACGAAATCACAAACCTGGGCGCTGTCAATATCCGCCTGCGCAGCCTGTTCGCCGCGCTGGATGAGCGAGACGAAGATAAGAAGTAACATAGGAGGAACCTATGGAATACAATTACCCCAAATTCACCCCGGAGATGAAGAAGACCCACACCATCCTCATCCCCAACATGGCCATCACCCAGTTCCGCCTGCTGGAATACGCCCTGCGCTATGACGGCTACAAGTGCGAGATCCTTGGCAACTGCGGCAGCGCTGTGGCGCAGCTGGGCCTGAAATATGTCCACAACGACACCTGCTATCCGGCACTGCTGGTCATCGGTCAGTTCCTCGACGCGCTGAACAGCGGCAAGTACGACCTCGAGCACACGGCCCTGCTCATCACCCAGACGGGCGGCGGCTGCCGTGCCTCCAACTACATCCATCTGCTCCGCAAGGCGCTGGTCAAGGCAGGCTATCCGAACATCCCGGTGGCCAGCCTGAACTTCTCGGGTCTCGAGAAGGACAGCGGCTTCCAGATGACTCTGCCTCTGGCCCGCCGGGCCATTGCCAGCGTGTTCTACGGCGATATGCTCTGCGCCCTGCGCAATCAGGTCGCTCCGTATGAGAACGAGAAGGGCGCTGCCGATAAGATGGTAGACCTCTGGGTCCAGCGTCTGGGCCGTGTGCTGCTGGCGGGCAAGGGCTTCACCTCCCGCGAGATGAAGCACACCTTCCCCCTCATCGCAAGGGACTTTAAGTCCATTCCCGTCACCCGTGTGCCGAAGGTCAAAGTCGGCGTCGTGGGCGAAATTTACGTCAAGTACAGCCCGCTGGGCAACAACGACCTGCAGAAGTTCCTCGAGAGCCAGGACTGCGAGGTCAACTTCCCGGGTCTGATGGGCTTCGTGCAGTACTGCATCTTCAACATGGGCGAGGACCATGTCCTCTACGGCGGCAAGCTGGCCATGAAGATGGGGACCGACCAGCTGCTCAACTGGCTGGACAGCGTGGAGCGCTCCATGCTCAAGGCCGAGGCGGACGCCGGTTTCTACGCCCCCGGCCCCTTCAAGGAGCTGGTGGAAAAGCCCGAAGGCATCATCTCGCTGGGTGCCAAGATGGGCGAGGGCTGGCTGCTGACGGCTGAGATGATCGAGCTGGTGCAGGGCGGTTACGGCAACATCGTCTGCGCACAGCCTTTTGGCTGCCTGCCGAACCACATCGTGGGCAAGGGCATGGTAAACAAGATCCGCGCGATGTACCCCGGCGCCAACATCACCCCCATCGACTACGACCCCAGCGCCACCAGGGTCAATCAGGAGAACCGCATCAAACTGATGCTGGCCGTAGCAAAGGAGCGTTTGAACGCTCCTGTCGAGGCGAAGCCCCTGACCGCCGAGGAGATCGCGGGCGGTGCGCCCAGCCTCTCCCACGTCTGAGAAACTACAGAAGAAACAAAGAAGCCGCACGGTACAGTTTTTCGCTGTACTGTGCGGCTTTTCTTATGCGCCGGAGCGCTTATTTCTTGTGATACTTGCGGTCTTCCTGCTCATAGGCGGGCTCGCAGGTGAGGTACATTCCCAGACGCTTGATGGTGTCCGTATCCACGCTGGACAGGATGACCGTGGAGTGCATATCACAGCCCTTGAGCTTGGAGAGCTGCTGCAGAGCGGCAGCAGCCGTCTCATTCTCGGCGGCAGAGCTGGACAGCGCGATCAGGATCTCATCGGTGTGCAGGCGGGGATTCCGGCTGCCGAGGTAGTTGGTCTTGAGGGTCTGGATGGGCTCGATGGCGCGGGCGGAGACCAGGTCGATCTCATGGTCGATGCCGGCCAGCTTCTTGAGGGCATTGAGCAGGGCAGAAGAGGCTGCGCCCAGCAGGGGACCGTTCTTGCCGGTGACGACGGTGCCGTCCGGCAGCTCGATGGCGGCAGCGGGTGCGCCGCCGGTGCGCTCGGACACGGCGTGAGCCTGCTTTTCCACGGCACGGTCGCCGACAGCCAGACCGGCCTGATTCAGCAGCAGCTCCAGCTTGAAGATCTCACTGTCCACGTTCTTGCCGGTCTTGTGGTCGCAGAGGGCCTTGAAGTAGCGGCGGATAATTTCGTTGCGGGAGGCCTCGCGGCAGACTTCGTCGTCCACGATGCAGTTGCCGGCCATGTTCACGCCCATATCCGTGGGGGACTTGTAGGGGCTCTTGCCTGCGATGAGCTCGAACATCGCGTTGACCACCGGGAAGATCTCGATGTCGCGGTTGTAGTTGACGGTGGTGACGCCGTAGGCCTCCAGATGGAAGGGGTCGATCATGTTCACGTCGTTCAGGTCGGCGGTAGCGGCCTCGTAGGCGAGGTTGACCGGGTGCTTGAGGGGCAGGTTCCAGATGGGGAAGGTCTCAAACTTGGCATAACCGGCCTTGACGCCCCGCTTGTGCTCGTGGTAGAGCTGGGACAGGCAGGTGGCCATTTTGCCGCTGCCGGGGCCGGGGGCCGTGATGACGACGAGGGGACGCTGGGTCTCGATGTAGTCGTTCTTGCCGTAGCCCTCGTCGCTGACGATGCGGGCCACGTCGTTGGGGTAGCCGGGGATCTTATAGTGGCGGAAGGTGCGCACGCCCACGCTGTTCAGCTTGTGCTCAAAGGCTTCGACCTCGGGGGCGGCGGTGTACATGGTCACGCAGACGCTGCCCACGAACAGGCCCATGCCCTGGAAGGCGTCGATGAGGCGGAGAACGTCGAGGTCGTAGGTGATGCCGTAGTCGCCGCGCACCTTGCTGCTGATGATGTCCTGCGCGCTGATGACGATGACGATCTCGGCCTGCTCCTTGAGCTGCAGCAGCATCTGCAGCTTGGAGTCCGGCTCAAAGCCCGGCAGCACGCGGGAGGCGTGGTAGTCGTCGAACAGCTTGCCGCCAAACTCGAGGTAGAGCTTGTTGTCGAACTGTGCGATGCGCTCCCGGATGTGCTGGGATTGCATCTGAAGATATTTCGCGTTGTCAAAGCCTTTTTTCATGGAATGCTCCTCTTCCTGATCTTACAACTTCCTCTCCGGCACGTCGGTGGTGCGGCGGGCCGAAGTATCACACAAACACCTTATAGTATAGCATACGACAGGCTTCGGCGCAATTATTTTTTAAAGGCTTCCTCGTGCTCCAGGTGCTCAAATTCTTCCAGCTCCTCGATGTCCTCTTTCAGGAACATCAGGCAGAAGCTGATGAAGAGCAGCAGGCAGGAAAGCCAGATGGCCCGGCTGCCCATGGGGGCCAGTGCAAGGCTGCCAAGGCCGGCACCCAGCGCGAACAGGAAGATGATGGCAAAGTAGTGCATCGCCTTGCCGAAGGCTTTGATGCTGCCGCCCACCAGCCATGCACAGAGGGAATCCATGCCGCTGCGCAGATTGCCGATGCACATGGTGCTGGCGAAGGCATAGCCGTTCACCTTGCGGAAGGATTGTACCTGCATGGCGCAGGAGAAGGAGACGAGGGAGTTGGCCAGCAGATTCAGCTCCTGCGGCAAAAAGCCCACGACAAAGAGCAGCAGGATCTCGAACAGCACCACCAGCTGACGCCAGTGGAGCCACTGCATCCGCTTGAGCTTGAGGCGGATGAACTCGGCCACAAAAATGCCCAGCGCAAAGGCGCAAAGGGGCATCAGGTAGCGCAGTGCCTCGCCCCACTCGCCCGCAAACAGCTTGACGGCCATCAGCACGATGTTGCCGGTCTGGGCGTTGGCGAAGACCTTGCCGCGGTATAAATAGGTATAAACATCCTGTAAGCCGCCTGAGACGGAGAGAAACAGAGCGGTGATAAAGGCTTCGGACATCTGTCCATGAGGTTTGAGAGATGGCATAAAAGCTCCTCCTTATATCCAGAAAATAATTCCATGCCATACTATAACGCAAAACCGGCGTTTTGTCAAAAACTGCACCATATTTTTTATAGATAATGACGATTCCGGGCGGGTATCGCAGGATGCGCTTTGTTTTGCAATGCGGCGCAGACTGTGGTAGAATACATAAAACAGCTTTTTTCAGGAGAAGGAGGGGCTTTCTGTATGCCCAATATCATCGAGATCACGGATTTCCACGCGCCGGAGCTGGACCCTTATGCCCGGCTGACCCAGAACCAGCTGCGCAATCGCCTCGAGCCGGAGAAAGGCATCTTCATCGCCGAGAGCCCCAAGGTCATCGACCGGGCGCTGGACGCAGGCTACAAGCCCGTGTCCCTGCTGATGGAGCGCAAGCAGATCACCGGCCCGGCAGCGGGCATCCTGAGCCGCTGCGGCGACGCGCCGGTGTACACGGCAGATCGGGAGATGCTGGCAGAGCTCACCGGCTTTGAGCTGACCCGGGGCGTCCTCTGTGCCTTCCGCCGCCCGGCACCCCGCCCGGTGGAAGAGCTCTGCAAAAACGCCCGCCGGGTGGCCGTGCTGGAGGGCATCGTGGACTCCACCAATGTGGGTGCCATCTTCCGCTCGGCGGCGGCGCTGAACATGGACGCTGTCCTCATCAACCCTTCCTGCTGCGACCCGCTCTGCCGCCGCGCCGTCCGCGTCAGCATGGGTACGGTGTTCCAGGTGCCCTGGGGGCAGCTGGGCGAGACCCCGGCAGACTGGCCGGAGAAGGGGATGGACATCCTCCACTCCCTCGGCTTCAAGACCGCCGCGATGGCCCTCAGCGACCGCTCGGTGAGCATCGACGACGAGCAGCTTGCAAAAGAGCCGAAGCTTGCCATCGTGCTTGGCACCGAGGGCGACGGCCTCGCCGCCGACACCATCGCTTCCTGCGACTACACGGTCAAGATCCCCATGTCCCACGGCGTGGATTCGCTGAATGTCGCTGCCGCCAGCGCCGTTGCGTTCTGGCAGCTTGGCCGGCAGTAAAAACAGAACAGCAAGACCGGGCCGCTGCACAGCTTTTTGTGCAGCGGCCCGGTCTTATGCGTTATATCCCGTTACAGGCTGTCCAGAGCGCTGCGGGCCCGGCGGATGACCCCGGCATCGGTCTGCCAGAGCGCAAACTCCGAAAAGCCCGGCAGGCCCATGGGCACCCCCTCCCGGCGGAAGGTCATCCGGCTGTCC
>ERZ1027038.780-NODE-780-length-12299-cov-6.382963_pt1 | contig 12299 bp, 6 predicted proteins | sample MGYA00519439_ERZ1027038 | MGnify/ENA primary metagenome ERZ1027038 (study PRJEB26926, sample SAMN06164807) | human gut metagenome | biome: ENVO:00009003; feature: ENVO:2100002; material: ENVO:00002003 | host: Homo sapiens | place: USA | collected 2012 ... | reverse complement strand
TTCCCTGCTGTACATATTTGAATGTAGTAGAAGTCTGAACCTGATTCTTGTTTACAGATGTGTAATCTTTGTTTGTAATGCAGTCACGATCTGTAGAGATTACATAGTCATAACCTGCAGCACCATCTGTATCACCGGAAAGGATTACAGTTGCTTTATTACCAACAACTTTAACATTGCTGATCATAGGTGTTCCTGGTTTTTCATTAGCTTCAGAACCAGCTAATGTAACTGTCTTAGAACCGATGTAGTATTTACTATCTTTTGCCGGAGTAACTGTTACTGTTCCGTCAGCATTTTCTGTAACAACATATTTTTCTGTTGGAACTTTAACATTTCCGTTCATTACAACAACAGATACAGAACCTTTAGAATTCTTAGCGGCTGTAATATCACAGTCAGCAAGATCTTTTTTATCAATTCCCCAGTTAACAGAAGATGTTGTTCCTGTATATCCATTGATACCTTCAACACTTACTGTATATTTCTTTGTTGTAGGCTCTGTATAAGCACCCACACCAACTAATTTGTAGTCCTTACCTTCTTCTAATGTAAGAGCATCTCTACCATATGATACTTTAACAACTGGTTTTACTGCCATTCCTTCAGCATAAGTACCATTAGAAACAGTTACGTTCTGATCTGACAGCTGAACTGGAGTAATTGTAAATTTCTTATAAGTAATAGCGTTTACTTTCTGACCATTTTCATCTTCGAAAACCTGATTTGTTGTATCGTTGTTGCCAGCATAGTTGCCTTTACCAACTACAGCGATATATGCTTCATGGCTGGCATTACCTGTTACATTGTGGAAGTATTTAATTTCAAAATCTTTTCCTTCTTCTAATTTAACAGTTTTATGTGTAATCGGATCAGTATAAGAATAGTTGAATGTTGCGCTTGCAAAAGTATGAGCTTTTCCATCATAGATAAATGACTGATTAGCTACATTAACTTCTTTTCCATTTGCATCCTTTGAATCTGGATAACTAATTGTAAATTGACCAAGATCAATATTTACAGTACCTAATTTAGCTGTAATCTGTGTATTGTTATTGGAATCTTTTACTGTAGGACGAATCTGATGTCCGGTATAGCTTTGATCATTTACATTTACAGTTAAAGAAGACATATCAGCTGGTGTAATCGTAAATGTAGTTGTTGTAGTAGATGTATTGTCATCATCACCTTTTCCAACAATTGTTACAGTTGCAGTACCTACATTTGTACCGTTTGCAATAGACTTAATTTCGTAATCTACATCTTTTTCGAGCTCTTTTGTTCCATCCTTTACAATCAGTTCTGGAATAATTGCTTCTCCTGTGTAAGTATAAGATGCTTTTTCTGTAGAAACAGTCCAAGCACTTGCCTGTGGTTTGCTGATTTTAGAATAACGGTATACAGCTGCAGGCTGTGTAGTAATATTATTTCCGCTTGCATCAACACCCCAGAAATTTTTATTTGTAATTGTAATCTTAGTGCATTATTTACGTATAATATTTATTATTTCACAATTATACAATTACGTTGGCTGTTGATCGGCGGAATTATATTTGATGATTATATAAATCGTTGTATTCTATATGAAACGAAAAAAGAAATCGTTGCATTTCGATTGGAACGATTTTATACTATATATTACAAATCAATATTGGGTTTCAAAGGATTGAAAATGTGGAGGAAAATGTATCATGAGGGAAAGCAGAACATTGGAATATAAGGAAAATCTGTCATCTAATACGTTTCTGAAAACGATCAGTGCCTATGCTAATTATGGCGAAGGAAAGATTATATTTGGAATCAATGATCAGGGGAACGTCATCGGCATAACAGATCCAGTGAACGGATGTCTGAATCTGGAGAATAAGATCAATGACAGTCTCAGTCCTGTGCCGGAGTTCCGTCTGGAGATACAGGAAAATACGATCGTGCTCACTGTTTATGAAGGCAGGTATAAGCCTTATCTCTATAAAGGTAAAGCTTATAAAAGAAATGATTCTTCTACAGTTGAAGTGGATCGTCTGGAATATAACCGGTTGATCCTGGAGGGCTGTAATCAGACTTTTGAGGAGATCACTTCATTCAATCAGCAGCTTACTTTTGCTAAATTGGAAACAGAATTTATCCGGGTGATGGGCATTGAGAAGATCAATAAAGATATTTTAAAAACTCTTGAACTGTATTCTGATCAGAGTGGGTTCAATAATGCAGCTGCACTTCTTGCTGATGATAATCAGTTTACGGGAATAGATATCATACGTTTTGGTGATACCATAGATGAGATCATGGACAGGGAATCACTGGAAAATATTTCCATACTTTCTCAGTTGGAAAAAACACTTCAGATGTTCCGAAAGTATTATCAGTATGAAAAAATAGAGGGAGCCGAAAGGAAATGTATTGACAAAATCCCGGAAAAAGCCTTCAGGGAAGCAATAGCCAATGCTCTGATCCATCGAATGTGGGATATCCCGGCATCTATAAAAGTCAGTATGTATGCGGACAGGATTGAGATCAGTTCTCCGGGAGGGCTTCCTGTCGGAATCAGCGAAGAGGAATACCTGAATGGTCAGATATCCATACTCAGAAATCCTATTATCGGAAATGTGTTCTTCCGGCTGAAATATATTGAGAAATTTGGAACCGGAATCATGAGGATCAATCATGCTTACAGGAACGCACTGATAAAACCATCGTATCAGTGTTTTTCTAATTCTATCAAAGTAATTCTTCCTGTTATAAGGGAAAACTATGACCTGAACGAAGCCGAACAGATACTGGTCAACATCCTTAAGGGAAAAGAAAAAATGTCAAGATCAGAAATTGAGAAAGCAGCAGAAATGGAAAAGAGTAAAGCAGTACGTACTCTGAACAGCCTGATTGAAAAGAAAATCCTGAAAAAAACAGGTGCAGGCAGGGGAGTCAGATACACCTTGAAATAGCAGAAAGCAATATAAGGATAAGATTCTGTTAGAATATATGGTATAGGTTTATTAAAAAGAAAGACTCCGATCGCAATGACCGGAGCCTTCTTTTTAGGAATCTGTATTAATTACCCAAATGGATTATTTAACAGTAGCCTTTTTCAGGTTTGACCATGGGCTGAAGACTTTCTTTCCGTCTTCGGATGTTCTGTTGAATGCATGCATTCCAACTACCCATGTTCCCTTTGGTACGTTCTTGAATGTAGCTGTTACTGTACCTTCTTTGAGGTTCAGTTTCTTGTGATTGCCATACTGGTATGGACGTGTCTCACCGTTTTCTTTCTTGGAGCCAGTTCCCAGTACTACATCGTAACCAGTCGCGTTTGCAGCTGCTTTGTATGTTACTTTGATAGTAGATCCGCTTACTTTAACGTTTGTGATAACTGGAGCGTCCGGTGTGATTGCGGATACAACGAATGGATATGCGTTAGACCAGTCGCTGAATACCTTCTTACCGTTCTCGTCACGTTTCCAAGCGTGGCAGTATGCGTAGTAGGTTCCCTGCTGTACATATTTGAATGTAGTAGAAGTCTGAACCTGATTCTTGTTTACGGAATCGTAGTCTTTGTTTGTGATGCAGTCGCGGTCTGTAGAGATTACATAGTCGTAACCTGCAGCACCTTCGGAATCACCGGAAAGAATAGCAGTTGCTTTGTTGCCAACAACTTTAACGCTGCTGATCATTGGAGCTGCTGGTCTTTCATCTTCTGCTTTACCGTCTGCTTTAACAGTCTTAGAACCTATATAGTTTTTAGATGTGCTTACAGCTGTTACTGTATAAGTTCCATCCCCGTTATTTTTAGCTGTATATTCTGTAGATGCAACCGGAATATAACCGTTTAAGACAGAAACAACACCATCTTTTACAGTTACATTACAATCGTTAAGAGATTTCTTATCAACACCCCATCTTAATGTCTGAGCATATGCATCAGACTTATCCGTCGTTTTTACAGAAGATCCAGTGTATCCATTAAGACCTTCGATTGATACACCATAAATATTTCCAACAGTTACATCTGTAGGTGCTACAGTTGCACCAGTTTTAGGATCAATTAATTTCAGTGTATAATCAACACCTTCTACCAGAGTGCTTCCTCCAATCTGGATTAATACTTCTGGTTTTACAGGAAGTCCTGCTGCATAAGTAGCATTCTTTAAGCTTACGTTCTTGGAAACAAACTGTACACTTGCGATACGGAACTCAGCCATTGCAACAACACCTTTGATGATAGTTCCATCTGCTGTTGTGATTGAGTTTGCGCCTGCAAATCCTGTACCTTCTTTTGCTACAGCATATACATAGCCGACATTATAAGTCTTACCACCTTTTGTTACTTTCTTACCAGCAACATTATCTACATATTTGATTTCAAAATCATCAGCTTTGGCAGTGGTTTTAGTTCCGTCTGCTTTTGTAATATTTGATAATACTTCTTTTGCAAACTTATGTTCATTTCCATCGAACTGGAATACAGATGTTCCATCAGCAAAAGAATCTGTTACATCGAAGCCTTTTGAATCGTATACTTTTAATTCTGCTTTAACTTTTTCTTTTACAATGTTAAATTCAGCAGTTATATTGTCACCTGTGAAGTTTTTATTTCCGTCTACAGGTTTTAAAACAACAGTGCCTTTTCCTGCTTCAACATTCTCGCCATAAGAAACAACTTCAAACTGTTTGGAAACATCATTACCATTTAATGTAGCCTTAAATTCACGAGGTCTTACCTGTCTTCCGGTATAGTCCTGATCATCAATTTCAACTTTAACGCTAGAAGTGTTTGCAGCTGTAATTGTAAATGTTCCAGTTGCTTTCCCTGAATAGCGAGGAGAAACACCTTCAACAGTAACTTTACCAGTACCAACATTTACAGCATCAGTAATGCTTACTTCTTTATATTCTTCTTTTCCACTGGCAACTTCGCCCATTTTATACAGAACGGTTGCACCATCAACTACCGAATAAGTAGGCACAATCTTACCACCTGTATAAGTATATGTAGATGGGTTGATGGTTACCATGGCATCAGTTAATTTTCTTGCGACAATCTTAGTGGAACCATTAGCAACAACAGTCACAGTTTTTGCATTAGTTGTATTTAAAATATAGTTCTTATTTGTAACGGTAACAGTTGCTTTAATATAATTATTAAGTCTATTTCCATATGCGGCATTTGTAAAATCATATTTTACTGTAAAATCATCAGCAGAAAGGGTTTTCTCTACTTTTTTACCAGTTCCATCTTTAGCAACAACAGTTACTGGTACATTATACTCAGAAGCCTTGGTATAAGTGTCATTAATAGAAACATCTTCCGGTACAGTGATATAAGTAGCTTTCACCTCTAATGGTTTAATTAAAAATGGAACAGATGCAACCTGACCTTTATATGTTCCATCTGTAATTTTAATATTTACATAGGCATCAGCTTTGGGCTGTAATTTACTGCTTACTAATTCATATTTAGTTGTTGCATTCACATTATTCGTGTAACCTGTGATCTCATATGCAGCGGTGTCCAGAGAACCCTCAACTAAGGTACCAGTATTATTATAGTATTGAATTGTTAATTTTCCTAAATCTTTTTTTGTCGGCTCTATGGCATCTCCGGTATAGGAAACTTCATATGGTTTGGTGGAAGCAACTCCCTGTAATGCAGCACTTGATGCAACAACAGTAAATGTTTGTTCATTTTCGCAGTTACCATTTTTTGCTCTGATAGTAACTGTGTATGGACTTCCATCTGTAAAATTGTTTACATCATTTCCAGATGCATCTTTTACAATTACTGCATAGTCTACATTGGCTACCAGTTTCAATTCTTCACCCTCAGCACCTTTAAAAGTCAGGTAATTAGCCAGTGTTGCTGAGTTTGCTGTAACAGGAATGTATCCGCTTGTAGTATTAACGGAAATATTAGTTCCATTTGTAGATAAATCACGTTTTACAATTTCAACAGTATCTGTAGAGGTTAAAGTTTCTGTATCATTCAGTGTATTGGAATTAGCACCTTTGAAATTTGTCAACTTAGTTCCATCAACTGTTACTTTCACCTTTCTATCACCAACATTTTTGTTTTCTGTAGTAGCATTGATAATAGTGGATGAAAGATCAGCACCGCTAAGTTTCTTATCAGCACCATTATTGGTGGATTCAGACTCTTTTACAGTAACCTTGTCATTTGCAATTTGAATCACATCACCTGTATACTGATATTTCAGACCTTTTTCTGGTGTTGCAATAATATCTGTATTAAGATTAGCAACTTTTCTTCCAATAGATAATGTTGCACTAATACTTCCTTTATACGGAGAATTTGGCATCTGATCTGCAGAAGCTGTGATTGTTACAGTATCACCAGCATTTGTTGCACTAGAAGATGTAAGCTGATAATTGTCAGCACTTGCGATATCAGCACCACTTGAAGACTCTTTTACTTTTACACTAGTAACGTCAGCCGCCTGAGCAAAACCATTATATGTTAATGAAGGAACAGATGAAATGTTTAAATATTTATCTGCCAAATTCTGTTTTTCAACAGTAACTTTAATCTGTGTATCAATATCATATAATGTCTGATTACTTGTAGCATCATAATCGTATACATAAAGAGTCAGAGTTTTTCCAGCAACTTCTTTTGTTGCTTTTAAGCTCATTTGTGCAACGCTATGAACACGACCATTTGCATCGCCAACACCATGATCCTTACTAGACTGTACTACAATACCATTTTCATCTACCCAGCGGAACATCCACTGTGAGAGAGTACTTCCGTCAGATTTTGCGATAGTACCTGTAATTGCATCCGTAACGTTAGTTCCCCATACAATACTGGATTTCGCAGCAGTTAAATCTAAAGAGATATCTGCCTCATTAACTTTTATAGATGCAGAAGCAGTATCTTCTGTGTTATCTACAACCGGAGTTTCTGCAACATTATCAGAAAATTCTGTAGTTGTTTCCGCAACCGGAGCTTCTGTAGCAACTGCAACGTCAGAACCATCGCTGAACTCAGCAGCCCATACCGGCACATTAGAAGTAGCAAGCATTGCAACAACAAGTGACATACTTAATGTCTTTTTTGCCATGCCCTTCTTTGTGTTTTTAATCTTTGTCATGATTATAGTTCCCCTTTCCTTAATATAACTATTTCTTTTTTGGGTAAAGATTCCTAGACATAATCTGTCTGTTATGGTTAATAATAGTGCTTTCACCACTTTTTGTCAAGGGTAATGCTCAAGAATTTTACGATTTTTTTAAATTTCATACACTTCAAAAGCATTTATTTTCCTTGATTTTTCAGGTTTAAAATCTATAACTTGTTACAAATGTGGTGAGTTTTTCTTGTTTATCACAAGATGATGTAGTATTCTCTTTTTTACCGATTCTAACAGTTAATCCTGATCTGTTCTGGAAGCTGGCTTACAATCTTTCTTTCTCCGAATAATTTATGATAGAATTCATATCCTGAATTAGAGTCTTCTGTTATTACCAGATCTGGTTGGATATCCTCTTTTGCCTGCAAATTATATAACTGATAAGTTTCATTATATATTCTTTTGGCGTTTTGATATTTCTGACTGTCTCGCTCTTGTCTCATGCCGTAAATTTCTTCGATACTATATGGTAAATGTTCCAGACTATCCCTTGTGACCAAAACGAAATAATTGTCACTGCCTTTTACCATTCTGGTAAATTCTTTACTGCGCAAAAATGGTGCTCCTTCATCAATAAATATAATGCATTGCTGCAGGGTGGCAAGCCTTTCTTTCCATGAAGCGTTTTCCATTACTACACATCGTTTTTCACATATTTGGGTAATTCCTGATGATATGCCATTGTTCTCATAATCAGAAATCATTCTAAGAAGTTCTGTTTTTCCTGTTGCAGAATCTCCCTGAATGACTGTGATATTTCTCTTTACTGTAAGATGATAATGAACTCGTTTGTTGTATATTTCAATATCATACTTTCCTGTCATGTTTTATTATCCCCTCAATAATCGGTTTACAATGATTTCGTCATCCAGTTCCAGCATGGAATGAACCGTTTTTCCTGTGTTTACAATATAGATATCAAATGACTGTTTTCCAAAGTCCATGATATAGCCCAGGCGAATTGTGATGTCTTTTTGTTCTGCCAGTTTTAAAATCCATTGTGCACAGTTGTTTCCGCAGGCAGATGCGTTAAATATATGATCTGGATCATTTTGCATCAATATCAGAGTTTTTACTCCTCCTGAGAGGCGTTCCGGTGGAATCGGGCCGAGAAATGGGCTGTCAATCATACATGGACCTTTTACCTCTGATCCATCTATATCTTTGATCATTTTTCTGGAAGTTTCTGATGTGATCCACTCATCTTCATATGTGTTATTGAAAAACACATCAGGATTAAAAATATAATTGTCTCCCGGATTGTCCCCAAAAAATATTTTCAGCATCTTGTATTCCTCCATTCTGTCAAAACTGATTATCTTTTCTTATTTTATCAAAAATATCTTCCTGTTTCCAGCATCACAAAAACAGCAGAGAACTTTTTTATCATTCTCTGCTGTTTCTCTACCATTTGCTTTAAGGTGTTAAAGCAAACATATTATTTCTTTCTGACAATAACCTTATCCAGATGCCAGATATCATCTACATATTCCTGGATGGTTCTGTCGGATGTGAATTTACCGCTGCATGCTGTGTTGAGGAGCGCTTTCTTAGCCCAGCCTTTTTCGTCTCTGTATGCTGCTTCTACGCGTTTCTGTGCGTCTGCATAGGAACGGAAGTCTGCGAGGATGAAGTAGCGGTCTGCTCTGTCTGTGTTCTTTGTGTTGAGAAGTGAATCGTACAGGTCACGGAAGAGTTCTGTATCATTGGAGAAGGTTCCGTTGATGAGCTGCATCAGTACCTGACGGATTTCTTCGTCTGTGTTGTAGATCACGTTTGGATCGTATCCGCCGTTGTTTTCGTAGTTGATTACTTCGTCGGAGCTTAAACCGAAGATGAATGCGTTTTCTGCGCCAACTTCTTCTACGATCTCTACGTTAGCACCGTCCATTGTTCCAAGTGTAGGAGCACCGTTGAGCATGAACTTCATGTTACCTGTACCGGATGCTTCTTTACTTGCTGTGGAAATCTGCTCGGAAACGTCTGCTGCTGCGAAGATCCACTCAGCGTTGGATACTCTGTAGTTTTCGATGAATACAACTTTGATCTTGCCGTTGATGGAAGTGTCGTTGTTTACTACATCTGCTACTGAGTTGATGAGTTTGATAATCTTCTTGGCTGTTGCGTAACCTGCGGATGCTTTTGCACCGAAGATGAATGTTCTTGGATAGAATTCCATTTCCGGATGCATCTTGATCTGGTTGTACAGATAGATAACATGCAGGATGTTCAGGAGCTGACGTTTGTACTCGTGAAGTCTCTTAACCTGTACATCGAAGATGGAGTGCGGGTCTACTTCTACGCCATTGTGCTCAAGGATGTATTTAGCCAGACGCTCTTTGTTCTTGAACTTAATGTTCATGAATTCCTGGAGTGCTTTCTCATCATCAGCATAAACTGCCAGTTTCTTTAACTGTGGAAGGTCTGTAACCCAGTCCGGTCCGATATGCTCTGTGATCCAGTCTGCAAGGAGTGGATTTGCGTGGAGCAGGAAACGTCTCTGAGTGATACCGTTTGTCTTGTTGTTGAATTTCTCAGGCATCATTTCATAGAAGTCTTTTAATTCCTGATTCTTCAGGATCTCTGTATGAAGGCGTGCAACACCGTTTACAGAGTAGCCTGCTGCGATTGCAAGGTGAGCCATCTTAACCTGTCCGTCATAGATGATTGCCATCTTTTTGATCTTCTCATAATTTCCCGGATATTTTGCCTGGATCTCAAGGATGAAACGACGGTTGATCTCTTCGATAATCTGGTATACACGCGGAAGCAGTCTGGAGAAGAGCTCGATCGGCCATTTCTCAAGTGCCTCGGACATGATTGTATGGTTTGTGTAAGCAACAGATTTTCTTGTTACTTCCCATGCTTCATCCCATCCAAGCCCTTCTTCATCCATGAGGATACGCATTAACTCTGCTACTGCTACAGTCGGATGTGTATCGTTCATCTGGAATGTTACTTTTTCATATAATTTATGGATATCGTCATGTTTCTTTTTGTATTTGGCAATTGCTGCCTGGAGGCTTGCAGATACAAAGAAGTACTGCTGTTTCAGTCTCAGCTCTTTACCTGCATAATGATTGTCATTCGGGTAAAGAACTTCTACGATATTGCGGGCAAGGTTCTCCTGCTCTACTGCTTTCTTGTAATCACCCTTGTCAAAGGAATCAAGCTCGAAGTCTACGATCGGCTCTGCATCCCAGATACGAAGTGTGTTTACTACATCATTGTCATATCCTGTGATCGGCATATCATAAGGAATGGCTTTTACTGCCTGATATCCTTCATGGATAAATTTGTTTCCGCCCTTTTCAGGATCGTACTCTACTCTTACATATCCACCGAAGTGTACTTCTTTGGCATATTCCGGACGACGCAGTTCAAATGGGTAGCCGTTCTTTAACCAGTTATCCGGTACCTCGATCTGATAACCGTTCTGGATTTTCTGTTTGAACATTCCGTAGTGGTAACGGATTCCGCAGCCATATGCTGCGTAATTTAAAGTTGCGAGAGAATCAAGGAAGCATGCAGCCAGTCTTCCCAGACCACCGTTTCCAAGTGCCGGATCCGGTTCCTGATCTTCGATACAGTTAAGGTCAAATCCCAGCTCTTCGAGAGCTTCTTTTACTTCACCGTAAGCGCAAAGGTTGATCAGGTTGTTTCCGAGAGCACGTCCCATCAGGAATTCCATGGACATATAGTATACGATCTTCGGATCCTGTTCGTCATAAGCTTTCTGTGTTGCAAGCCAGTTATCAATGATAACGTCTTTTACAGAGTAGCTTACTGCCTGGAAAATCTGCTCCTGTGTAGCTTCTTCAATTGTTTTTCGATAGAGGAATTTTACGTTGTCTTTTACGCTTTTCTTGAATGCCTCTTTCTTGAACATTTCGTTTGTCATTTCATACCTCCCGTAATGGTTTCACTGTTCACTTTATTCTCAGCAATACACCTTGCGGATATTGCCGGTGAACCTCTTCATTCCGTCAACTCTTCTGTTTTCTCATATCAGAGAAATTGGGGGCAAAGAATCTCTGCCTCCAATTTCCTCTCTGAAATCAGACTGTCAAGGATAATGATACTCTTTTTTCGACAGTCTGTCATGTGTATAATTGCCGAAATTTATAACATTTTTTTATCGTGCATTGCGAAAGTAGTATATTTCCTGTGAAATACCTGTAACTTATCATTACCTTGTCAGTAATTGACCGAATGTTGTCAATTACAGTTTCTTAACACCCATAGTTACTGCTTCTTTGTTGATGTTCCACTCTTTCACATAACCATCGGTCTCGCCAAGTACCATTTCGTCTGCAAGTACTTCTGACTTGATCTCATCTTCGTGTGTTTTCATGACATCCTGGATCTTGTCGTTTCCGTGAGCGTATACTACGATCTTGTCCATAACTTCGAAGCCAGCTTCTTTTCTCATGGTCTGGATCTTGCTGATGATCTCACGTACGAATCCCTCTTCGATCAGTTCAGGTGTCAGGTTTGTATCAAGGACTACGGATGTTTCACCGTCAGATTCGGATACATAGCCTTCTGTCTGTGCTGTTTCAATAAGAAGGTCTTCTTCTGTAAGCTCTACATCGTTTCCGTTGATATCCAGTTTCAGGACACCGTTGGTTCTCAGTTCGTTCATTGCTGCTGTTCCATTGATGTCTGTGAGAGCCTGTCTGATTCCTCCAAGGAGTTTACCGTATTTCGGTCCTACTGTACGAAGCTGTGGTTTGAAGCTGTAGGAGATAAAGGATTCTACATCATCTGCGAATTTTACTTCTTTGACATTCAGTTCGTCTGCGATGATGTCAGTGTAGAATTCACTCATTTTCTTCTCAGCTTTTACATACATGGTTCCGATTGGCTGACGATTCTTGATGTTTGCTGTATTTCTGCAGGCACGTCCCAGAACTACGATCTCCAGAAGCTCTTTCATGTCTGCTTCCAGATCTTTGTCGATCCATGCTTCGTTTACAGTTGGGAAGTCGCAGAGATGGATACTCTCCGGAGCATCTTTGTCCACGCTTCTTACCAGGTTCTGATAGATATCTTCTGTCATGAACGGGATCATCGGAGCTGCTGTCTTGGCGATGGTTACCAGTGCATGGTACAGAGTCATGTAAGCATTGATCTTATCCTGCTCCATTCCCT
>ERZ1027038.750-NODE-750-length-12673-cov-3.953955_pt1 | contig 12673 bp, 13 predicted proteins | sample MGYA00519439_ERZ1027038 | MGnify/ENA primary metagenome ERZ1027038 (study PRJEB26926, sample SAMN06164807) | human gut metagenome | biome: ENVO:00009003; feature: ENVO:2100002; material: ENVO:00002003 | host: Homo sapiens | place: USA | collected 2012 ... | reverse complement strand
GTCGGCAGCGTCAGATGTGTATAAGAGACAGGGTGCTCTGCGCGGGCGGCGTCTGCTGTCGGAAACGGCGGATTGTGCCGTCCGGGCGCTGCTCGTAGCGTTCATCCTGCGGTAGTTTGGGCTGCATGAGCGTCATCTCCTTCCGTGACTGCATTGTGTGATTACGAAGGGCAAAAAGCGCGGATTCCCACGCAAAACCGACGATGTTGGTCATGCCCCTTCCTTATTATACGACAAAATCAGCAAGTTTTCCTGCATTTTCGGAAGAAAAAGCAAAAAAGCAGGAAAAATACAGACGGCACGGATTTTTCTGGAAGGCAATTGACATGTCGAAACATGTGTGGTAAAATAAGCAAGGTGGTTCATGTGATTTTTGTGTACGATTCGTCGGACAGAAGATAACGTAAAAATTTGCTGACCGCAAAAGCGGCGACGGTGGATGGGAGGTGGATGGCGGCGATGACGGAAGCAACGGTACAGCAGTCGGCGACGACCACGCGCGAGCAGATTTGGCTCAATCGTGAGCAGGTGCGCAAGGAAAAACCGGTCTATCGGGCGCTGAAACGCGCGCAGGATATTTTCTTCTCCCTGCTGGCGCTGATTGTGCTTTCGCCGCTGATGCTGATTGTAGCGCTTGCGATTGTCATTGATGACCCGAAAGGTTCGCCGATTTTTACGCAGGTGCGCAGCGGCATTGACGGCAAGGAGTTCCGCATCCATAAATTCCGCTCCATGTGCGTGGACGCTGAGGCGAAGCTGGCGGATTTGAAGCGCAGCACAGAGATGAACGGCCCGATTTTCAAGCAAAAGGATGACCCGCGCATCACCCGTGTGGGGCGTTTCATCCGCAAGTGCGGCATCGACGAGCTGCCCCAGTTGTGGGATATTCTGGTTGGCAGCATGAGCATCGTCGGCCCGCGTCCGCCGCTGCCGTGCGAAGTGGCGGCGTATACGGATTACGAGCGCCAGCGCCTGTATGTCCGTCCCGGTCTGACCTGCATTTGGCAGATTCAGCCGAACCGCAATGACGTGACGTTTGACGAGTGGATGGACATGGATATGCGCTACATCCGCGATCGCACCTTCCTGCTGGACTGGAAGCTGATTTTCGGCACGGTATGGACGGTTTTTGCGGGCACGGGCGAATAAAAAGCGTGCATAAATATGCCGCTGGACGGGAAAATGCAAAAAAATCATCGGAAAGCGTGTGTGTGCCAAGGACGTCACCACGCTTTTTTCGCGTTCCATATTATCCTGTTTTCAAATTCGCGGCGCAGCTGGGTGCATTCTCATAAGGCGACGAACGTTGCCACACTCGGAAATATATAATAGGAAGAAAAGCTGATAAAACTGCATTTTCCACAAAATTAATCGAGATTTACTTGCCAAATAACGGTTTGCATGGTATAATGGAAAATGCTTGATAGGTATGTACCTGTCGGCAGCTGGTTCGCCGCAATGTTTGCATGACGAACTTTTTTTCAAAAACGAGACGATGGGGGGACAGCATGAGAGCCTACAAGATTGCGGTTGCTGGCGCAGGCTACGTCGGCATGGCGATGGCGGTGCTGCTGTCCCAGCATCATCAGGTGACAGTGGTGGATGTTGTGCCGGAAAAAATCAGCATGATCAATCGCCGCCAATCGCCTGTGCGGGATGACGTGATGCAGCAGGTTTTGTCGCACACGCCCCTGCAACTGAACGCAACGCTCGACGCCCAAGCCGCCTATGCCGATGCGGACTTCGTCGTCATTGCCGTCCCGACGAATTACGATGATGTCACCCAGCGCTTCCAGACGGCGGCGGTGGAGGAGGTCATCGGGCTGGTCACGCAGTGCAATCCGGACGCGGCGGTGGTCATCAAATCCACCGTCCCGGTCGGGTACACCGCATCGGTGCGCGAGAAATTCCATAACAGGAACATCCTCTTCAGCCCGGAGTTCCTGCGCGAATCGCACGCATTGGAGGACAGCCTGTACCCAAGCCGCATCATTGTCGGCACGGACATGCAGGATACGCGCCTGACCGCATCCGCCCGCGCGTTCGCTGCGCTATTGCAGGAAGGCGCGGAAAAGCCGAACGTTGACACGCTGCTGATGGGCTTCAGCGAGGCGGAGGCGGTCAAGCTGTTCGCCAACACCTATTTGGCGCTGCGCGTGGCGTACTTCAATGAGCTGGACACCTACGCGGAGAGCAAAGGTTTGAACACACGGCAGATTCTGGATGGCGTGTGCCTCGACCCGCGCATCGGCAGCCATTACAACAATCCGTCGTTCGGCTACGGCGGATACTGCCTGCCGAAGGACACCAAGCAGTTGCTGGCGAACTACGCCGATGTGCCGCAGAACATGATTTCCGCCATTGTCGAGAGCAACAAGACGCGCAAGGACTTTATTGCCGACCGCGTGATGGCGCTGACGAAGGAAGATCATCCCGTTATTGGCATCTACCGCCTGACGATGAAGCACGGCAGCGACAACTTCCGCCAAAGCAGCATACAGGGCGTGCTGCAGCGCCTGAAGGCGAAAGGCGCATCCATCGTGATTTACGAGCCGACACTGCCGGATGGTGAAACGTTTTCTGGCAGCAGGGTGGTCAACGACTTGACGCAATTCAAGGCAATGAGCCGCATCATCGTGGCGAACCGCTACGACAAGGCGCTTGATGATGTGCAGGACAGGGTGTATACGCGCGATATTTTCCAGCGCGACTAAGTACGACTGAATAGGGGAGCGTGTAATCATATGCAGCATGGACTGCCAGAACAGGCGATAGAACCGACAGCATCCCGCACGGGCGCGAATAAACTTGGCTATCGTGCCGTCAAGCGGGCGTTCGACCTGACGACGACGGCAATGGCGGTTATCGTACTTTCGCCGCTGTTCCTGATTCTTTCCGTCATTGTCTATCTGGGTGATCCCGGCGCTGTCATCTACGGGCAGGAGCGTATCGGCAAGAATGGCAAGCCGTTCAAAATGTGGAAATTCAGGAGCATGTACCGGAATGCTGACCAGATGGATGATTGATCAGCTGAGCGAGGAGCAGAAGCGCCAGTATCATACGGAGTTCAAAATCGACAATGATCCGCGCATCACGCCGGTGGGCAATTTCCTGCGCAAAACGAGTTTGGACGAGCTGCCGCAGCTGTTCAATGTTCTTGCGGGCGAAATGAGCCTCGTCGGACCGCGGCCGCTGCTGAAATCGGAAATCCAGCAGTATTATGCGGATTCGGCGGATGTGCTGCTGTCCGTCAAGCCGGGCGTGACCGGCTATTGGCAGGCATACGCGCGCAACAATGCGACCTACCAGAGCGGGCATCGGCAGCAGATGGAGATGACATACATCCGCCAAGCGTCGATATGGCTGGACTGCAAGATTCTGCTGAAAACCGTGGTTGCTGTCCTCCACGGGGACGGCGCGAAGTGAGGGCAAAGCAATGAATTACCTGATTTTCGGCGGTTCCGGCTTCATCGGCACACACCTGATTCACCGCTTGAAAGATGCGTGCGTAAAGCCCGGCGACTGCATTTACGATTTGGATTTGGTCATGCCCGGCGAAGAGGGCGTTGTGCCCGGCATCGTGGAGAAAAACGAGGGGGTCATCTATCGCCGCGTGGATGTGCGCAAGCCGATTGCCCTTGATTTCACGCCCACGCCGGATGATGTGATTTTCAACCTTGCGGCGGTGCACAGGACGCCGGGGCATCCGGATTACGCCTATTTCGAGACGAACATTCGCGGCGCGGAGAATGTGACCGCCTTTGCGGAGCAGCACGGCATCCGCAAAATCCTCTTCACCAGCTCCATTGCGCCCTATGGTGCGGCGGAGGAGTTGAAAACGGAGGACACGCTGCCTACGCCAAACACGCCATACGGCATCAGCAAGCTGGTGGCGGAGAAAATCCACCAGATTTGGCAGGCAAGGGAAGCGAATCGCGAACTGACGATTGTGCGGCCGGGCATTGTGTATGGCAAGGGTGAGCATGGCAATATGACCCGCCTGTACAACAGCCAGAAGAAGCACTATTTCTTCTATGCCGGGCGCAAGGACACGGTGAAGGCGTGCATTTATGTGAAGGAACTGGTGCGTTTCTTCCAATATCGGATGATTGACCATGATTTTCCGGGTGTGGATGTGTACAACTGCACGTTCGAGCCGGCGTACACCATCGAGCAGATATGCAGCGCCATGCAGGCGGCGACCGGGATGAAGCGCCATATCCCGCTGATTCCGGGTGGCCTGCTGATGACCGCGGCGACGATTCTTGGCCCCATCGGCGGCAAGAAAGTCGGCATTCACCCGGCGCGTGTGAAGAAACTGATGGTGAGCACGAACATCAGCGGCCAAAAGCTGGCGGAGAGCGGCTATGCGTTCCACGCTGGGCTGGAGGACACCTTCCGCGACTGGTTCGAGGACTGCGGCAAACAAGGCTTGTATTGAACATCCGACGCGATGAGGAGGAAAATGATGAAAGTTGTCATTCTTGCCGGCGGCTTCGGCACACGAATTTCCGAGGAATCCGCATTCAAGCCCAAGCCCATGATTGAGATTGGCGGTATGCCCATCCTGTGGCATATCATGAAGACATATTCTGCCTATGGCTACAACGAATTTGTGATTTGCGCGGGCTACAAGCAGCACGTCATCAAAGAGTGGTTTGCGGATTACTTCCTGCACACCTCCGATATCACGTTCGACTACACGCACGGCACGAACGAGATGATTGTGCACAACAAGCACGCCGAGCCGTGGCGCGTGACGGTTGTCGACACTGGCTTAAATACCCAGACAGGGGGGCGCGTCAAGCGTATCCGCGAGTATATCGGCAATGAGCCGTTCATGCTGACCTATGGCGACGCGGTGGGCGACGTGAACATTGCGGAACTGGTGGCATTCCATCAGGCGCACGGGAAAATCGGCACCATGTCGATGTACAACTTCGGGCAGAACAAGGGCGTGGTGGAAGTCGGTGCGAATAGCGTGATTGACGCTTTCCGCGAGAAGTCGGACATGGACGGCGACCTCATCAACATCGGCTTCATGGTATTCCAGCCGGAGCTGTTTGACCTGATTGAGGGCGATGAAACCGTGTTTGAGAAAGGCCCGCTGACCAAACTTGTCGCACAGAAACAGCTGGTGGGGTACATCCACCAAGGCTTCTGGCAGTGCATGGACACGCTGCGGGAGAAACAGAAGCTGGAGCAACTGTGGGCGTCGGGCAATGCGCCGTGGAAGGTGTGGGAGAAATGAAGCAGTTCGATTTGTCGTTTTATCAGGGCAAGAAAGTGTTCGTGACGGGACATACCGGCTTCAAGGGCTCGTGGCTGTGCAAGGTGCTCGCCAATGCCGGGGCGATTGTTACGGGGTATTCACTGAATCCCCCTACGTCGCCGTCCTTGTTTGAAATCGCTGATATTGCGCAGGATGTGCACTCGGTTATCGGCGATATCCGCGATTATGCGACGCTGAAGGCCGCGTTTGACGCCGCACAGCCGGAGATTGTGCTGCATCTGGCGGCGCAGCCCATCGTTCGTGACAGCTACAAAAATCCTGCTTACACCTATGAAACGAACGTCATGGGCACGGTGAATATTCTGGAGTGCGTGCGAAACAGCCATTGCGTCAAGTCCTTCCTGAATGTGACGACCGACAAGGTGTACCTCAACAAGGAGTGGGCGTGGGGCTACCGCGAGAACGAGGAGCTGGACGGCTTCGACCCGTACTCCAATTCCAAGTCCTGCTCGGAGCTGGTGACGCACAGCTACAAGAACAGCTTTTTTGCTGATGGACGCGTAGCAATCTCCACAGCGCGCGCAGGCAATGTCATCGGCGGCGGCGACTTCGCCAACGACCGCATCATCCCGGACTGCATCCGCGCGGCGATGAAGCAGGAGGATATTGTGGTGCGCAACCCGTTCTCCACCCGCCCGTATCAGCATGTGCTGGAGCCGCTGTATGCCTACCTGATGATTGCCGCCATGCAGTACGAGGACGGCAAGTACGCTGGCTATTATAACGTTGGCCCGGATGATGTGGACTGCTTCCAGACCGGCGCGTTGGTGGATTTGTTCGTGCGCAAGTGGGGCGAGGGCATGAAGTGGGTCAACCGCTATGACGGCGGCCCGCACGAGGCGAACTTCCTGAAGCTGGACTGCGCCAAGCTCAAGACGACGTTCGGCTGGAAGCCCCACTGGAATCTGGACACGGCGATTGAGAAAGTTGCCGAATGGAGCAAGTGCTATCTGTCCGGCGGCGATGTTCGCGCGTGCATGGACGAAGAAATCACGGCATTTTTGTCGGCAGGAGAATAAGATGGAGAATGTAATCGTTACCGGTGCAAACGGTTTTATCGGCAAAACGCTGGTGAATGCGCTGCTGGCAAAGGGCTGCCGTGTCACGGCACTGGATGTCCGCTTTGATGATGTGCTGGCGGATGACCCGCGCGTCACCTGCATCAGCGTGCTGAACAAGGACGTGCCTGCCCTTGCGAAGGAGATTCCCGCGGCGGATTATCACTGCTTCTTCCACTTGGCGTGGGCGGGCACATCCGGGCCTGCGCGCGCGGATTATGATGTGCAGCTGTCGAACGTCAAGCTGACGTGCGACTACATCAAGCTGTGCGCCGAGGTGGGCTGCAAGCGTGTGGTGTATGCATCCAGCATCAACGAGATGGAAACCTACGAGTATCTTCAGTCGGATGATATTGACCCGGCGGGCGGCTACATCTACGGCACGGGCAAGCTGGCGGCGCACCTGATGGGCGAAACGGTCGCCAAAATGACCGGTGTGGAATTCATCCCGGTCATCATCACCAACATCTATGGCGTGGGTGAAAAATCCGCGCGGATGATTTACACCGCCATCCGCAAGCTCATCCACAAAGAGCATTGCTCCTTCACGGCGGGGTATCAGACGTACGACTTCATTTATATCACCGATGCCATCAACGCCATCATCGCCGTGGCGGAAAAAGGCAAGCCGTTCAACCGCTACTACATCGGTTCTGGTGAGCCTAAGCCGCTGCGGGAGTTCCTGCTGGAAATGCGGGATTTGGTTGACCCGGCGGCTGAAATTGGGCTGGGGGATTTGCCCTTCAAGGGTGTGAACGTCTCCTACGACCAGTTCGATTTGAAGAAGGTTGAACGGGACACGGGCTATGTCAATCAGATTCCGTTTGCGCAGGGCATCAAGATGACGGCGGATTATATTCGGGAGGAAGCATAAAATGGTGCAGAAGTTTGATTTTCAGCCGCTGGATTTGCAGGGTGCGTACCGCATCAAGCCTTTTTATGCCACAGACAACCGCGGCGGCTTGATTAAGGATTACAATGTTGACACCTTCCGCGCGAATGGCATTGACCACGATTTGAAGGAAGTGTTCTACACCATTTCCAAGCGCGGCGTGATTCGCGCGACGCACTTCCAGCTGGTTAAACAGCAGGCGAAGCTGGTGCGCTGCATCTCCGGCCATGTGTATGACGTGATTGTGGATTTGCGCCCGGATTCGCCAACGTTCGGGCAGTGGCGCGGCTTCCACCTCACGGGCGAAAACACGGAGATGCTGCTTGTGCCGCAGTATTTCGGGCACGGCTATCTGGTCATTGAGGATTCGGTAGTCAGCTACAAGTGCGCCGAGGTGTTCTATGGCGAGGGCGATTCCGGCATCATGTACAACGACCCAGATATTGGCATTGAATGGCCTTTTGAGTTGATTGGCGGCAAGGAGAACCTCATTATCAGCGAAAAGGACTTGCACCTGATGAGTTTTCAGGACTATAAAGATCTCTAAGAGGAACAAAAATGATTATACTGAGAATGTATTGGAGAATCCGCTCTCTGGTTAAGACCCTGCTGTACAGAGTCTTGTTTGGAGGGAGATTTGTATTCCCGTTTGACTCTACTTTTCGTAGAAATTTCGGCGTATATCTGGGAAAAGGTGCCCGGATTGCGGTTGGACACAATGTTTTCTTTAACCGTGGATGCTCTATCAACTGTCTAGAAAGCGTTGAAATCGGTGATAATTGTATTTTCGGCGAAAATGTAAAGATATATGACCAGAATCATCGATTTGCAGACCGGAATGAAATCATCCGAAACCAGGGATACAGTATTGCTCCGGTAAAAATTGGGGGGGGGTTGCTGGATTTGCACAAATACTGTTATTCTGAAGGGCGTTACCATTGGAGAACACTCTGTCATCGGCGCAGGATGCGTGGTTTCTCAGGACATTCCCGCCTATTCGATTGTCCGTAATCGAATGGACTTGATGGTGGAAGAACTACGCAAATAATTGGAAATCACAACAAAGGGATTGTGAGGTAGGTATGGATATCGTCTATTCTTCCAGCGACAGCTACTGCGAGATTGCAGGAATTTCCATACTGTCGCTCTTGGAGCACAACCGGAACGTCAAGGAACTCAACCTCTACCTGATTGACAACCAGATTTCAGCAGAGAACAAGCAGAAGCTGGAGAACATGATTGCCTCGTTCGGCCGCACGCTGACGTATCTGGCGCATCCGGACATTGAGAAGCGCTCCGCCACTGAAATCAACGTCGGCCGCTGGAACATCAGCACGTTCTACCGCCTGTTCCTGCCCTCCATGCTGCCCGAAACAGTGAAAAAGGTGCTGTTTATTGACTGCGATACGCTGGTCATGCAGGACTTGACGCCCCTGTGGGAAATGGATATGGGCGACAAGTGGCTCTATGGCGTGGATGACTGCCGCGGTGCCGCCTACCGCACCAATCTGGGACTTCAGCCGACGGACAACTACATCAACAACGGCGTTCTGCTGGTGGATTTGGACGCGTGGCGCAAAAACAACGTCGAGGATATGTTCCTGCGCTACATCCGGGAGAATCAGGGCGATATCACCTTTGTGGATCAGGGCGTGCAGAACGGTGTGCTGAGCAAGCTGGGGCGCTCGGGCATCCTGCACCCCAAATATAACTGCATGACGGTCTTTTTCGCGTTTGATTACAAGAACCTCATCAAACTGCGAAAGCCGCCTGTGCCGGGCGACCCCGCGCAGTACCGGGAAGCGGTGGAGAATCCGGCGATTGTCCACTTCCAGTCGTGCTTTCGCATGAGCATCCGCCCGTGGGTGGCGGGCTGCAAGCATCCGTATGCCAAGACGTATCTGGCATACAAGGCGAAAAGCCCGTGGAAGGATACGCCGATGAAGCCTGACGACCGCACCGCGCCGCAGAAGGTGCTCAGTGCCGTCACGAGCGCCATGCCGGAGGGGCTGATGGTGGACTGCATCTCTTTTGTGCACACCAAGATTTACCCGCTGGCGAGGAATTTGAAACAGAGGATGAACAAAAAATGAGCCGATAGGAGAACACGATGCTTGATTTTGATTTGCTGAAAGACTGCTACGGCTGCGGCGCGTGCGTCAACGTCTGCCCGCGCGGCGCGGTGCATATGACGCAGGCAGCGGATGGCAGCTACATCCCCGAAATTGACGAGGCGCGCTGCATCGGCTGCGGCAGGTGCGACCGCGTGTGCATCCATCAGCACGCGGACAAAAATCATACGCCGTTGGGCAAGGAGGGCTGCTACGCGGCGTATCAGCTGGATACGCAGGCGCGCAAAGCGTCGGCATCCGGTGGCATGTTCTTCCCACTGGCGCAGGAAATGCTGCGGCAGGGTGGCTATGTGTGCGGCTGCGTGTGGAATGAACAGATGGACGCGGTGCACATCGTCTCCAATAAGCTGGAAGATGTTGAGCGGATGCGCAGTTCCAAGTATGTGCAAAGCGACATCGGCAATTGCTTGGCGACGGTTCGTGGCCTGCTGAAGGCGGGGACGCCCGTCATGTTTTGCGGCACACCCTGTCAGTGCGCGGCGTGCGCGGCAGTGACGGGCAATCCGGAAAATCTGCTGCTGTTTGAGCTGATTTGCGAGGGCGCACCCACGGCGGGCGTCTGGCAGCGCTACCGGGATGCGAAAGCGGCGCAGTACGGCGAGAAAATCCGCAATGTGAACTTCCGCAGTAAAACGCCGGTCGGCTGGACGATGCCGTATTTTGTGCTGACGACAAAATCGGGCAAGCGGCATCAGGAAATGAGCTATCGCCAGAATCCGTATGTGCTGGCGATGCTCCAGGGTCTGACGTACCGCCAAAGCTGCTATCATTGCGAGTTTAAGGGCGACAACGGCAGCGCGGATATCGTCGTCGGCGACCTCTGGAAGGCAGGGGAACGGCTTATCCAGCAAAGCGAAAATCAGGGAATTTCCGCGCTGATTGTCAACACTCAAAAAGGCAAAGATTGGGTGGATAAAGCCGCAAGCGCGTGGTTCATGGAGGAATATCCGCTGGAGCGGGTGTGCGCCAACAATTCGATGCTGGTGCGCGCGGGCAAGGAAAATGCGCATCGGGCGCAGTTTTTTTCACAGCTGGATGTTACGCCGATTGAGACGAACCTGAATCAGTATATTGTGCATGAAAATGGCATAAAGCTGCGCGTAACGCAAGCGCTGGTTGCCGTTGGGCTGTACAAGCCGCTGCGGAACGCGGTGCGTAAGCTGCGCCGGAGATAAGGAGGCGCGGCATGAAGATACTGCTTGTAAACAAATACTTTAATATGCACGGCGGGTCGGAAACCTACTTTTTCGGTTTGGCGGATTTGCTGCGGCAGGCGGGGCACGAAGTCATCTTTTTCGCCATGCAGGATGAAAAGAACCTGCCCTGCGAACAAAGCGCGTATTTCGTCAGCAATGTGGAGTTTAACGGGGAGTTAACCGCCGCGCAGAAGCTGAAAGCCGCCTTCCGCATGGTGTATTCCTTTGAAGCAAAGAAAAAAATCTCTGCGCTGATTGAAAAGGAAAAGCCGGATATCATCCACATCAACCTCTTCCACCGCGTGCTGACCGCTTCCATCGTTGATGCGGCGAAAAAGCACGGCATCCCGGTCGTCCTCACCATGCACGACCTCAACTGCGTCTGCCCGAATCATGTCATGCTCGACCACGGGAAAATCTGCGAAGCGTGCCTGCATGGGAATTACTGGAACTGCGTCAAGCGTGTGTGCTTCAAGGATTCGCGGGCGAAGTGCCTGATGGCCGCCATCGAGAGCGATTTCAACAAGCGCAGCGGGCTGTACAGGAAAATCGACCTGTTTATCACGCCGTCCGAGTGTTACAAGAACAAGCTGGAAGCGTCTGGACTGACAAAATCGCCCATTGTGCACATGAAAAACTTCCTTCCGGCGGATACAAAGTACGCCGTGCAGGGCAAACGCGGCGATTATGTGCTGTATTATGGGCGGCTTTCAGCGGAAAAGGGTATCCTGACGCTGGTTCGGGCAATGGAAAAGCTGGAAAATGTTCCGCTTATCATTGCCGGCACTGGCCCGGAGGAAGATGCCATCCGCGCGGAAATCGAAGCGCATCACCTAAACCAGCGGGTAACGATGGTCGGCTTCCAGTCCGGCGAAAACCTCTGGCAGTATGTGCGCAACTGCGCCTGCGTGGTCGTGCCGTCCGAGTGGTACGAAGCCAGCGGTTATACCGCGTGCGAAGCGCAGGCGATGGGGAAGCCCGTTGTTGCGACAAACGCCGGTGGTTTGCCGGAGAATATTGTTGATGGCGAAACGGGTTTCATCAGCCCGATGAAGGACGAAGCCGCACTGGCGGATGCTATCGGGCGCGTGATGCGCTTGAGCGACGAGGAATATCAGCGGATGGCAGAAAAATCCGTCGCCAACGCGAAAAAGCTCTTCGATGCGTCCGGCTATGTGGCGAAACTGCTGGTTTTATACGCGAACCTGAAAAGAAGAGGAAATTGATGATGAAAGTATACACACAAACGTGGTATCGGGGCAATAATTACGGCAGCGTACTGCAGGCCTACGCGCTTCAACATACCATCAGCGACATGGGGTATGCGTGCAGCGTCCTGAATTATAAGCCCACAAAGGCGGATATGTGGAAGCTGAAGTTCATCAATCACAGCCTAAAAGAAACCATACAGTACAAAATCAACGAATATCTGATGAAGAAGAACGGCGCGTCCGAAGCTGTCAACAACCTCTCCTTGTTTGATGATTTTCGTGCGCAGCATATGCAGATTACGCCGCCGTGCTCCACTGCGCCAGAAATTGCTCGGATTTGCGGTGATGATGCCGTATTCGTCTGCGGAAGCGACCAGATTTGGAATCCATACCTCTATGATCCTTACTATTTTCTGGAGTTTGTGCAGGATAGCCGCCGCAAAATCGCGTACGCGCCCAGCTTCGGCGTGATGGAAATCCCGCACAGATGCCAGAAGCGGCTCCGCAAGGCGATTGCTCCGTTCCGCTACGTCTCTGTGCGGGAAAAGCGCGGGGCGGAAATCGTGCGTGAATTGACAGGCAAACAGGTGATGGTGGCGGTTGACCCCACGCTGTTGGTGAGCATGGCGCATTGGCAAACGCTTGCGAAGCCGATTGACAGCGAACAAAAGTACCTGTTCTGTTATTTTCTCAGTGAAAATGCGCATTATTTGGAAACCGCAGAGAAAATCGCACGGGAAAAGCATCTGACGATTCGGATGCTGCCGATGGTCGCTGCGGACTTCAAGAAGCCGGGAACCGTCAAGGAGCCCGTCGGCCCGCGCGAATGGCTCGGACTTGTGGAAAATGCAGATTATGTATTAACCTGTCTCTTATACACATCTCCGAGCC
>ERZ1027038.733-NODE-733-length-12839-cov-5.581821_pt1 | contig 12839 bp, 10 predicted proteins | sample MGYA00519439_ERZ1027038 | MGnify/ENA primary metagenome ERZ1027038 (study PRJEB26926, sample SAMN06164807) | human gut metagenome | biome: ENVO:00009003; feature: ENVO:2100002; material: ENVO:00002003 | host: Homo sapiens | place: USA | collected 2012 ... | reverse complement strand
AAGATCGTCGGCAGCGTCAGATGTGTATAAGAGACAGCTGCACACTTTTGGTAATTCCCTCGCTTGAATCTGTAATTGTTCCATCAAGGTCAAATAATATATATCTCTTAGTCATATTTTCTCCATTATCACATTAATTCACTGTAACTTCTGATATTGTAATCGGCTATCCGACAAATATCCGGCCAGTCATCAGCTGAAGCCTCATCATATACAGCCACAACAGTAAAGCCACCGCTCTTGGCTCCCTGTGCAGCCGATAATACATCTTCAAACACAATACATTCATTCACACTGCACCCTGCTTTGCCGGCTGCTTTCATATATACATCCGGGAATTTCTTTCCTCTCGGCACTTCATTTGTCTGTGTAAATGCATCAAAGAAACCATATATTCCGTTACGTCTTAAGCATGGCTCAAAAAGTGCCCTGTCTGATGATGTTGCCGAAACAATCTTAAGGCCATTATTATGCATTTGTTCTATAAAAGTTTTCGCATACGGCTTTAACACCACCTTGTCAGTGTATGCTTTACATGCTGCATCATACCATTCTTTCATGATTTCTTCTGTAGATTCCGGCAGATTATACTTTTCCTTAGTATATACCGAACCGGATTCAAATGTATGTGTCTTAATCTCCTGCATATATTCCTTAGATACAGGAATTCCTCTTCTGCCCAGAAAATCCATGTCGACCTTAGCCCATACCTGTGTTGAATCAAGTATAGTTCCGTCAAGGTCGAATATGATACACCGGCAGTTACTAAGATCTAACATGGATAACTCTCCTCCAGATTTATGTACTACTTATATGAAAATCTCTTCTTTACATTAACGCTGTATTCATCAGTATATTTCTTGATATATTCAGAATATTTCTGGTTAAGAAGTGTTGACTTAATTGCGTCATCATCTGAACCATCATATGATCTGCTTATGTAATATACAATATAGAAACATGTATTATCATCATCTTCAATAACTGTAAGGTCGCCCTCTTTTCTGTCTGAAGAAGCAATCCAGTCAGCACATGCTTCCTCAATATTGCTCTTCTTAGTCTCTGTAACTAAGGAAGCTGCATCATCCGCATAAGTATCATCGCCTGCTTCTGCAAATTTCCTGCACTGGTTAATGAAATCAAGTTCACTGCTTACGCCTGACGCAAAAGAATTAGCTGTTTCTTTAGCATTTGCCATATCTGACGAATCTGAACTTTCAGCCTTAACTTTAAACATTCTATATTCAAACTTATCATATGTATCCTTATTGTCCTCGTAATATGCACTCACTTCTGAATCTGATGCCGCAAGAGTTTCTGTTAACTTCTCCTGATATGCTGTACTCTTAAGATAATCTTTTAAGAATTCCTTAACTCTCTTTTCTGTAGCTCTCTTACCAAACATCTGCTTAAGATAATCTGAATATGATGTATCAGCTTTATTAGCCGCATCCTTAAGCTTACCTATAAACTCATCATAATCTGCATCTTCATTATCATATGTAAATCCGTTAGCATCTGCATCCTCTAATAAAGCTTTAGTCTCTTTAATAGTTGATACTGCAGAATTAGCAAAGAAATCATACCATGTATAATCAGTTGAATATTCCTGGCTCTTATCTGACTGGCTTCTCTTATATCCCATATAAGATGAATAATAATCACCATATGTCATAGAACCATATAAAGTTGTGTTAAGACTGTTAGTCTTAGCTATGCCGTAATAAAAATCAAACTCAATCTGGCTTATCTTATCATTATCCACTTCAATATAATCTTTATAAATACTGTTCAGCTTAATGCCGGTTGCTATTCCACTTCCAAGTATTATGCATGCAAGAACTGCTATACACACCCATTTGGTAATATATCTTCTCTTAGCTTCTTTTCTTTCTTCTTCTTTTCTTTTCTGCATCTTACGGTCGTATTTAGTAACAACCTTCTCTGATGCTGCATTTTTGTTTGCCATAATGTCCTCCCTATTCATATCCATTAATTTCTTTAATTCTGTCTAACTGCTTCATCCACTCATGTGAACTTGCATCACTTGGCATTCTTAAATCACCTCTTGGTGATACTGCAACTGAACCAACCTTAGGCCCGTCAGGCAGACACGAGCGCTTAAACTGCTGCGCAAAGAATCTCCATGTGAACGTTCTTAGCCACTTATAGATAGTCTTATCATCATATTCTCCTGCAAATGCGTACTTTGCAATTCTGAATATCTTCTCAGGCTCTGCACCGAATCTTAACATATGATACATGAAAAAATCATGCAGCTCATATGGTCCTACTAAATCCTCAGTCTTCTGTGCAATAGTGCCATCTTCCTTAGGAGGAAGAAGTTCAGGACTAACTGGAGTATCAAGCACATCATTAAGTACTGCCGACAAATCTTCATTGCCGCATGTATCTGCATAAAAGCGTACCAGATGTCTTACAAGTGTCTTAGGAACTGATGCATTAACTCCATACATAGACATATGGTCACCATTATAAGTTGCCCAGCCCAATGCAAGCTCCGACATGTCACCCGTTCCTATCACCATTCCGTTAGTCTGATTGGCAATATCCATAAGTATCTGCGTTCTCTCCCTTGCCTGTCCATTCTCATAAGTCACATTATGAATATTCTCATCATGTCCGATATCTTCAAAATGCTGTCTCACAGCCTTCATGATATTGATTTCCCTAAGCGAACAGCCAAGCTGCTTAGTAAGCTTGACAGCATTATTATATGTTCTGTCTGTTGTGCCAAAGCATGGCATTGTAATACAATGTATTCCGCTTCGGTCAAAGCCGCACAGATCAAATGCCCTTACAGTCACAAGAAGTGCCAGTGTAGAGTCAAGTCCGCCGGATATTCCAATTACTGCATTCTTACAATTCGTATGTTCAAGTCTCTTCTTGAGTCCATATGACTGGATATTAAGAATTTCCTCACATCTTGAATCTCTTTCCTTCTTATCAGAAGGTACAAAAGGAGCTTTATCAAAATATCTTATAAGCTCTAGTTCTTTATTGATAAGATTCTGTGCCTGCACCTCTGTATATGTGCTGTTCTCATCAACTGCATATGTACTCATTCTTCTTCGCTCAGAGCATATTCTCTCTACATCAATATCAGCATATACCGATTCATCAGCAAATTTATGTGCCTCTGCAAGTGTAGAACCATTCTCACATATAAGGTTATGTGCTGAGAACACAATATCCTGGGTAGATTCTCCTCCTCCAGCACTTGAGTACACATATCCGCACACAAGTCTTGCAGACTGACCTGAAACAAGCTGTTTCCTATATGTATCTTTGCCAATAGTTTCATTGCTTGCCGATGCATTTACAATAATAGTTGCACCATTCATAGCATGCTTTATGCTTGGCGGCTGTGGTGTCCACAAATCCTCACATATCTCAACGCCAATCTTAACTTTTCTGTTATTATCAAATGTAAATAATAATTCACTTCCAAAGGGAACCTCTTCACCATCAACATCCACATATACACATTCATTAAATCCAGGTGTAAACTGTCTTCTTTCATAGAATTCCCCATAATTAGGAAGATACATTTTAGGAACCATGCCAAGAATACATCCATTCATAATACCTGCAACAACATTGTACAGTTTTCCGTTCATTTCATACGGAAGTCCGACAAAGCTTATCATCCCTGGTGTTGTTTCAGAATATTTCTTAATATCCACAAGTCCCTGAATAGCCGCATTAAGAAGTCTGTCATGTAAGAATAAATCATTACACGTATAACCTGTAATGCACATTTCTGGAAAAACAGCTATTGCAGTATCCTTCTTATGAGCCTCACTCATAAGCGACTTGATATTCTCTATATTATACTCACAGTCAGCCACTTTAATCTTCGGTGTCATGGCTGCTGCTCTTATATATCCGTCTTTCAATTTGCCCTCTCTTTCAATATATGTCTTTTCGTCAAACATTAAAATTATATCAGACTGGGTATTTATTTACAATAAAGGTCACAAAAAAGTCACTTTTGATTATATTGTCCATAAACAAGTGTTACACCGTTTTCCTGCTCTTTAGGTTCATTGCACCCTGTCAGTGCTGATATCATGCTTATAATAACCACCAAAGCCAATAATCTTGCTGTCAGCTTTTTCTTTATTCCATCTTCTAACATAAAAAGACCTCCACTTATTCATAAATCTATTATGAACCAGTGGAGGTTTTATTATACTTTAAATGTGCTTATTCAATTACGGCTGCACTAACCTTTATTACTCTGTGTCCAGCTAAGAGCTTATTCTCAATCTTATAGAATGCAACTACCTTAAGAGGCTTGCCATCTTTAGAAACAAACTCCTGTACATAGCTTACATATCTCTTATCTATGAACTTTTCTCTTAACTCTGTTATTACTTCCTCATACTCAACGCTTGGTACGAACTGCTTAAATACAATTCCCGCCTCAAAATCATCTTCTGTGTATCCAAGAAGCTCTGTAAATCCATCATCAATATCAATAATCTTACCGCTTCTCATCTCCATAGAAAACTGTGTAAAAGGAATTGCTTTCATTACTTCTGCCATAATTATTCTCCTTATCCGTGAAAACTACTTAGAAAGTGTTGCAAGACGCTCAGTTACCTGCTCAAGCATCTGTGTATATTTTACCAGCTTTGCCTTCTCTTCGTCAATCTTTGCCTTAGGAGCTTTTGATGTAAACCTCTCATTGTTAAGCATTCCGTTACATCTCTTGATTTCTCCCTGTAATCTGCCTTCCTCTTTCTTAAGTCTCTCTATTTCCTTGTCGATATCAACAAGCTCTGCGAAAGGAATATAGATAACAGCATCCGGTATAACTGTTGAAACAGCATCCTCTGGTATTCCAGCCTTGTCAGCCTGAACCTTAACCTCGCTTGCATATGCAAGTGTTCCAAAGAAGCCAAGTGAATTGTTAAATATGTTCTTAACATCTTCACTTGCTGTAACAACATATACAAGTGCCTTACGGCTAGGAGCAACATTCATATCTGCACGTAAGTTTCTTATATTACGGACAGCTTCCTTGATTGTCTCAATAGCCTTCTCCTCTGCTGCGAAATTGTTAGTTTCATCATATACAGGCCATGAAGAAATCATGATTGACTCTTCCTCATCCTGAATATTGCAGAATATTTCTTCTGTAATGAATGGCATATATGGATGAAGCAGCTTAAGTGCATCTATAAGAACAGTCTTTAATGTCCAGATAGCTGCTGTCTTTGTCTCGTCTGCATCATTGTAAAGTCTTGGCTTAACCATCTCAATATACCAGTCACAGAATTCTTCCCAGATGAAGTCATTAAGCTTGGCAACAGCGATACCAAGTTCGTATTTTTCCATATTATCTGTAACTTCTTTGATAAGTCCATTCATCTTAGAAAGAATCCACTTATCAGCATCAGTTAAGTTAGCAGGTCTTTCATCTGTAGCCTTAATCTTGTTATCAGGATCATTCATCATGATAAATCTTGAAGCATTCCATACCTTATTGGCAAAGTTACGGCTAGCCTCAACTCTTGACCAGTAGAAACGCATATCATTACCAGGTGCATTTCCTGTGATAAGAGTGTATCTTAATGCATCTGCACCATATTTATCAATAACCTCAAGCGGATCAATACCATTTCCTAATGACTTACTCATCTTTCTTCCCTGGTCATCTCTTACAAGGCCGTGGAATAATACCTTGCCAAATGGCTTCCTGCCCATATGCTCATAGCCTGAGAATATCATTCTGATTACCCAGAAGAATATAATATCATATCCTGTTACAAGCACATCTGTAGGATAGAAGTAGTCAAGTTCAGGTGTCTTATCTGGCCAGCCAAGTGTTGAGAATGGCCATAATGCTGATGAGAACCATGTATCAAGTGTATCAGGATCCTGTTCAACATTAGCACTTCCACACTTAGGGCATGTGCATACCTTATCTCTTGAAACAGTCATTTCTCCACAATCCTTGCAATAGTATGCAGGAATTCTGTGTCCCCACCAAAGCTGTCTTGAAATACACCAGTCTCTGATATTGTCTGTCCAGTTATAATATGTCTTATCCATAGAAGCAGGGATAAGTTCAATATCACCATTCTTAACGCCTTCAACAGCAGGCTTGATAAGCTCGTCCATCTTAACGAACCACTGCTGCTTAATCATTGGCTCAACAGTTGTCTTACATCTGTCATGAGTACCAACATTGTGTGTATGGTCTTCAACTCTTACTAAAAGTCCAAGTGCATCAAGGTCAGCTACCATAGCCTTTCTTGCTTCATATCTGTCCATGCCTGCATACTTGCCGCCAAGATTATTAATTGTAGCATCATCATTTAAAATGTTAATCTCTGGTAAATTATGTCTCTTACCAACCTCAAAATCGTTAGGGTCATGTGCTGGAGTAATCTTAACTACACCTGTACCAAATTCCTTATCAACATAAGGGTCTGCAATAATAGGTATTGTTCTGTCTGTAAGTGGAAGTTCAACTTCCTTTCCAACAAGGTCTGTGTATCTTTCATCATCTGGATTAACAGCCAGGGCTGAATCTCCAAGTAATGTCTCTGGTCTTGTTGTTGCAATCTCAACATATCTTCCTGGCTCTCCAACTACAGGATAGTTGATATGCCAGAAATGTCCTGCCTGCTCCTCATGCTCAACCTCTGCATCTGATATAGAAGTATTACATACCGGACACCAGTTAACAATTCTTGAGCCCTTGTATATAAGTCCTTTCTCATAGAGCTTGATAAATACTTCCTGAACAGCCTTAGAACAGCCTTCATCCATAGTGAATCTCTCTCTGTCCCAATCACATGATGAACCAATCTTCTTTAACTGGCTTGTGATAGTTCCACCATATTCCTTCTTCCATTCCCATGTTCTCTTTAAGAAGCCCTCTCTTCCAAGCTCATGCTTGTCAATTCCTTCTTCCTTAAGAGCATTAGTAACCTTAACCTCAGTTGAGATTGAAGCATGGTCAGTTCCAGGAATCCAGAGAGCTTCATAGCCCTGCATTCTCTTGAATCTGATGATAATATCCTGCATAGTATTATCAAGCGCATGACCCATATGCAGCTTACCTGTAATATTAGGTGGTGGCATAACAATAGTAAATGGTTTCTTATCTCTGTTTACTTCTGCATGAAAATACTTCTTTTCAAGCCACTTGTGATATAATCTGTCTTCGATTTCAGACGGATTATAATTCTTTTCCAATTCCTTGCTCATTATTAATCTCCTTTTTAATATTGCATTCCGGGTTCTTTCCCAATTATGTGCTCGCAGCTCATATGCCAGAATTTCATTCTGGCATTGTCGCGGCGCTCCTCGAGAACCCATACAAAGTTCTCAGTTCATGCAAGCACGACTGCGAACTTTCCATGACTTCTCTCATCGCTGTTCGCGCAAAAAAGCCCTTTGCAGGGCATATACTCTGCAAAGGGCGTAAATAAACTTATTAACGCGGTACCACCTTTGTTTAATTATCTTGTGATAATCCTCATTACTCCTTAACGCGGAATACGTCACAGCCTACTTAAATCAACCGTTCAGCCATGCGGCTCCAAAGCTACCTTCCATATCATTATTACCTGAACCATCTTTCAGCCAGTGAACGGTTCTCTCTGTCGGATAAGGATATGTACTCCTCTTTTTCAATGCCTTTAAATATAAAATTCTTTTCTATCTTAATATCTGACAGAAAAAAATGCAAGCATTTTATTCAGGAACTTCAATCTGCTTAATATTAAACTCATTACCCTGAATAAGATATGTGTGCTTACTGCCACAATTCGGACAGACTTTGGCGTATTTCACAGTCTCATAAGTTTCCCCGCAGTCCTCGCAGTAAGTTATACCCGGGATTATCTCGACTTCCATCTCACAGTCCTTTACAAGTTCTTCTTTCTTGCAAGCCCACTTCCAGCAGTCTGTAAGATATTCTTCTACAACTCCTGATACTTCGCCAAGCTCAATTGTAACTTTAGATATGCTTGAAACATCATTATCTGAAGCTACTGCTTTGAGGTCATCTATTATGTGAAATACTACGCCTAATTCATGCATACATTTTAGTCCTTTTTCTTTTTGAATTTAATCTTGATTGCCTGCTTTGCACCATATGGAAGAATGTACTTAAGCTTATCCTCACTTCTTCTCATTGTAGAACACTCTGGCAGGTCTCTCTGAAGATGAATAGCATCAAACTCACACTTTGTTGTACAGATACCACAGCCTACGCACTGGTTCTCATCAACGATTGTTGCACCACAGCCCAAGCATCTTGCAGTTTCTTTCTTAACCTGTTCCTCTGTGAATACACCTGCATCACTTCTGAATGACAGCTTATCAACTCCTGACTTCTTAGCTGGGCGCTGACGGCCTGTATTGTCATACTTCTCAACGCTGTAATCATCCTTATCAAGTTCAACATAATAGTTAGGATCCCTGCCTATTGTAAGTGAGCTGTGTGGCTGTACATATCTGTGAATAGATATAGCCCCCTGCTTACCTGCCGCAATAGCATCAATAGCGAATTTAGGACCTGTATATACATCACCACCGACAAAGATATCCGGCTCTGCTGTCTGATATGTAACCTTGTCAGCAACAGGATAATTACCATGCCAGAATTCAACCTTAGTACCCTCAAGAAGGCTGCCCCATTCAATTGCTTGTCCGACAGACATTATCACATTGCTGCATTCTATTGTCATAGTCTCATTCTCATCGTACTGTGGATTGAATCTTCCATCTGCATCCTTAACAGAAGTACATTTCTTAAATACGATGCCTGTAACCTTGCCATCTTCTGTAAGGATTTCTTTAGGTCCCCAGCCACCAATAATATTGATACCTTCTGATTCAGCAGTCTCAATCTCTTCTGGAAGTGCTGGCATAATGTCTCTTGTCTCAAGAGATACCTGTGAAACCTTAGGTGAACCACAACGTATTGCTGTTCTGGATACATCAATGGCAACATTACCACCGCCAATGACTACTGTGTCACCTGTAAGCTTATAGCTTTCATCATCAGTTGTTATATGGAGAAGCTCAACGCCAGTCATAACTCCCTTAGCATCTTCTCCGGCAACGCCAGTCTTTCTACCGCCCTGACATCCGACTGCAATATAAAATGCTTTATAGCCCTGTTCGCGAAGCTGTGCGATTGTGATATCCTTACCTACTTCAACACCACATTTTATCTCAACACCCATAGCCCGTAATACATCTATCTCTGCCTGTACGATATTCTTCTCCATAACAAATGAAGGAATACCATATACAACCATACCGCCCGGTTCTTTATTCTTCTCGAATACAGTCACATTAGTATAGCCTTTCTCTGCAAGGTAATATGCACATGAAATACCAGCCGGACCTGCTCCTATAATCGCAACCTTCTCGTCAAAATATCCCTTAGTTGCAGGAACAACCTTTTCTGGAACATATCTTGTTTCTGCATTGATATCTAACATTGCTATATATTTCTTAACTTCATCAATAGCAATTGACTCATCAATAGTTCCCCTTGTACATGCGTCTTCACAACGCCTGTTACAGACATAACCACATATTGCAGGAAGTGGATTGTTCTTCTTGATAAGAGCGAGTGCATCCTGATATCTTCCCTGTGCAGCCATCTTTAAATAGCCCTGTACAGCAATATGGGCTGGACAGGCTGTCTTACATGGAGCAGTTCCTGACTCATGTGTATTGATTCTGTTCTTGTCCCTGTAGTCCTCTGACCACATGTGTCTGCCCCACTTCTGTTCTGAAGGAAGCGGCATCTTAGGATATGTAACCTCTGAGCCGTCCTTTCTGCAAAGCTTCTGTCCAAGAGACAATGCACCTGCAGGACAGTATTCAACACAACGTCCACATGCAACACAGTTCTGCTTGTTAACATGTGCAACATATGCTGAACGTGACATATTAGGAGTATTGAAAAGCTGTGATGTCCTAAGCGCATAACAGACATTAACATTACAGTTACATATAGCAAATATCTTATCTTCACCATCAATATTAGTTATCTGGTGAACAAATCCGTTATCCTCTGCCTTCTTGAAAATCTCAAGTGCTTCTTCCTTAGTGATGTATCTTCCGCCTTTGCCAGTCTCAACGACATAATCAGCCATATCACCTACAGCAACACACCAGTCAGCAGGATCATCTGCACATCCCTCGTCAAATGTCTTTCTTGATTTACGGCATGAACATGGGCTTGCTGCATATTTGCCCTCGTATTTATCAAGCCAGTATGAAATCTTCTCAAGCGAGATGGCTTCATTACACATATCAACTTCCTTCTGTACAGGAATGACATGCATACCGATTCCGGCACCTCCTGGTGGAACCATATGTGTAAGTCCCTCAAGAGGAATACGGCTCATACGCTCAAAGAATCTTCCCATCTCAGGATGTTCCTCTAAGACAGCATCATTCATATTGGCAAATTCCGCACTTCCAGGAACAAACATAGGAAGCACATACTGTTTCTCGTGCTTTGGATTCTCCCAGTTATACTCGATTACACCATTAAAAGCCATCTTATTAAGAAGCTCCTCAAGATACTTCTCATCCATACCTGTAATCTTAACAAGTTCAGGAAGTGTCTTTGGCTTACGCACTCCCATCTTTAATGCAACCTCAGCCATCTCATCAGTACAGATTGCTGCAAGTCCCCAGTACTCAGGGTCATCTGCTGTGAGCTTCTCCAATCCAAGCTTTATTGCTGCCCTGTCAGTAACCATCTTTCCAAGTTTAAGGATTGGTTCCCTTACAGGAAGCTCAGGATGTGGATTCTTAAATTCAACATTCTTGGTATTCTCTGCCATAAATCATCCTCCGTTATTCTTTCCTCTGGCAAATGCCGGATTCTTTATTAACTGCACTATAAGCGGAATAACCATCAGAACCCATACTATAGGCTCTGAAACAATAACACCCCAGTATCCCATAAATGGAACAAGTGTAAATGTTATAACAACCTTTCCTGCAAGCTCAATCCCACTTGATATGATAGGAGTAAGCCTGTCACCTATACCCTGCAGTGAATTTCTTATGATAGTTATCATCGCTGTCACAAAATAAAGCAGCGAGTCAACTCTTAAATACAGCGTTGCTGTATCTATTACATTTCTATTATCCGAACTTATAAGCATTTTAACAAATGCAGGAACTACCGTATAAGATGTGATTACACATAACACACACCATACCCATCCCATAAGAATTGATGTTAATATGCCCTTTCTTATTCTTTCATACTTTCCTGCTCCAAGATTCTGTCCGCAGAAGGTTGCCATAGTAGTTCCAAGCACACCGAACATCATCATGAAAAGCTCTGATAATCTTCTTGCAGTAGTATGGGCAAGTATTATATCCTGTCCAAATGAATTGATTGCACTCTGCAATGTAACAGAACCTATTGATACAAGACTGCTCATAAAGCCCATGGAACAGCCTGTTGACATAAGTTTTCCACACAGACTGGCATCAGTCTTAAAATCTTTCCTGCTAATCCACAGTATGTTGTATCTTTTAAGTGAATATATAAGACACGCGATAAGTGCTATGAGCTGTGAAAGCACTGTTGCCACTGCAGCACCTCTTACTCCCATTGGAATAACCTTAAGAAAAAATAAATCTCCGCCAATGTTAAGCACTACTGATATTCCTAAAAATATAAGCGGAGTAAATGAATCTCCTATTGACCTTAACAGGGCCGCACAGACATTGTAAAGCATAAGTATTGTCATGCCTGCAAATATTATAAATATATAATCATAGGCTTCCTTTAACAAATCCTCTGGTGTATTAAGTACTTTCAGAAGAGGTCGTAAAAATATCAGCACAACCACTGTAAGACCTGCTGATATCATAATTCCATATTTGAACGAACCTGCAACTGTCCTCTTAAAATTAGCTGTATCTCCTGCCCCAAAAAACTGTGCAGCAATAACAGCAAATCCATTAGTCAGTCCCTGTAAAAAGCCTATAACAAGGGTGTTCACTGAGTTAGTAGAACCTACAGCCGCCAGTGAACTTTCTCCTAATACATACCCTATAATCTTGGTATCCACAAGATTATAAGTCATCTGAAGCAGTGAGCCTATAAAAACCGGTAATGCAAACCAGAATATAAGCTTAGTTATACTTCCCTTAGTTAAATCTTTCATACAAATATTCCTATATAGTTCTTAATTCTGCCCAATTAATCCACTGATAAAAATGCATCCATCTCTTCAGCAACTTCATCAAAAGTCTGGTTATAAACAGCTGCAAATTCACCATACAAAAGCTTCCTTGCCGCAAGCAGCATCCTGCTGTCTGCTGATTTCATCTTTCTTAAATCCTTAGCTCTTTCATTCTTAATGACATATAATGCACGAATCAGATGCATAAGCTTTAAAGCATCCTGAGATTTCATATGTTCATCATACTGCATAGGTGTAACCTTTTCTGAAAGTTCTCCATCTTTCTTACAATTTCTGGCTCTTTCCTTTAACTTGTCACATTCCTTAACAGTCATAATGCCTCTTATCATAACCTTGTTGCTGTCAACGGGTGAATATATAATTCCCTTGCTGTCAAATACCGGCTGAAGAAAATAATAATCCCCTGATATTCCCTTAATAGGTGGTGTATCAATATTTTCAACCTCGCACACTCCAACAACTCCGTACACTACCTTATCACCAATCTCAAACATGCTCTCCGTACTTCCTTCCAATTCTTCGTTAAATCCGTATCAATTATTAATATTATATTACATTTCTAAGATTTTTTCAAAGTATATTTTTACTGGAAATTCG
>ERZ1027038.723-NODE-723-length-12950-cov-4.838077_pt1 | contig 12950 bp, 10 predicted proteins | sample MGYA00519439_ERZ1027038 | MGnify/ENA primary metagenome ERZ1027038 (study PRJEB26926, sample SAMN06164807) | human gut metagenome | biome: ENVO:00009003; feature: ENVO:2100002; material: ENVO:00002003 | host: Homo sapiens | place: USA | collected 2012 ... | reverse complement strand
AATATCCCGGTCCAGCTGCTCCTTAAGTTCTTCCAGCGATCCAAATCTGCGTTCCGGGCGCCGAAATCTTTTCAAAGCCACCTCGATCTCCTGCCCGTAGATGTCCTGGTCAAAATCATACAGATAAGATTCCACCCCCATCACTTTTTCAGAAGAAACCGTGGGTTTGGTTCCCACATTGCTGATGGCCTTATAGACCTTTCCATTATGGCGCACCGCCGCATAGTAAACTCCGTTGGGCGGCAGAAGTTTGCCTGCGGGAGGCAGCAGATTCACCGTTGGAAATCCCAGGGTATGTCCGATATGATTGCCATGCTCCACCGCTCCCACCAGTGTATAAGGCATTCCCAGCATCTCTTCGGCCTCTTCCATCCGGCCCTCTTCCACCAGCTTGCGGATGTAAGTGGAACTGACTTCGATGCCGTTCACTTCGATCTTCTCTATGGTCTGGACGCAAAAGCCCAGATGCGGCGCCATTCTCTCCAGAAGTTCGGCATTTCCTGCGCCGTTCTTGCCAAAAGACAGATCCTCGCCTGCCGCCACAAACCGGGTATTCATCTGTTTGGCCAGAATCTCTGTTGCAAAACGCTCTGGCTCTGTGGCTGCAGTCTCCTTCGTAAGAGGAAACTCGATCAGAGTGTCGATTCCCAGACGTTCAAACAGGCGTCTTTTTTCCTCTCTGGTGGTCAGTTCTTTACCGTCAGACAGGCCGAACAGCACTGCCGGTGTAGGGTCAAAGGTGAACACGCACGCCGCCAGCCCGTATTTTTTTCGGCCAAGAATCTCTTCCAAAAGTCTCCTGTGGCCCAGATGGACTCCGTCGAATTTACCGATGGCTACTGCTGTATCTTTTTCCAGATAAAAGTCTGTTGTTCCTGCAATGATTTCCAAGTCTATTTCCTGCTTTCTGTATTACTTGGGAAGACCTTCACGGGCTTGTACCATTCCTTCGTTTCATCATACGCATAAATGCCCACGAAGCTGTCATCCTCTCTGTAGATGCGCACCCACTCTCCTGCCGGATGTGTGGTCTGTTCCACAGTCTGTCCCGGATAAAAAGCATTCCCGTTATCGATCAGTTTCCGCCACTTTTCCTCCACATGCAACATGGGAAAATCCGAAAAAATACGGTCTGTGGGAAGCAGTGCTTCCTCCAGCCTCTCCGTGTCCCGAAGTTCCTGCAGCTGTGCAAGTGTCAGGGCATCTGCCAGCTGGAATTCCCCGACTCTGGTACGAACGAGGCTCTGCATGGTGCCGCCGCAGCACAGTTTTTCCCCAATATCGGCACAGAGACTGCGGATATAGGTTCCCTTGGAACATTCCACGCGGAATTTTACCACGGGAAACTTTATTTCCAGAATCTCGATTGCCGGCAGATCCACATGTCTTGCCTGCCGTTCCACTTCTTTGCCCGCTCTGGCCAGCTCATAGAGCTTTTTCCCATTGACCTTCAGTGCAGAATACATGGGTGGGATCTGGTCATAGCCGCCAACAAAACCGGCGATCACTTCACGTACCTGTGCTTCACTCACCGCCACTTCCCGCTCTTCCAAAACGGTTCCCGTGATATCCTGGGTATCTGTGATCTGTCCCAGCAGAAGTTCTGCCACATATTCCTTGGTCCTGTCCGTCAGCATTTCACATGCTCTGGTAGCATTCCCCAGACATACAGGAAGCACACCGGTAGCCTGTGGATCCAGTGTACCTGTGTGCCCTATCTTTTTCTGCCGGCAGATCCCGCGAAGCTTGGCTACCACATCATGGGAGGTAAAGCCCGCTTCCTTATATACATTGATGATGCCGTCCATTAACCCTGTTCTCCCCGCAGTTGTTTGTCGATGTGCAGTGACAAATTGTTGACACAATCATGGAAGGTTCCCTTCATAGTGCAGCCTGCGGCACGTACATGTCCGCCGCCTCCGAAGAAAGATGCCACCTTCGCCACATCTACTTTCTCATTGGAACGCATGCTGACCTTATACTCCAGTACATTGGTCTCATACATGAAAATCGCACAGTCCACGCCCTTGATATTGCGCAACTGGTTCACAATGCCGTCCAGATCTCCCGGTACCGCATTGTAGAATTCCATGGTCTTGCGGTCCACCATGCTCACGATGCAGCGTCCGTCCATGAAACGAATGCTCTCCATCAGAGCTCTGCCCATGATCTGGGTCTGCAGATAGGTCTTCTGGTAAAAGCTTTCCTCGATCAGCTTCGGGAAATTGAATCCGAAGGAGATCAGAAACGCTGCCGCCTGCAGCGTCTCCGGTGTCGTATTGGAATACTGGAATACACCGGTATCATGGATGATGCCGGTATACAGCGCTTCCGCAATATCCTTGTCAATAAGTTCCGCATCCATAATGTGATACAGCACCTCACAGGCACTTCCCACTTCCGGACGGACCAGATTCACATCACCGCAACCGGAATTGCTGATGTGATGATCAATGTTGATCTTCTTTTTCGCATTCTGGAAATACGTCTCCGCATCTCCCAGACGATCCCCACTGCAATCCAGCGCAAAATACACATCAAAAGGCTCCTGCACGGGACATTCGGTCTGAATCTCATCGTATCCCTTCAGATAGGAAAACTCTTCGGACGGCTTCTGCAGATATACGGTAACTTCCGCTTCGGGAAGCAGTTTACGCAGATACATCTGTAAGGAAAGACATACACCCACACAGTCTCCATCCGGACGAATATGTCCGCTGATGCCGATCTTTTTCGCACCCAGACATTCTTCACGCAAATCCATTACTCGTCACCTTCCTCTGTTTCTTCCGTATCTTCCACCACTTCATTTTCCGGCTTCTGTGCCTGTTCATCCGCTGCAATGACCTCATCGATCTTGTGGGACATATTGACACCGTATTCAATGGACTGATCCATCACAAAAGTGATATCCGGAGTATTACGCAGATTGATGGTACGAGCCAGTTCTCTGCGGATAAAGCCTTCGGCGCTCTTCAGTCCCTGCAGGGTAGACTTTCTGACTTCCTCGTCTCCCAGCACGCTGATCCATGCCTTACAGCTCTTCAGATCCGGTGCCACTTCCACAGCGACCACACTGGTCCAGGGACTGATCCGGGGGTCCTTGAGACCGCCCCGGATGATCTCTGCCAGAACGCGCTGTACTTCCCCGTTGATACGGGTATTTTTCACACTATTCTTTCTCATTCTTATTCCTTCTTAATTCTTTCCTGCGGGTATCGTAGACGTCTTGGCGAGCATCCGCGAACAGAATGCGTTTCGCGTAACCCCGTTGAAAAACGTCGGCACTTGAATCTTGCAAGCAAAGCGCAGGAAGATTCTTAGTGTCCGCTACGTTTTTTGCAGAGCGCGAGCGTGGGTAAGCGGAATGCATCTGCGAACGGATGCGTTCTAGTAACCTACCGTGGTACTTCCACCATGATATATGCTTCTACGATATCCAGCTCCTGCATCTTGTCAAAGCCTTCGAATACGAGACCACACTCATATCCGGCCTTAACTTCCTTCACATCATCCTTGAATCTCTTCAAGGAAGCCAGGTTGCCTTCGAAGATCTGCTCGCCCTCACGGGTGATACGAACCTTACAGCCTCTCTGGAACACACCGTCCAGAACATAGGAACCTGCGATGTTACCGATAGCGGATGCCTTGAAGATCTGACGAACCTCTGCATGACCGATAACCTTCTCCTCGTATACGGGATCCAGCATACCCTTCATGGCAGCTTCCACATCCTCGATAGCCTGGTAGATGACCTTGTACAGACGTACATCCACGCCCTCTCTCTCTGCGGTTGCCTTGGCAGTCGCATCGGGACGAACGTTGAATCCGATGATGATTGCGTTGGACGCACTTGCCAAAGATACGTCGGACTCATTGATGGCACCTACGCCGCCGTGGATACATTTAACTACTACTTCTTCGTTGGACAGCTTCATCAGGGACTGTTTTACAGCCTCGACACTACCCTGTACGTCAGCCTTGACGATCAGGTTCAGTTCCTTCAGATTACCCTCCTGGATCTGGCTGAACAGATCATCCAGGGACATTCTGCCCTTGGTCTCTTCCAGCATCTTTTCCTTGTTCTGTGCCAGATAGGTCTCCGCATAGGATTTTGCTGTCTTATCATTATCATGTGCCAGGAATACTTCACCTGCACTGGGAACATCGGACAGGCCCAGGATTTCTACAGGGGTAGACGGTCCTGCTTCTTTTACTCTGCGTCCCTTATCATCGATCATGGCTCTTACCTTACCGTGTGCCACGCCTGCGGAAATGAAATCTCCCACATGCAGGGTACCTTTCTGTACCAGTACGGTAGCCACGGGACCGCGTCCCTTATCCAGCTCTGCCTCGATGACCAGACCTCTTGCTTTTCTCTTGGGGTTGGCCTTGAGTTCCATGATATCTGCGGTCAGCAGGATCATGTCAAGCAACTGGTCGATACCTTCTCCGCTCTTCGCAGATACCGGTGCAAATACGGTACTTCCGCCCCAATCCTCGGGGATCAGCTCGTACTCTGCCAGCTCCTGTTTTACACGGTCAATGTTGGCTGAGGGCTTATCGATCTTGTTCACTGCTACGATGATCTCCACACCTGCTGCCTTTGCATGGTTGATTGCCTCTACGGTCTGGGGCATTACGCCGTCGTCCGCTGCTACTACCAGGATAGCAATATCGGTCGCATTGGCACCACGCATACGCATGGCGGTAAATGCTTCGTGTCCGGGAGTATCTAAGAAGGTGATCTTACGGTCTCCCACATTTACAGTATAAGCACCGATGTGCTGGGTGATACCACCTGCCTCACGATCGGTTACGTTGGTCTTACGGATAGCGTCTAACAGGGAAGTCTTACCATGGTCAACGTGACCCATAACACAGATTACGGGAGGTCTCTCCACCAGATCTGCCTCGTCCTCTTCATCTTCCTTCAACAGTTCTTCGATGACATCTACCTTGACCTCTTTTTCACAGAGAATGTCATATTCCATGGCAATGTTCTCTGCATCTTCATAGGAGATCTCCTGGTTCACGGTTACAATCTTACCTTCCAGGAACAGCTTCTTGATGATGGCTGCGGGCTGTAACTTCATCTTCTCAGCCAGTTCTTTGATGGTAATGGATTCCGGCAGCACGATCACCTTGATCTGCTCTTCCTGTACCTCTTCCTTCTTCTTTTCCGGCTTGATGAAACGTCCGGGCTTGTTCTTCAGCGCGTCCTCGTCCTCGTAGATATGATCCTTCTTGGAACGCTTGTTGTCCTTCTCCTGGCTGAAACGTCTCTTTTCATCTTCGCGCTTCTTCTCAAGATCCTTGCCTGCAGGTTCCGGAGCGAAGCCCTTATTCTGTCTGTTATCTCCGAATCGATTACCCGATCCGCCATTGCCTCTTTGGTCGCGGCCGTTATTGCCGTAACTGCGCTCACCATTGCCGTTACCGCGGCGATCACCCTGACCGCCTTCCATACCCGGACGACCCTGTCTGTTAAATCCGCCTCCCTGAGGTCTGCCATTGCCCATACCTCCTCTGTTACCATTCTGTCCGCCCTGACGGTTACCCTGTCCGTAGCCACCCTGACGATTGTCACGATTGCCGTCTCTGTTGTCACGGTTGTAACCGCCCTGGCCACGCTCGTTCTGTCCACGGTTGTCACGATTATTCTGACCGTAACCGCCCTGACGGTTATCGCGGTTGTCACGGTTACCGTTCTGAGGTCTGTCTGCCGGTCTGGTCTGTGCCACATTCTGTGCAGGCTGTGCTGCCTGAGGTGCCTGTGCGGCTGCAGTATTCTGTACTGCCTGCTCCTTTACCGGTGCCTGTGTCTGAGGCTTTTTCGCAGGCTGCTGTCCACGGTTGCCGGGTACCATTGCCACGCTTGGAGTGGGAGACGGAGGGGTCAGCGGCTTGATGGGACGTACGGGAGCCTGTGCCTGAACACGGTTGCCGTAGGAATTATTCTGGTAACCATTGTTCTGGTATCTGCCGCCCTGATTCGGACGCTGTCCGCCTGCATTTCTCTGTCCCTGTCCACTCTGTCCACTCTGACCACCCTGACGCTGTCCGGGCATCTTGGAATTCTGAGGGTTGCTAACGAAAATAATCTTTTTCTTCTTTTTCGTCTCCTCAGTAGATTTGGTCTCCTCGGAAACTTTCGTTTCCTGAGCCTTTGCTTCCCTTGCGGGTGCCTGAGCCTTTTCCTCAGCAGGCTTTGCGTTTTCGGTATTTACCGGAGCTTTCTGTGCTGCGGGTGCAGCTGCTTTTTTCTTTCCGAGGCTGTTGCGTACCAGTGCTGCCGCATCCTCTTCCAGCGAGCTCTGTGCTGCCTTTGCCTCAATTCCTTTTTCCTGTAAAAAACTTAATATATCCTTACTCTGTAGTTCCAATTCTTTTGCGAGTTCATGTACTTTGATTTTCGCCATGCTTTCCTCCATTCTGCCTAACCGGGCAAATTCGCTTCCAATTGCTTGATGAGTGCATCTGCCAGTCCCGCATCACACACACCTACCGAAGATCTCAGATCCCGGCCGATGGCCCAGCCGAGTTCTTCCTTCGTGCCATATTCATATACCGGGACTTCATAATAGGAACATTTGTCGTGAAACAACTTTTTCGTATTGGCCGATGCATCCTCTGCAACGATCACCAACATGGCAGAACCTTTTTTCACAGCGTCCTCCGTCTGGAATTCACCGCTTACCAGGTTACGCCCCCTCATCGCAAGTCCCAAAAGGGAATAAATCTTATTCTGTTTCAAGCTGATCAAACTCCTTTTCCAGTGTATCATATACCTCAGGAGAAATACTCATCTTGAAAGAACGTTCTAATCCTTTATTCTTCCGGGCTTTCTGCAGACATTCCTTCTGTCTGCATATATATGCACCACGTCCGTTTTTTTTGCCGGTTGCATCCAGACATATCTCATCTTCCGGTGTTTTCAGGACACGCAGCATTTCTTTTTTGCCTTTCATTTCTCCGCAGCCTACGCACTGCCTCAGTGGAATCTTTTTTGCCATTGATTATTCCTGCTCTCCATCAAAATCGTCTACGGTATCATCTTCGTAATCATCCACATAGTCCTCATAACGGAAGCCGGGAGCATCCTTGGCCTGAGTCTCGGACTTGATGTCGATCTTGTAGCCGGTCAGTCTTGCTGCCAGTCTTGCGTTCTGACCTTCCTTACCGATAGCCAGAGACAACTGATAATCGGGTACGACTACCTTTGCGGTCTTCTCATCGGGATCTGCAAATACTGCTACGATCTTGGCAGGAGAAAGTGCATTCTGAATCAGGTTACCGGGGTTCTCATCCCAGTTCACGATATCGATCTTCTCACCGCGCAGCTCTTCCACGATAGCATTGACGCGGGCACCATTCATACCTACACAGGCGCCGACAGCATCTACATTGGGGTTATTGCTCCATACAGCGATCTTGGTACGGCTTCCTGCCTCTCTGGCAATGCTCTTGATCTCCACGGTACCGTCCTTGATCTCGGTAACTTCGGACTCGAACAGTCTCTTTACCAGTTCCGGATGGGTACGGCTGACATTGATGCGGGGTCCCTTCGGGGTGTTCTTTACTTCCACAATGTAAACCTTGATACGCTCGGTGGGCTTGAGTACTTCGCCCTTTACCTGCTCGTTCTCGGTCAGCATGGCATCTGCCTTACCCAGATTGATGCTGATGTTCTTGCCTACATAACGCTGTACTACGCCGGTCACAACATCCTTTTCCTTCTCGTAGTACTGGTTGTAGATCACGCTTCTCTCTTCCTCACGGATCTTCTGTAAGATCACGTTCTTGGCATTCTGGGTAGCGATACGGCCGAACTCCTTGGACTTGATCTCCACATGGATCATGTCGCCCACCTGTGCTCTCTTGGAAATCTCCTGTGCATCCTCCAGAGCAATCTGCAGGCAGTCATCCTCCACATCATCCTTCGTGGGAACGACTTCCTTCTCAGCATATACCAGAAAATCGCAGGTCTCTCTATTAATCTCCACATGGACATTGTCAGCCTTTCCAAAATGGTTCTTGCAGGCTGTCATCAGGGAGTTCTCGATGGCTTCAAACAAGGTCTCCTTGCTGATCTCCTTCTCCTTCTCCAGAACGTCCAGTGCCTCCATTAATTCCTTATTCATCATTTCCTCCATTCCGGCTTTCGCCTTTTCTTAGTGTATGGTTTCTTCTTATTCTACAAGCTATAACTATTCCTTCGCCCTTTGGCTCTGAATAGTATCAAAAATCTAATGCAAGACGGATCAGGGCAATGTCTGCTCTGGCAAAAGTTCTCGGGCTGCCGTCTTCCGTGATCGTAATGTTATCTGCATTGAAGCTCTCCAGAATGCCAGAAAACTCTTTGCATTTGTCAATGGGCTTGAACAGCTTGATCTCTACTTCTTCACCGATGCTCTTCTGCAAATGCTTATCCTTTTTCAGCGTTCTACCCAGTCCCGGGCTGCTGACTTCCAGAATGTAAGCATCCGGAATGAAATCAGCCTTGTCCAGAGCTTCGGATAATGCTCTGCTGACATTCTCGCAATCCAGAATGTTCACACCTTCCGGCTTGTCGATGTAAGCTCTCAGATAGTAGTCACTGCCTTCTTTTACATACTCCACATCGTAGATCTCCACCTGACTTACTTCTGCGATGGGCGTCAGCAGTTCTTCGGTTCTGTTTTCGTAGTCCTCTCGTTTGGACATGTAGGCCCTCCTTTACTGATATGAGCTGTCGTTACAACAACAAGAAAGAGTGGCGCGCGTCCACTCTTACTCTAGTAATCATCTTTAAACTATACACAGTATAGACCCTGTGTGAAAAAATGTCAATAGGGTCTTGCAAACATTCGGATTCCGCCGCAGGCGCATGCAAGCATGCCCATACATTGTAATACCCACGAATTGCTCCGCTGCCGTGCAGCTTTCGCAATTCTGCAAACATTCGGATTCCGCTGATTTGCTTCGCAAATCGCTTCTTCCTCATGTTTGGGCGGTTCCCTGATTCAGCCGCAGGCGCATGCAAGCATGCCCTGCGGCTGAATCGGTCACCTGGTATTACAAGTAGTTATGTGTTTCAAAGTACAGTTCGTTCACGTGTTCGGAATGCAAAAGCTTATGGGCGGTGCGGCTGAGGGGCTTGCCCAGGAACTCTTCGTAGGCCTTCTGTACCTCGGGGTTCTCATGGGAGAAGCGAAGCTTTCTCTCACTGTCCAGACGGTACAGGGTGCCTCCGCGCCGCTCCGCGAATTCGCATCCGTCGTGGATGGGCTGTCCGCCGCCTCCGACACAACCACCGGGGCATGCCATGACTTCCACGAAATCATAGGATACCCTTCCTGCCTTAATGTCCTCCATCAGCTTCTCCGCATTGGCCAGTCCGCTGACAGTACAGGTATGTAAGGTCTGATCTCCCAGTGTGAAGTCTGCTTCTCTTCTGCCGTCTCTTCCCCGGACTGCCCGGAAAGCATCTGCTTCCGGATTCTTGCCTTCCACTACTGCATATGCGGTACGAAGTGCTGCCTCCATGACACCGCCGGTGACGCCGAAGATCACTCCGGCACCGGTGCTTTCTCCCAGAGGAGAATCAAAAGCCTGCTCCTTTAAGAACCGGGTATTGATATGCTCGGCACGGATCATCCGCACGAATTCTCTTGTGGTCAGTACAATATCCACATCCTGTCCGGCTCCGGCGCTCTTCATATAAGAAAGAGAAGCCTCTCTCTTCTTGGATACGCAGGGCATGATGGAGATACAGCAGATATTATTGGGATCAATCCCTTTCTTCTGTGCAAAATAAGTCTTCGCCATGGCACCGAACATCTGCTGGGGGGATTTTGCCGTGGACAAATTCCGCAGATACTCCGGATACTTCTTGGACACGAAGCTTACCCAGCCGGGACAGCAGGAGGTAAACATGGGCCATGCGTATTTCCGGGAATTGCCCAGCCGCTCCAGCAGTTCGTTTCCCTCTTCCATAATCGTCAGATCCGCTGCGAAGTTGGTATCAAATACATAGTCAAAACCGATGCGCTTCAGCGCTGCCACCATTTTGCCCTCGGAAGCTTCCTCCGCATTCAGTCCCAGTTCCTCTCCCCATGCGGTTCTTACCGCCGGTGCCACCTGGACTACTGTGACCTTCTCGGGATCCGCCAGTGCCTCGAAAGCCTTGTATGTATCGTCCCGTTCCCGCAATGCTCCGGTAGGACAATGGGTAATACACTGTCCACACAGTGTACAGTCGGAGCAATCGATGGTCTTATTATCCGCCACATCTACTGTGGTACGGGATCCGGTGTTCTGTACATCCCAGACATGCATGGCCTGGACTTTATCGCAGATCTGTACACAGCGCATACATTTAATACATTTTCTGGAATCCCGGATCAGAGGGAAAGAATGATCCCAGGGTGTCTCGGGAACTTCCTCGGTAAAAGGTACTTCCAGAATTCCCAGATCGTTGGAAATCTGCTGTAAATTACAGTTACGGCTTCTGACGCAGGTGGCACAGTGACAATCATGCTGGGACAGGATCAGTTCCACATTTGTCTTGCGCACACGGCGTACCTTCGGAGAATTGGTATACACTACCATTCCCTCTTCCACCGGGCTGTTGCAAGCTGTGATCAGCTTGCTTTTTCCCTGCACTTCCACCACGCAGACCTTGCAGGCACTGATCTCATTGATGTCTTTTAAAAAGCACAGATGCGGTACTTCGATTCCCACGCCTGCTGCCGCGCTCATGACGCTGGTTCCCTCCGGGACCTGCAGCTGCACGCCGTCTATTGTAAGGTTTATCATTTTCTCGCCCATTGTTTGCTCCTCTTTTTACCAGATGGCAGCTCGGCCGCCCTTTAAGCTTCCGTAGCCGTGTTTATCGCAGCGTAAGCATCTGCCCGCTTCCTGGCAGGCTTCCTGCTTCGTCATGCCGCATTCAAATGCATCGAAATTCGTCTTGCGCTCTCCAGCTTCCTTTTCACTCAGCTGGATCCGTCCGCAGGGTTCCTTGTCCTCGTAGGATACCGGCGGGATCTCCACATCACAGGGTACTACATGGTGGTAACCCAGATATTCATCGATATTGGCTGCAGCTACTTTTCCGGCGGCAATGGCACGGATGACGGTAGCCGGACCGGTCACACAGTCACCACCGGCAAATACACCGTGGACATCCTTGACTTCACTGTCACTCATGGCAGTAATGGTGCCTCGTTTTACGGAGATACCCGCCTCCTCGAAATGGCGGGTCTCGATACCCTGACCGATGGCCACCACGACGATATCACAGGGGATTCGAAGGAGAGGCACATCCGCCTGGATCGGACGGGCTCGTCCCCAGGCATCGATGGGGCCGATGATCTGCGGTTCTACCCACAGAGCCGTCACATTGCCGTTCTCGTCGGCTTCGATCTTGTGAGGTGCTTTCAGGCTGTAAAGCTCTGCGCCCTCTGCGATGGCGCCTTCCACTTCTTCAGGAAGCGCCGTCATATCGGTCTGTCTTCTGCGGTAGGCAATTCCCACCTTTTTCGCACCCAGACGAATGGCGGAACGGGTACAGTCCATGGCTACGTTACCACCGCCGACTACGACTACGGTCTTGTCCTTGAAGTCCGGCATGTCATCGTCACCGATGCGGCGCAGCATTTCCACTGCAGACATGACACCGTTGGCATCCTCTCCCTCGATACCAATCTTTTTATCCGTATGGGCACCGATGGCAATATAGACTGCATCGTATTCTTCGTGCAGCTTATTATAAGAAATCTCACCTTCGCCGTTGCCGACTCTGGTGTTCAATTTCACTTCCACTCCGGTGGACAGAATAGTGTCAATGTCCTCCTGTAAGCGTTCTCTTGGGAAACGATAGTTGGGAATTCCGTAGCGCAGCATACCGCCCAGCTTGCTCTTTTCCTCAAATACCACGGCATGGTGTCCCATCAGCTCCAGATAATATGCCGCAGACAGTCCGCCGGGGCCTCCGCCGATGATTGCTACTTTTTTACCGGTGCTCTCCGCTTTCTCAGGCACAGGAACCGTGTTGGCTCTGGCATTGTCCACTGCCATACGCTTCAGGCCGCGGATATTGATGGCACTATCGATCATGTTGCGGCGGCATCTTGCCTCACAGGGATGCTCACAGATCAGGGCACAGGCGGTGGGGAAAGGATTGTCCTTGCGGATCAGCTTCACGGCATCTGCATAACGCTCTTCCTTCACCAGTGCTATGTAACCGGGGATATCCACACCTGCGGGGCACAGCGCCACACAGGGAACCGGCTGGGTAATATGGCAGGAACATTTTCCCCCATGTTCAATGTGATAGACATAATCCTCACGGAAGCCTTCCAGTCCGGCCAGTACCATATGGGCCGCCTCGTAACCGATGGCACAGTCAGCGGAGTCCACAATGTCGGAAGCGGTATCCCGGATCAGATCCAGTGTCTTCAGGGTGGCTTTGCCTGCCAATACATCCTCCATCAGGTTCTGCAACTGCCCCAGTCCCACACGGCAGGGCACACATTTACCACAGGTCTGGGCATGACACATTTTCAGAAAAGAAAGCTGCAGGTCCACCGGACATAATCCGGGCGGGCTGGCGATAATTCTTCTCTCCAGATCTTTGTACAGGCGTTCCACCGTAAGCTGTGCTTTATTTGGGGTAGCTATCTTCAATCGGCTCATAATCTTCTCCATTCTGCGGGCTGATGCCTGCGTTACTTTTATGCCCTGCGCCACGGGCGCCGCCGGCCACGGCTATGGCGTGCTGCTCTCCGTCTGCGGGTGCGGTGTTTTACTGACACGTACTATGGCATTGGCCACCTGAGCTGGCTGCCTGTTGCGCCGTGTAAGTGCTTACATTTTATTTTTTAAAAAATAGCCGTTTCTTGTCGGCTACTGATTTTTGTATATGCTGTCTCTTATACACATATCCGAGCCCACGAGACTAGCGC
>ERZ1027038.717-NODE-717-length-13049-cov-7.545175_pt1 | contig 13049 bp, 9 predicted proteins | sample MGYA00519439_ERZ1027038 | MGnify/ENA primary metagenome ERZ1027038 (study PRJEB26926, sample SAMN06164807) | human gut metagenome | biome: ENVO:00009003; feature: ENVO:2100002; material: ENVO:00002003 | host: Homo sapiens | place: USA | collected 2012 ... | reverse complement strand
GTCATTGCTGATATAATTGTAGACGGAATCAAAAAATTACCGAATACCCGAAAATCGGCATAAAATCTACCCAACAAATATGGTGATTAAATTGAAAATTCTGCTTAATCCAGACAAAGAAATTGTAAAAGAAGTTCGCAAACAGCTTATACGCACGGGCGGTTATTGTCCGTATATGTTAATCAGAAGCCCTGCAACACTGTGTATGTGTGAGGATTTCAGGGCAAAAATTGCCGATCCCGAATTTGAGGGATACTGCCATTGCCTGATGTATTATAAACAAAAATAGAATTTTATACATAACAAAATAACAAAAATCGGAACAGCCGTGATTGGGTTTACGGCTGTTCCGATTTTTTAGGCAGAAAAACTCAATCGAGTGAAGTAAATCTGAACTTAAATGTTATAATCCCGTTTTCAAATTCGGCTTTATATTTGAATCCATGCATTTCAAGGGCGGATTTTACTATTGAAAGTCCTATTCCGCTGCCACTCTTATTATCGCCCTTTGCGGCTCTGAAATAAGGCTGCCACAATTTTGAGAGATTTTCCCTGTCAAATGACGAGCATTGATTGCTGATTGACAACACATCATCCGAAACATTAATTGTGATATCCGAACCGTAATCGGAATATTTTTCGGCATTGTCGATAAGATTTTCAAGCACCGTTTTAAGCATGGCAGGGTCAGCCTTTATTTTTGCCTTTGAGTTGTAAATGAAAATAATTTCGTGTTCTGTGTGAACATAATAATTTTCAAGAATTTTCTCAATAAACGGTTTAAAGTCAAAAACTTCGCAATTCAGCTTTAATGCGGGCGAATCGAATCGTGACAAATCGAGCATTCTGTGAATAAGAATGTCCATTTCCTCGGTCTGTTGCTGAATAATTTCTATGTTATGAAGTTTCTTTTCGGTATCTTCCTCATTTTTAAGATTTTCCGCAAAACCGCCTATGACAAACAAGGGGGTTTTGAGATTGTGCGCAATTGCATTTGTCATTTCAAGACGGGTTTCCTCCTGTGCGGTTCGCCTTTTAAAATCTTTCCACGAGAAAATTTCAACCGTAATCACCACCGCCATTATCGTAAACGCAACGGCAAATACCGTTATAAACTTCCATAGGCAATCATCAAGCAGATTTATTTCTTTTAAAGAAGTAATATGAAATACTCTTGTAACCTCTTTATATTCATTCGGCGAGTTGTTTATCATATGATTTTCGGTATAATAAAGGGAATCTCCCATTAATACATAATATTTAAAAATCCCGTCAGGAACTGCCCCAGTCTCATCATAGATGTCTGTAAACAGACTGTTGTCACTCAGGATGTCACTCAGGATTTTTTCAACATCTTTTTGGGAGTATTTCGGTTTGCTTTTTCCAAGGAAAAAGTCCTTATCAATTATATTGCGGTGCATCTCGTCATTTTCAAATTGTTGGGATTTTAATTCTTCTTTGGTCAAGTAATTGTATTTTTTTAGGTCAAAGCTGTACTTTTTGATTGACTCGTCCTGAACATACCAGTCATTTTCTTTATTGCTTTTTACGATTTCGAGCTGACTCGGCACATAACCGTACTTTGCCGATCCGTAAAATTTTTTGCAAATTAAAAGATAATAGTTTCCGTCTTTGTCGGCAGGTGTGTTAAGATAATTACAAATTTCTTTATACTCATCATCGCTGAGCAAATTTTTAAGTACATCAAACCTAATATAATTTTCTGTACCCATATCCAATATTCCGCCGTTGATATCATTATAATGGACAGTCAGTACATTGTCTGTCGTAATCGTCATATCGTTATCATAGGTTAATTGAAAGTATGTATTGCCCTTGTCAACATTTTCATTAATCAGCGCCACATACTCATTGTAGGAATTATTCGGACTTGTTACGATGCCGTTTTTAATATAGTCCATCTTTGTATTCAGTTCATTTACTGCGTTGGCTATGAGTAAATCCCTTGAACTGTCGAGTATTGCAAGAGAGGTAAAAACCGTTCCCAGCAGACACACAATTATTGTTGCGGAAATTATAATGTAATGAAACTTTTTTCGCCGTTTGATATATCTTGATTTCATTTTTTATCCTCCGCCTTATACCCTCGCCGTATTACCGTTTTCAAAACAGACGCATTTTCGCCCAATGCTTTTCGGATATTTTTGATATGCGTGTCAAGCACTCTTTCATCAATCATCGTGTCATAGTGCCACACGGCTGTGATGATTTTTTCACGGGACACAACACTGTTTTTATTCTCTAACAGAATTTTAAGAATAGCATATTCCTTTGCGGTAAGAGTTACTTCTTCACCGTCGGACACAACAACACCGTTGTTCGGATTGAGCGAAACATTCCCCACCGTAAGCAAATTGTGCCGCACAAGTCCTTTTGAACGCTTGATGAGGGCTTTCACCTTTTCATAAAATACAGGCAGAGCAATCGGCTTTACAATGTAATCGTCACAGCCGAGAGCGTAGCCGTTGAGCATATCAGCCTCGCTTGTTCTTGCCGTGATGAACATAATCGGCACATCGCTGTATCTGCGGATTTCTTTGCAAAGCGTAAAACCGTCCATTTCGGGGAGCATTACATCAAGGAGCAAAAGGTCATAGCTGTTCTCATATGCCTTATCAAGTCCCTTTAAGCCGTTTTCCGCAAGGGTGATATTAAATTTTTCTTTATCTCTTTTTGAAAAATATTCGACAAGCATTTCACGAATATTTTTATCGTCCTCAACCAAAAGAATGTTATACATTTTCCTCACCGTACTTTGATTGTAATACATTAATCTGAAGTTGATATGTAGATTTCTGTATATTTAAAATTCAGTTTCTGCCATAACTAAAACGGCGGATGCAATTTTCAGCATCCGCCTTGTTTTATGTATCTTATTTATTGACAAAATATCTGATGATATCCTGACGGGTTACGATACCAATAAAAGTACCGAGGTCATCGGTTACGGGGATAAAGTTCTGATTCATTGCCCGTGCAAGAAGCTCGTCCATACCTACCGAAATTTTAACTGCCGGATTAAAGTCGTGACGGAGTATGTCACGGATACGAAATTCTTCCTGTTCTTCGATATCGCCCGAAGTCTTTTTGTCAATTATATGCCACAAGAAGTCACCCTCGCTCACCGTGCCGACATATTTTCCGTCACGGGTTATAACAGGGATAGCGGTGTAGCTGTGAGCACGCATTTTTTCAAGTCCCTGTCTTAGGGTATTGTCCTCATAAATATATTTTAAAGAATCTTTATGCTTTAAAAGCATAATAACATTCATCTTTTCACCTCCAGTCAAAAAACAAATATTTGTCAGCCAAAGGTCATTATAGTACCAAACAAACAATATTGCAATATCTTTTTACAATATTTTACACAATTATTGCATTTTTGATTTTACATACTTGTTTGTAACATAAAGCTGTCCGATAAGGTAAACAACACCTGCCGTGAGCAAAAGTGTTTTAACCTGCAAAAGTCCGCTCATTATGAAAATTACTGCGGTCACGGCTGTAAGAAGATATGCCCATAATTTTGAAAATCTATAAAAGCATAGTAACCACAAAATAGCTGCAATAACCGTCAAAACACAGGTTGAAATCATCCAAAAGGTTTCCATAATCGGCTTTGTAAAACCGCCCTCAAGCACGCCGATGTTAATTCCCATAAGGAAAATACTGCAATACTTTCCGATCCTTTCTATGTAAAGCATAGCCCTGTTATCAAAAATTGTTCTGTCTATTCTGTTGCTTTTTATATAGACGATGTCGGGTACAAGCAAAGCAATTGCAAAAGCAAGTCCGTACCAGTTAAAAAGATTTGTACTGAAAAAGTCCATAAGTTCACTCCATTATTTATTGTTTTCGTGGTATTCACAAAATTTCTTCGTTTTGCTCCAATACTTTATTCCCCAGTTTTCAAAATTCCACTCTTCCATATAATCGTTACATTCGTAGTCGATATACCACAAAAGTCCGTTGTTTAAAATGAAATTTGTCGGGAAATAATCTATGTTAATTCCTTTTGGATTCAACAGTCTGCACATTTCACGAATCTGCTCAATATATTCGGGTTTCATCTCATTCTGCAAAACAAGCTCATATGCGGTTTTGCCGTCAATGTAATCTTTAAGAATCCTCTCGTTTTCTACATCGCAGTCAATAAGCTTCGGCAGTCTGAGCCCGGCATTTTTCAGCCGTTTGTAATCGTTAAGCTCACTTTGAATTTTGTTACCGAAGGTATAGTATGAACACGGCTCGTGGTGAATCTGCTTTAAAACATAATTGTGTTCTCCGTCTGAAACAAGGTAGGAATAACCGCCCTTGCCTTTTCCGAGAAGCTTAATGACGGTAAAATCTTTTCCGTTCACACTCATAGTATCCATAAGAACACCTCCGCACATATTACCGTATTATTTTATCACAGCTAAAGTTTGGGTGCAAGTTTTAAATTCTTTATGTGTAATGAACAAATGCTAAAATAAGTACATTCGATAAAATAAAAAAGCGTGGATTTATAAATTTATTTTCTCAGGCGGCAATTTATTACAAATTTGTTGTTGATTTTCTTATTAAAAAAAAGTATGATATAGAATATATTATTCTGCCCAAATGCCACAGTTGTGACACTTGATGCCCGCTACAATTGAATAACAACTTTTAACACACAGGAGAAGATTTATTTGGAAAAGAAAAAATTCAGAATCAGCGGAAAGCTGATATTTAATCTCGCTGTTGTGGCAATCTCGATTTATCTGATCATCTACTTCTTTGTTTCGGAGGACGGTCTAATCGACTTGCTCAAAAAGCCTGACGGCTGCAATATGCTGATTATCCTTGCGGCTTTGCTGATTTATGATTTGAACATCCTTGTTGACGCTGTTGTCACGCTGATATATGTGCGGTCAAAGTATGAGAATTTCAGCTTTATTGAGGCTTTGAAGGTCGCATTTGTCGGAGTATTCTTCAGTGCGATTACACCGTCAAGTACAGGCGGACAGCCTATGCAGCTTTACCTTATGTCAAAAAAGAACATAAGCGTAGGTTTCGGTTCGGCTTGTATGACGCAAAAGTTCATTGTATATCAGATAGTAATGACCGCTGTCAGCGTTATTGCTGTTATCACAAGGTTCAACTATTTCAGCGATGCTTTTACAAACATCTGGTCAACACTTTTCATTATTTTCGGATTTACCGTTCAGCTTGCAATGACGGCTTTGTTCCTGCTTGTTTCATTCAGCCACAAGGTTACAAACAAGCTCATCAATCTTATTTATAAGATTATGAAAAAGTTCAAGTTCATTAAAAATCCCGAAAAGAAGATTGAAAGACTTCACAAAGAAGTTGATATGTTTCACGACACAAACAAACAGCTTTTTTCAAGCGTAAAACGGCTTGTTGTAATTTATGCACTTGTATTCATTCAGGTAATTTTAATTCTTTCAATCCCATACCTCATCTATGTTTCATTTGGAATGGCTCCGATTGCAAGAGCGGCAGGTCAGCCGACACTTTCGTTCTATGATTCAATCTGTATTCAGTCATTCGTGCTGTTCACGGCAAACCTTATCCCTCTCCCCGGTGCGTCGGGCGGTGCGGAGCTTGCATTCACAATGTACTTCGGTTCATTCTTCAAAATCGGTGCAATAAGCAAAATCAAGCCGGCAATCCTTATGTGGAGATTCATTACATACTACGGAGCAATCCTGATTTCTGCCCCGTTCTCCTACTTTACAAAGGGTAAAAGGCGTGACGATGAAATAAAACAAATTGAAGAAGAACTTGAATCGGAAATGGATAATAAAAAAACGGAAGAAAAAGTAACTCAGTAGTATTTTCATAAATATCTCTTTCAAAAACGGAGCAGACTGCATTTCGTCTGCTCCGTCTTTTGTTGTATGACAAACCGTTAGCCATTTTTTACGGTCAATTGTTGGAAACAATTTGTAGCGGCGAACCGTGTTCGCCGCTACAGTATATCATCAAACATTCTGTTTAAGGCAGGTTTTCAGGTCATCTTCTGCGTTGCTGATTGGACGCAAGCCGAATGTTTCTGACAAATACTGCAACACATTCGGGCTTAAAAATGCAGGGAGTGTCGGGCCGAGGTAGATATTCTTTATTCCGAGGCTTAAAAGTGCCAGCAAATCGGCAACCGCCTTTTGCTCATACCACGAAACAATCAGCGACAACGGCAAGCCGTTTACATCTGTATCAAACGCATCGGCAAGTGCTACGGCAATGCAGATTGCGGAGTAAACATCGTTGCACTGACCGATGTCGAGTAATCTCGGCAAGCCGTCGATGTCACCGAATTCGAGCTTGTTAAAGCGGTATTTTCCGCAAGCGAGCGTCATAATTATGCAGTCTTTCGGCACATTTTCAGCAAACTCCGTGTAGTAATTTCTGCCCGGTCTTGCACCGTCACAACCACCAATAAGGAAAAAGTGTCTGACTTTTCCGCTTTTGACGGCCTCGACAATTTTATCGGCATATGAAAGCGTAGCGTGATGACCGAATCCCACAAGAATTTCGTGCGGTTCAACATCTTCCTTAAAACCGCCGAGTTCAATTGCCTGCTGAATAATTTCGCTGAAATCTTTGTCGCCGTTTTCCTTTTTGCCGATGTGCTTAACACCCTCCCAGCCGACAACATTTGTACTGTAAATTCTGTCTTTGTACGAATCTCTCGGCCGCATAAGGCAGTTTGTCGTCATAAGAATACAACCGGGGATATTGTCAAACTGCTTTTGCTGATCTTGCCATGCACCGCCGAAATTGCCGATAAGATGCGGATATTTTTTTAAACCGTCATAGCCGTGACACGGCAGCATTTCGCCGTGAGTATAAACATTTATGCCCTTGCCCTTTGACTGTTCAAGGAGCATTTCAAGGTCTTTCAAATCGTGACCCGACACAATAATAAACGGACCTTTTTTGATGTGAACATCAACCTTGTGCGGTGACGGATTGCCGTAGGTTTCAGTGTTTGCTTCATCAAGTTTTTTCATAACTTCAAGAGCATTTTCACCCGTTCTCATCGTCATTCTGATAAGCTCCTCAACTGTGAGCGAATCATCCGTTGTCGCCTCAAGTGCAGTGATGTAAAAATCGTCAACCTGATCGCTGAAATAGCCGAGTTCACGAGCCTGATGACCGTAAGCGCTTATGCCTTTGAGACCGTAAACAATTGTCTGTCTTAAAGAGCGGATGTCGGGGTCAAGCGACTTTTCGTACATAATTCCCGCAAGCGGTGCGTCTTTGAGCATTTCCGACTTTGTTTCGGGAAGATTGTAGGTTGCGTGCAGAGTATGATTTTTGATTTCGCCCACAACTTCACGAAGTTTTTCCTTGATTTGCTGAGATTCACGCAAAAGCGACACATGCACATCGGCATCAAAGTTTACATTCGTCAGCGTTGTAAAAAGGCAGTTTTCCACAAAGCGAACAATGTCCTTGTCAATGTGCTGACCTTTTTCAATAAGCACCTTGCCGTAACAGCTTATGCCCTTCAGCTGAAAGATAAGTAAATCCTGAAGATTTGCAATTTCGGGAGTTTTTCCGCAAACACCGAGCCGTGTGCAACCCTTTCCGTTCGCAGTCTGCTCACACTGATAGCAAAACATCTCATAACCCAAGTCCATATTATTACTCATAAAAATTACCTCCGAAACATTCTGCAAATATTATCTGCAAATTTTCGGAGGTTTATTCTTAATTTTGATATTCTGTTTTAAAGATTTGCAAAAACCTTTGTGCCTTTATTCTTAATCCAAAACCAAACCGGAAGGCTGATGAGGATAAAATAAAATGCTGTGCAGGCGAGGAAAATTTCAGTCGAAATTTCAATTGCAAAGCTGAGAAGAATCGGATACGCAATAGCAGGTACGCATACGGCAAGGACTGAAATCAACAATGAAAGCATAACACTTGAACTCTGTTTTACTGCTTCAGCGGTTGTGTTCCAATCAAGCTTTGGCTTTTTCAGGTCAAACATAAGTCCGAGAAGACCCGAGAACAACGAGAAAATTATCGGAATAAGAATTGTGATAATAATATTAACCGGTTTCATTCCGAGCATTATTGAGAGAACAACCGAGGGTACAAGTGAAACAACGCCGTTTACAATAAAGTGAAGTTTCAGCTTTTGCGTAAGCACCTGCAACGGTGATACAGGAAGCGACTGCATAAGCCAAAGGTTTTTAGCTTCCATTGAAATTGATGCCGCAGAAATCGGTCCCAGTGAAATCACAAAGGCAATCACAAGTGGAAGATATACTGAAATCATTTCAATCAATGTACTTGGAAATTGCTTCAGCGTATTAAGCTGGAACACCGCATAAATTGTTCCGCCTACCATAATTAACGCACTGAGTCCGCTGTTAAGCATATAGGTTGCGTTGCCTGTGAACATCATTCTTTCTTTGCGTAAAAGCGCCTTTGATGCAGAGCTTACTTTCAGGGTTTTCTCCTTATACACGGCTTTCTTCGCACCCTTTTTCGCTGTTGCAAGCTTTATAAAGCTGTGAGAAAGCACCGCATAAACAACTGCAAAGAACGCAATAATTACTACAGCAACACCAAAAAGCGGCAACAAGTCGCCCGATGCGCCAAGTCCTGTGAGATAAAGCGGATATGCACTGTCCATTATATTTGCACCGATGCCAATTGAATTTGCAGCGAGTGTTTTTACAAGGTCCTCTGCCTGATAATAAAGGTAAAAATACAGTGCAAAGAAAACAAGTGAAAATACGATTGTCACAACATTTTTATGTCTCGTCCTTGATGTTACAAATGCAATCAGCCAGCCGAGAATGCACGAAACGCTCAGGCTTAAAAGCGGAACTAAAAGCAGAATCACAATCTGACTTACTACAAGCGAAGCCGAAACAGACACATTTGTTGCATAGGCCGCAAAAGCAGGGACCTGTACAAGTGCACAAAAGAGAAGATTTTGTGCATACAGTGGCAACATTCTACAAAAGAGAATACTGCGAGGCGGAATAGGCATTGAAAGCAAAAGTTCATTATCCTTTGCCTCATAAAGCTGTGAGAGCGAAAGGAAAATACAGCCTATTGTGCTAATTACAAACGACGCACCCATAACATAGAGAAAATACAACCAACTGAATCCCGATGTTGCAAGCATAGGTGCCATCATGCTGAACATATTGTAGAACATAAATGCAAATACAACACCGACAAAAGTGAGAAGAGCAAGATAAACAGCCGGTGAGTTAAACGAACTTTTTTTGCCGTTCTTTTTCTTGTTTGACGAATTTGCGGTGTACCGTGCAAGTGCCTTTTGAAATTGGAGTTTAATTAAGGTTTTAAGCATCTTTCTCCTCCAGTTCAAGGAATACATCTTCAAGCGAATCATCACCCTTGACCTCATCCATTGTACCCGACTTGATAAGTTTGCCGCTTTTGATGATAGCAACCTTGTCGCAAAGCTTTTCGGCAACTTCAAGCACATGGGTTGAGAAGAAAATTGCACCGCCGTTATCGCACATCTCTCTCATCAAAGTTTTGAGAAGGTGGGATGATTTTGGGTCAAGACCTACAAAAGGTTCATCCATAATGATAAGCTTGGGGTTATGTATGAGTGCGGAAACAATTGCAAGTTTTTGTTTCATACCGTGAGAATAGCCGTCAATTGTCTGAGCAAGTGCATTTTTAATTTCAAACATTTCAGCATATTTACTGATTCTTGCCTGACGGTCAGACTGGCTGATTCCGAAAATATCGGCAATAAAATTGAGGTACTTAATACCTGTCATAAACTCATACAAATCGGGATTGTCGGGAATGTAAGCAATTTTGCGCTTACATTCGAGAGGTTTTTCTTTTACCGACACACCGTCAACATAGATTTCGCCCTCGTCAAAGTTGAGAATTCCACAGCAGGATTTGATTGTTGTTGTCTTACCTGCACCGTTGTGTCCGATAAAGCCGTAAATCTCGCCTTTTTGAATATGAAGTGACAAATCGTCAACAGCCTTTTTGTCACCGTATTTTTTAGTTAAATGTTCTATTCTGAGCATAAGCGCTCTTCCTATAGCCAAATAAATTACTCAAATTATACTACACAAAATATTCTTGTGTCAATATGTTATAAAAATTCAACAAGTTTGAATTACAAACCAAAGAAAAACCTTTCGTTTTTCTGTAGCCCTAAATTTTATAAAAAGATTTGTTTAGTTTGCGGGAACGCCTACGGAAACCTCTCTTACAGACAAAGCTTCCTTTGGAAGTGTGTACTTCTGCTTGTAAGCCTTGTAATCTGCGTTGTACTGAATATCATCGGAATTTTTGAGTTCGTGAAGATATTCGTGTGCGTCATAGCCGTTGCGATTGATTTCAATAACACCGATTGCAATGTTTGAGCAATGGTCGGAAACTCTCTCAATATTTGTGATAAGGTCAGAGAATACAAAACCGAGTTCGATTGTACAGGTACCGTTAGTAAGACGCTTAACATGGGCGTCTTTAAGCTTGTCACGCAAACGGTCGATAACCTGTTCAAGCGGTTCAACCTTTGAGGCAAGTGCAAGGTCATTGTCAACAAAAGCAACAGTAGCATTGTTGATAATTTCACGAAGTGCGTCAATCATAACGGCAAGACCTGCTTTCGCCTCTTTTGAGAACGAAATGTTCTTTTCGTGAATTTCCTGAGCAACCTTTACAATGCTTACCGCATGATCGCTGATACGCTCAAAATCACCGATTGTGTGAAGAATGAGCTGAATAGTTTTACTGTCGTCAGCCGAAAGCTGTTTGGAACTGAGCTTTACAAGATATGTTGAAATAACATCCTCATAGGAATCAATCATATCTTCGTTTTCATGAATTGTTTCCGCAACCTTTTCGTCATAATGGTCAACAAGTTCAAGTGCGCCGAGGAGCGTACCCTCAGAAAGACGAGCCATTTTTTCAGCAAGTGACTTTGCACGCTCTGTTGCAACAGAGGGAGTGTTGAGAAAACGCTCATCAAGGAACGGAACATCCGAATCCTCTTCCTTGTCCTTGATTGTAAGGCAGGCAAGCTTTTCAAGATACTTGTTGAACGGAAGAAGAATTGCAGTTGCAAGCAAATTGAATGCTGTATGGATAACCGCAATGTTCTCCGGACCTACGATATCATTAAGGAAACCGTAGTTGATAAAGAGGTTAGAACCGTAGAATAATGCACAAATTACGAGTGTGCCGATAATATTGAAGTAAAGATGTACAAATGCGGCACGCTTTGCGTTTTTCTTTGCACCGATACAGGAAATAAGTGCAGTTACGCAAGTGCCTATATTCTGTCCCATAACAATCGGGATTGCCATTGAATAGCTGATTGCGCCTGTTTTGGACAATGCCTGCAAAATACCGACAGAGGCGCTTGAGCTTTGTATAATTGCGGTCAGCAATGCGCCGGCAAGAATACCGAATACAGGGTTGTTAAAGAGTGTGAGGAAGCCTGTGAATGTCGGATCATCCGAAAGCGGTTCAACAGCCGCACTCATCTGATCCATACCAACCATAAGAATACCGAATCCGAGGAAAATTGTGCCGAGATGCTTCTTCTTTTCCGAATTGCAGAACATAAGAAGAATAATTCCTACAAAGGCAAACACGGCAGAGAAAGACGACGGCTTTAAAAGCTGCATAACTAAACTGTCGCCCTCAATACCCGAAAGGCTGAGAATCCAAGAAGTGATTGTTGTGCCGACATTGGCACCCATAATAATACCGATTGCCTGGCGGAGTTTCATAATTCCCGAGTTTACAAAGCCGACAACCATAACGGTTGTTGCCGAAGAGGACTGAATCACCGCAGTAACAGCCGCACCGAGAATGAATCCTTTCATGGTGCTGTTAGTCATTTTTTCCAAAGTTTTTTCAAGCTTACCACCGGAAAGGCTCTCAAGACCGTCGCCCATTGAATTCATACCGAACAAAAAGAGCGCCAGACCGCAGAGCAGTTGTAAAACCATAAACAAATCCATAAATACATACTCTCCTTTATCATCAATAATATTAAACTAAAGTCATAGGATTGTCAATGAATTGTAAAGAATTTGTAAAGTCTGAAAGCTTGGTAATTATCTTTGAAATTTGTCGAAACACGGCATTTTTTATGTAAGATTCGTGAAATTGTATTGTTTGAGCAATAAAAAAGCGGCACTGCACAATATAGTATGCACGCACCGCTTGAAATTTATTTTCTCTGCAAAGGATTGTAAAAATATTCACATCAGAACATTGCGGTAAATGTTGTTCCCTGTTCACTGCTTTCAAGAGAAATCTCTCCGCCGTGTCTTTCGGTAATGTGCTTGACAATTGCAAGTCCAAGACCCGTGCCGCCTGTTTCCTTTGAACGGCTCTTATCAACACGGTAAAAGCGTTCAAACACACGCTTGTGGTGCTTTTCGGGGATACCGATTCCCGTGTCGGCAACTTTAACAAACGGATGTTCATTGTCATCGCCTGTTATGATTTTTACCGAACCGTTTTCACGATTATAACGGATTGCATTGTCACAAAGATTGTAGATAAGTTCGTAAATCTGATTACGGTTTCCGTTTATGACGGCAGTTTTTGTATCAACAGTGATTGTAATTCCGTGCTTTTCGGCATTTGAACGGAGATCCTCGGCAACCTCAGCTGCAACCCCTGCAAGGTCAACAGGGGCAAATTCTTCATCGCTGAATTTTTCGTCAAGCTGTGAAAGCTCCATAATATCGCTTATGAGGGAGAGAAGTCTGCCTGATTCCTTGTGAATTTTATTTGCAAAATTCGGGATATCATCGGGCTTTACAAGACCGCTTGCAATGATTTCTGCATAACCCGAAATTGAAGTCAACGGAGTTTTCAGCTCGTGAGTTACATTTGCCGTGAATTCACGACGCATTTTTTCAGCCTTTTTCTTAGCCGAAACATCAATAATAAGACAGATTGCACCGTTTTTTTCACCGTTTGAATAAACAGGATTGGTGATAATCTGCAATGCTCTTCCTTTTACGGCTGTCTCTTATACACATCTCCGAGCC
>ERZ1027038.689-NODE-689-length-13455-cov-4.262313_pt1 | contig 13455 bp, 14 predicted proteins | sample MGYA00519439_ERZ1027038 | MGnify/ENA primary metagenome ERZ1027038 (study PRJEB26926, sample SAMN06164807) | human gut metagenome | biome: ENVO:00009003; feature: ENVO:2100002; material: ENVO:00002003 | host: Homo sapiens | place: USA | collected 2012 ... | reverse complement strand
GCTTCGGCTGCTGCAATAAGCGGTGCTGCAATCAGTTCCCGCATGGGAAGCCCCTTGAATTTGTCAGTCACGTTTGAATCTGCTTTAAGAACTGGAGAAGTTTCTCTGTTTTGAGTCTCTTCCAATGCAGCGGAGATAATTTCTTTCGCCTGTCCGCTTACATTTTCATTCAAGTTTTCCGCATTTTCTTGTTGCCCTTGGTTTAATATTTCTTCTGCTATAACATTTGAATTTTAAAGTTATTAGATGTTTTTTACAAAATCGTCAATGATTCGGGAAATACTCTCCGGAGTCTCCTGAACTTTAAAATTGACGCAAACCTCCATGACATCATCCGCATCCGGTTTTATGTTGCTCATCTGCATCTGGAGATTGGCTCTGTGCGGACTGGATAACAGCAAGTTGTTTTCCGGGATCTGTGATTCCACGCTTCCGACCTTCGCCTTGAACTTTATCTGCACATTATCCATTGCAAGATAATGATGGGATATCAAGGCTATAAGTGGAATATCAATAGTCTTGTCTCCAACCATGATTTTTTTTCGATTGGAACGTATTTGCGTTATTTGCATTTGTTCCTTCAAAAAGTCTGGTCAGATTTTGTATCTGATGATTCTGCAATGTATCTTGTGCACAGTTTACGGCGTATTGCAAACCATTCATAATATCAGAGAATGAATTGGTTTGAACACTGTCCGGCTCATCGTCATTATTTTTCTTGCCTCTGTGAAAAAGTCCCATGTTTTTTATTTAATTACTTGATTTGTTGTCTTTAATGAGCACCAATCTTGACAATGTCCGGCTTACAGCTTCCATATTTACACTGGAGTCTATATTATTATTGACAATGCCTTGATGTCAAAACCTATATGGTGGATTCTCCGTGTGTTCCATCACGTCCTCCTTTCTTTATTGGGGTTATACTTCGGTTCTTTCCGTTGCGGGCGGAACTTTTTCCGCCCGCAACAGCTTACTGCTTCCTCAAGGTAGGCAATGCTCCTTTAAGTTCGTAACGCCACTCTGAGCCTGCGTTCTGCAAGGCGGTGTTCATGGCATCAACGGCTTTCTGCCAGGTAACGACAGAGCCGTCCACCTTCGTGGCTCCGGTGCTTTCCCTATTGTAGCCGATGCCTTGTTCATGATTGTTCTTCCAATAGCCGGCGGTCACGGTGGTGTAGTTATTTCCCAAAAAGCCGCCGATATGCATATAGCCAGTGCTACTACCCGTACTGGTTACGTTGCCCGTGGCATAGCAGGCAAGGAGGCTGCTTCCTGCGTTCATTCCCACCAGACTGCCGCCAGCGATATTCTTTTTGGGGTCCATTTCTATGATCACGTTGCCTGTGGCATAGCAAGCGGTCATGGAGCCCCATTTTTCTCCTGCCACGCCGCCGACATCGACCGTTCCCTTCACTGTGGCAGAGGAACTGCATCCGGTGATGGAACCGCCTATTTGAACACCCACCACACCGCCGACATACACCGTGCCGCTGACGCTGCCCGACACCGAGCAGTTTTCAATGGTGCCCCAGCCATATCCTACCACGCCGCCAATACTGCCGCCATATATTTGATTGCTTGTTATCTGTACGCCCTCCATCACCACGTTCTTCACCGTACCAGCTCTATTGAGATAGCCGAACAGACCCACAAATTGGTCTTTTGTCGTAATGGTCAGCCCCGTGATGGTATGGCCGCCGCCGTCGAAGGTGCCGGTGTATGAGTTGTCGTAGTCTGTGCCTATCGGCGTCCAGCCTTTGCCTGTGAGGTCAATGTTTTTGTCGAGGGTAATGTTTATGTCGGTCTTACCTCCGTTCACTAATTCGGCTACATTCATCAGACCATCAGCGGAGGTCACGGTGTAGCTGCCGTTGCCCTCTATGGTATATCCTGGGTCTTTTGCCGCAGCGAGGGAGACTGTGTAGGTATATTCACCGCCCGCCTGCCAGTCGGTAGCATTCTTCATCTTATAAACGAAGGTCTTGCCGTTAGTGAAGGTGCAGGTAATGAATGCCGTGCCAGCTGCCACACTTTGCGGGGCTACGATGGCGGTGTAGGTGTTGCTGCCCTTGTCATACGGGGTGATTATATCCGGGTTGTCGCCTTCGGTGGAGAGACCCGTCAGCTGCACGGATGCCAGCCCCTCGGTGTAGTCCGTCAGAACGATGGTCACCCGCGCCGTGCGGTGGGTGAAGCGGAGCGTGGGGTTGCCGTAGCCCACCGTCTGTTCCTCGACCACGATGAGGTCGCTGGTCTCAAAGTCTTTTTGTGTACTTTGGTTGGCTTTTACCTTTACCGCAGGTGGGGTTGTCTCGCCAGCGGTGTAGGGCCACCACGCTGTGACGGTGATGTCTTTGTGGTTGGTCCAGTAGTACGGGTCGGTGGAGGTCAGCGTGGCGTTTGTGTTGTCGGCGGTGGAGGGCGTTACGTCGTATGCCTTCACCGTGCCGTCCATCAGAACTGCCACGCTCTGCACACCCTCCCAATTGCCATCCACAGGGGCACGGGTGCCGGCGATGGCTGTCGCGGCGGGATTCAGCCCCGTGGCGGTGAAGACGATGGGTGTGCCTTCCGCCCCTTCTGGTAGGAAGCCGCTTCGTCCTGTGTGCAGGCGGCAAGGCTGAGCAGCAGGGCGATGGATGCGAATATATGGATGGTTGTTCGTTTCATGATGCGTGTTGTTTAGGGGTTGTTATTGTTTCTTTTGCAGTACGGGCAGGCCGTCGTTGCCGAGTGTCCACTGGTAGCCGCCAGCAGTGAGGGCGGTGTTCATGCCGTCGACGGCTGTCTGCCATTTCACGGTCGCGCCGTCCACCTTCGTGGCAACTACCGTTCCTCCTTCATTACGGAGTACTCCTAGCCCGGCATTGCCTCCCCAATAACAGGAAGTTATATTCTTGTAGTTGAAACGCACTATAGTTCCACAGCCAGCCTCATCTTTCAATGTGCCGTTGAACCAGCAAGCGATGATATCGCCATAATTTGCATTGGCTATACCACCACTATGTACAGTAAGTTTTCCCGTCACAGAGCAGGCAATGATTTGGCCATGATTTCGGTCCACCATTCCAGCAGCTCCTCCACTACTGCCATCCAGATTCACATCTATGAGTTGTAGGTTCTTTATCACTCCACTTTGATTTAAAAAAAGAAAAAGTCCAAACCTCGCTGCTGAAAAGTTTAATCCCGTAATGCTGTGTCCCTGCCCATTAAAGACGCCGGAGTAGCCTGGCCATGTGTCTAAAGTTGTCCATTCCCTACCCGTCAGGTCGATGTCGGCGGTGAGGGTGCAATTTATCGATTCATCTTTTTGTGTGGCTTTGTTCCATGCCAGTAGGCCGTCGGCGTTATAGACCGTGTAGGTATTGGTGTTGCTGTCGTAGATGTAGCCCAAATCCTCGGCTGCGCCGCTCTCGCCGCCGCCGTCAGCCCAGCTGCCGATGGTGCAACCCTCTAACGTCAGGCCGGTGGCGTTCACCTTAACGGTATATTTATAGCGGCTGCCCGCTTCTAATACGACGTTGTTCTGCGGACGGAAGTAGAAGGTGCCGCCGCCGAGTTCCACCTTGACGAACGGCTTGCCTGCCGCAACGGTCTGCGGGGCGGTCAGTGCCTCGTAGGTGTTGCCGCTTGCGTTGTAGGTCTTGATGGCAGTCGGGTTGCCGTTATCGGCGGACAGGCTCACGAGGCTCACCGTGGCACCGGCAACGCTCGTGAATCCCGTGCCGGGCTTCAGTTCGATTGTCACGCGTGCCGTGCGGTGGGTAAATTCAAGAGTCGGGTTGTTAAATTCCACCTTCCGGTTCTCAGCAGAGATGAAGTCGCTGTTCTGGAAGTCAGCCAGTTTGCTTTGGTCTTCTGCCACCTTCACGGCAGGCATCTGTGTGATGTCGGCATTGTTGAAGGGCCACCATGCCGATACGGTAATCGGGTCGCGGCTGGTCCAGTAGTACGGGTCGTTCTCGCGTGAAAGCGTGGCACTCTTGAAATCGGTAGAAGCCGTTACGGTGTATTCCTTTACCGCATCGCCCATCTTGAGTGCCACGGAAGTGACGCCCTGCCAGTCGCCGTCCACAGAGGCACGGGTGGAAGGGGCTGCCAGCGGCGTTGCCTCTACGGACAGTCCGGTGGTACGGATGACTACGGGGTATTTACCTTCGGGCAGACGGTTATCGTCAGCAAGTTCGTCCTGTGTGCAGGCGGTGAGGGCGAACAGCAGCGCGGTGGCTGCGGGGATAAATAATCTATGTCTCATAATTCTTCATTCTAATCGATTAATTATTAACATCTTACATGTCAGCACCCACATCTCCGCCGTCTATATCGTTCCACTTTGCAATGGTGGCTTCGCTGACTTCAAGGACTTTGTTGCGTACCTTGACGGTATAGGTATAGTTGTTGCCCGCCAGCAGTGCGCCATCGGGCATGGTGAGTGTGGCATGATATTCCTGACCTTTGTAATTCACAACCAACGGCAGGGATGCAACTGTCTGCGGGAAGAGGATGATCGATGACGTGAGATTGCCGTCTGCCAAATTCATGGTCAGTTCTCCGGTCTGTGCCTCGTTGTCTGCGGTGGCAATACCGTCGGCCGTGTTGAACGTACCGGTGAGTAACAATCCGTCCAGCGTGTAACGTTCAGGCTTGACCACGCTGAAATTCACGCCGTCGCCCGCCTCGAAGGTAAGGGTTATCTGGCTCATGCGGTGGTGGAAGGAGTTGTCTTCACCGCCTTTGGCGGTTTTGTCGGTGAAGCTTACTACCGGGTTGTTTTTGTCTCCCGTGGCTCCTGAAGCAAAGAGGAAGTCGATGGCAGGCTGGTTCTGCTGCGCCGTGGCATCGGTTGTGGCTGTGAGGATGCCTCCCGCCGCGTTGTACGGATAGTAGGCGCGGAAAGTATGGGTCTTTGTATCTTCGATATAGATAACCTTTCCTTCTGCCTCAAATTTCCCGTTTTTCAGGATGAAAGGCACGTTGCCGTACTGGGAATCGTTGCCGATGTCGGTGATGCCGATACGGTCGCCGGCAGTCCAGGTGGTTCCGCTGGCGCGGGTGGCGGGGGCGATGTCGGCGGTAAACTGGGCGGCCACGGGGTCACCGTTCAGGTTCTCGTTGTCGTTGTTGCAGGCTACCAGTGCGAGGGCGAGCATCGCAAGTGCAAAAAATCTTGTCTTCATTATATTCTGTTATTATATTAGTTAAATTCCATTTCAATAATTGCTGCACCTTAGCAAAATCAAAGCAAGCTTTGCTTCTGCGTTCGGTTTGCTAATTATTTACAAATCGGCATTTACATCATCACCTTTCACTTCTTCCCAGCCGTTGATTTCGGCTCCGTCCACTTCCATGCCTTCGGGAGTCTCAACCAGCGTTCCGCCGAGGGTCAGCGATTCGCCCTTTCCGGTGTTGAACTCCTTGAGGGCTTCCGTGAGGTCGCTTTTCAACGTGGTGGGGCTCGGGTTGCCGTCCGCATAGCGGATTTCACCCGTCAGCAGTTGTTCCGTGCCGGTCACACCCAGCAACCGCACCGTGGCTTTCCACTTGCCGGCATCGTCACCTTCGGTTATCTTGGTGAAGGGCAGCACGACGTTTGAAGCGGCTCCGTAGGTATCGGTAGCGAAATCGAGTGTTCTGGCTGCACCCGTCAGATGGGCAACAATCTCCGTGATGCGTCCGGCGGCATCCCCCGTAGGTTCGACGACAAGCGTCAGTTCGCGTACCTGCTGCTTCATTGCGGCGGTCAGCGGATAGTCCTTGTCTTTCTCGATGCTCACCTGTTTCGTATAGGTGAAGAACCATCCCGGGGCATTGTTCACAAAGGCATCCGTGCCTGCCCGGTTTCCCGTGGCTGCGGCAATGGTGGCGGTGGTACCATTTACCATGATTCCTTCAGCAGGGTTCCACACCGCAAGGGTGTAGCTGCCCGGAGCAAACAGATGGTTGGGGGCATGGGTGGCGGAAGTCTCCGTACCCGTATAGTCTCCCATGGTGACCGTCCATGTGGCAGGTATGTCGATACCCTCACCGCGGGCCGACCAGTCGGCTGTTACCGCAATCTTCCCGTAGTCGGGGTGCGGCGTGTCATAAAGCGTGTCCTTCACGCAGGAAGAGAGCAGCACGGCGGCTGCCATTCCCATCATATTTATATATTGTTTTGCTTTCATATTCTATTCCTCCGTGTTAGAATAACTTCCATACCAATGTCACACCGGCATTGATGGGGCCCCACCAATCTTTTGTCTCGTTGCCGTGGCGTACACGCACGCCGTCGATGACCTCATATTTCTCATAGTCGGCATTCAGGTAGCCCAGACCGAGGTTGAAATCAAGAGCCAGTGCCTTGTTCAGCCGCAGCTGATAGCCGGCGGTGATGCCGCCACCCATCAGGTCGCCCTGCTTGCCTGTTTCGGAAAGCTTGTCGTTGAACTGTCCAGCCTTGAACATCGCGCCCAGATGCCAGGCTTTCTTCTCACCCATATAGTAACGTACTTCCGGAGCCACTTCCCAGAGTGCATAGCGGCGGTCTTTGTCACTCCAGCTCCAAGAAGTCCACGAGCCGTTTACGGCAATGCCCCACGATGGACAGATGCGCCATTCAAGTCCTAAATCTGGTGTCAAGGTAGCCCAGCGCAGCAGGTTGGCACGCAGGGAGAGATGATAATCAGTTGTGATTTTGGTTTCCGACGGCGTGTCGGCAAGTGTATTTTGTTGAGCGGCTTTCTCGGCTTCTGCCTTTTCAGCGGCAAGTCGGGCTTCTTCCGCCTTGCGCTGCTCTTCGGCAAGCCGTTCCTGCTCGGCACGCTTCTCGGTTTCTAAGCGTTCGGCTTCCGCCTTGCGTCGTGCTTCTGCTTCCGCATCCGTCACGGCTGTTTCCTTTACCGGTACCGTCAGGCGCACGGTGACAAAATCACCCTCTGTCACATGATTGCGGGTAATGAAGTTTTCTTCCTTGATTTTCGCTCGTATAATCAGTTCTGATTTCACACGATTGGCACGAATCTTCGCTGTTGCAAGGTTCTCGGCTTCACCGCCCAGCGAATTGCAGTAGCCGTCAACCAATAGCGGCAGTTTGCCGTCAAGAATTGTTGCTTTGTTGTTTTCGATACATTCCAACAGGCGGGCAAGTTCCGTGTCATTGCCATTCCAAGGCACGTAGAACATGTCCTTCTGCGGAACGAACCGGAAGGTGTAGGTCGTGTCTGCTTTCTGCTGCGCAATGACAGGAAAAGTTACCGTCATCAGCCACAGAAACAGGGTGAGAAAAGTGATTTTTCTGCTCATATAAACTTGAATTTATTATCTTTGTCTTCTCCAAAGGTAATAAATGCCATTCAGCGCCCAAAATATTACAAAAACTTTTTTTGCTAAAACACAGCGTTTTATAAAAATTGTCGTTTGAGCACTTTTCAAATTGTCGTTTGAGCACTTTTTTTTGTCGAATTAGCACTTTTTTGTCGCTTGAGCACTTTTTGAAAATGGGCTTCTGAGACCTTTTTCATCGGCTTTTTACCACACAAATTATTCCAGATTTGCTTTTTTCCACTTGCCAGGCGTACATCCTTCCTTCTCTGTAAATGATTTGATAAAGTTACTGCGGGAAAGAAAACCGGAAGACTCAGCCAGCTTCTGTATATTGATTTCCGGATGCTCCTTCAGTATGTTTTTCGCATACTCCAACCGGAGACCGGTTATCCATTCGCGGAATGTCATTTTATACGTAGTCTTGATATAAGCGGAAAGATAGGTACGGTTCGTATGAAGTATTTCGGACAGTTCTTTTATGGTAAGTCCCTGCTGGACATAGCCGTCTGTCTTTATCCAGTTGGCCACTTTCTCTATAATTTCTGTATAGGACACTGGAACTTCTTTCTCAGAAACTATTTTAGGTTCTGTTTCTGTATCTGTCAGAAGTTCTTCTTCAGACTGTATATCTTGCTCAAAAGCATTTTCCACCTGTTCATAGAACAGCAGGTAGTTCTGATAGCTGTAGAAAAGATAGCTGTAGAACGGTATTGACGACAAAATCCAGATAAAAACATATTTGTCTGGCAGAAATGTCAGCAATCCGCATCCGACACCGAAGATAAGTGCCCAATAAGTGAATATGGAAAGCCATTCGATATATGTACCTATATCATCCGCCTGAGTTTCATTGAAAATCCGAATGGCTCTACGGTATGCAATTATGACTCTGCGAGCTAAAACGACTCCAAAAACGACTAACCATACAGCTAAAGCAAATAAAGAGAATTTTTGCATGATTCCGCTTGGCAACAGGAACAACACAACTCCGGAAAGAGTTGAAAATATAATCCATAAAATGATATGTGTCCACACACGCCGTTTGGTAATGTAAAAACGATCAAGCAACATTATCAATGCCGAACTGAACAGAGAATAGCACAGGAAGTATGTGGACATGTTCATCAATATGGCAGAATCCGCATTTTTGAATCGGATACCAAAGAAGAAATGTACCGAATAATTTGCCGAAAGCAGCAGCATAGCTATACCCATAATCTGTCGGGAGCGGAGATAATTCTTGAAAATTTTCTTTTCAGGAGTCTTTGCAAACAAAAAATAAAAGCCGAAGAATAACATCAACGGCAGTGCGGTATAAAGTGAAAAACTGTATATAGATGGCTCCATTGTTATGCTTATTTGATTTTGATACAAAGTTACGAAAAATATTGGTTTTCAGGATTATTTTCCTGAGTTCTTTTTTATATTTTAATCATACGGAAACGCTTTGATATTATACAGTTATCGGATTCACTTTCATGGTGGAGAGATTCAGGTACAGCCCGTGATGCTCGATCATACCGTTGCGGAACATTTTCCACAGGATGTTGCAGCCGAGCTGTGCCAGTGTGGAGTTGATGAACAGGTCCTGTTTCTCCAGAGCCTCCGCCAGCGAACAGCTCGGTCCGGAATCCTTTTCCTTCACTCTTGCGTATTTGACATATCGTGTGATCACCTTCAGCGATTCCACCGTTTCGTACAGCTTGGATGCCGGCTGTCTGATTTTCTTAGGTACGGTTCCGAGGATGACCTGTCCCGTATTCTGCATGTTGCCGAAGTCCATCCAGTACAGTGGTGTTTCGTGGCTTCTGTATTCCGAAACCGGCACGGCTTTCAGTATGTTCCAGAGGTCGAGACGGGACTTTATGTTGTCCGTGCAGGTAATCATTATGTTGGCCAGATTATCCCGTCTGGCGTCCTTCAGGGCTGCCGGATAGATGTCCGGTACCGCCTTCCAGTCGTTGCCGAAGAAGTTGTTCATGCGTGTGACGAGGCACTGCGCCTTGTTCAGTCCGATGTCCGAAGGGCTGAAGAGCTGCCGCCCGATGTTGGCTTCCGTCACGATGTCGGAATCATACAGTGTCACGAACAGTCCGGGATGTCCGAGTCCCCTCAGTGCCGTGTCAAGCCTGGCCAGGCAGGTAAGCACCTGTGAGCCTGTTCCTCCCGCTCCGATAAGGTTTACCGTTACCGGATGCTGCGGGTTTATGAGATAGTTGTCGATGTAGTGTACTCTTTTCATTTCAGTATGTCTTTAAGTTTCATGTTGTTCAGTTGTTTCAGTTCGTCGAGGTTGAAGTCCCTGTCCCGTGCCGCCTTTACCACCAGCACGAGGTTTGACCTTGTCGGGTTCCCGTTCCCTCCCAGGTGGGTGAATTCCGTCAGCCAGAATTTCCGTTCCCAGTACTGCAGCAGCTTTTCATAGGTCAGGTCCTTCGGCAGCTCTATCCTGGCGTTTCCCAGACATACGCTGGAACCTGTCACGTTGAAGAACGGTGCGGCATACAGTACGGTATCCGGTCTGGGAACGTTCCCCTTGTAGGCATAGATTCTCATTCCGTGCTCTCCGGCCTCGTAGATTACTCCCGGCAGGTAATATTCCGCGTTTTCTATTTTGAGTGCGGTGCTGAAGAACATCATCCGCTTGTGCGGTGGATTGTACCACACGTATCTTTCGCTGCCCTTGCGCGAGTCGCAATACAGCAGGTTGTCGGGTATCTTCCCGTATGGAGTGGTACCGTGTCTTTCCGAGTATTCCTTCACGAGGGTGTTCATGAATTCCAGTGTCACCGGTCTTCCTTCCGTCATGTTTCCCCGGTCGTCAATACCCCGGATTTCAAGGAAGAAGTTCTTGTCCCCTTCCGAGGCATAGGCTATCAGTGCCGCCCTGGGGTTGAGCGGTGTCTTGATCTTTCTGGTCAGTTCGTTGCTGTCTATCATATGCTTTCAGATTGGTTTATATTGTGATGTTGATAAATTTTTCCGCCCATTTGAAGAAGCGTTCCGGGTAGTCGTCCATGCGGAACAGTTCCTCCGTTTCCGGAGACAGGTCACAGGTGGTGACCGGAATGATGTCGTATGTCTCCCGGCTGTAGGAGTTGTAGTAGTCCACGAGGTTGTCCGTCACGGGATCATTGCAGTCATAGATGACCCTTATCTGCCTGTTGAGATACATGGGCAGGTAGTCCGGTTCCTCTTCATAAAACGGGTCGTAGCCGTATTCCATGATGCCGCGTTCAGGCGAGAGGAATTCCAGACCTTCCTTCATGGCGGAGAGCAGGGACTGTTCGTATCCGTTCGCCGGCTTATACCGTCCGATTGCCTTCGGCAGGTCCTTGTAGTAGGATTTCCGTTCCACTCTCCTGAGCAGACTGTGTATCCTGCCTTTCTCGTATGAATGCAGCAGTTTCAGCCGTTTTTTCCTGTCGTCCTGTTCGTCGTCATTCTCTTCAGCCAGCCAGGTAAGCGCATATTCCGTGTCATCCTCGTCCAGTATGGTGTCAATTCCGTTTGCCTGCATCAGGTTGTGGATGAAGGTGACAGATATGCGTCTCAGTTCCGGCCCGAGATTTTCCACAAATTTCACAGGGAAGTAATACAGCGTAAGTTCTCCCCATCTGTGGCATTTCCAGAGACGGAAAATGAGTCTTTCCCCATCCTGCTCGATGTTTACATTCATGTCATTGCCGACAAGGTCGCTCATTTCATCATGCAGTCTCGTTATTCCTTCCGCCATTGTGAGTCCCGGTGCATGTACCGCTTCCTTTTTCATAAGACTCGCATATCTGAAAAAGGAATCACGCAGGTACTCGTAGTTTTCCCGCGTGATCAGGTTGCACGGCTTTCCGTCAGGACTTTCCGAGAACAGTTCCGGCGGAGGCATCGGCGTGAATGTGGTGTTCAGAAAAGAATTACGGCACCGCTGGGTGCCGCAATCCGTTTCTTCCTTTCCGTGCCGTAATGCACCTTCCTTTCGGTTTCCGCAATGATAAGTCTCGCGAGCTGTTCCGCCTGATATCCGTCCAATGGTACACATGATTTCTTCTTTTTTCTGTAGTCCTTTGCCATATCCTTTATCCTTTTGTTCCGATAGTTGTCTTGAACTCATATTCTGTCATGTCCTCCCTGATGACCGGTCCGTGAACGGTAGCCGTCGTCAGTTCCGGGTACATGTTCGAATAGTAGTTCATGACCATGTCCGGCGAGATGTTCGGATCCGGGTCCTGAAGAGTAATATACTCTGTTCCTTTCTTGAATCTGAATGAGCGTGTCATTCCTTTAATTTCGAGTGCCATGTCTTAAACTGTCTGATAAGGTGAATACTTGGGTTCCAGCATGGACTGCGGGAAATCGATGTATTCCTCGTAGTCCTTCTCACTGTATGCGGGGTGTTCCTGATCGGAGAGGTACGGTTGCTGTTCGTCCTCCTGCATGAACCGTTCTTCCTGCCAGTCCTGAATTTCAGGCTGCGGCGGATATTGAGGTTGGGAAGGCTGCTGTCCGCCTGTCAGCTGTACGTATTGCGCGTGCGGCTGTATCTGCGGTCTTGCTTGCGGCTGTGGCGGCTGTTGTTGCGGTGGCCATATTCCTGGCTGTTGCGGATGCTGCGTGTATGCCTGTTGTGGTCTCTGCGGTACCGGCTGTTGCGGACGTTGCGGTTGCGGATTTCTCTGTACCGGTGTCTGTGTGTATACCGGCTGTTGGGAGTGTGGCTGTTGCTGCTGTACCGAAGGTTCCGGCTGTGCCTCCTGTTCCATCAGGTCGAAGAGGCTTCCCCGGTTCATTTCCGTGTCGGCTGCCTTTATCTTCTCCTCGATTTCCTTCAACTGGGCGGCATTCGCGTGTGCTTTCGCCTGTGTAAGCACGCTGACGGCTTCCCGATGGTTCCTGGCGGCTGTCAGTTCTTCCGCCTTCTTCATCAGTTTCTCGTACTTCTCCCGTTTCTCGCGTTCTTCCTTCGTCTCCTTGGATTTCGCTTCCTTGGCGGCCTTGCTGCTGGCGGCGGCCTTGTCCGCCTGTGCCTCAAACTGTGCCATGTTGGAGATCAGCCCGCACGCTTTCTGTATCGGTCTTGTGACTGCCTGCAGGAATCCTGTGTCAAGTTCCTGCGGTGTGCCCGTGACAGTCAGCGGCACGATGTGGTTCTGGGCCTCGTCCTTGAGTCCGTTCGATTTGGGCAATGTGGAAACGGTCAGTTGTCCGTTTGTCTTGCGGATGACGATCGTGAGGTCCACGCTTTCCGTCATCATCTGGTGGATTGCTGTAAAAAACATAATTTCAGATATTAAATGATTAGACGATGTGTTTCAATATTCGCTGAATAATTCAGCCAGCAGCCTGTTCCTATCCGGATGTCTGCATATTTCCAGAACGGGGTTCAGCAGCTTTGAGATGTGAACGGGACCTGTGGTTCCCCTTGGCGGCAGCTTGATTGCCGGTTGCGGGACGTGTACTTTCGGTCTTCTTGTCACGGGCATCCCTATCGGAGCTGGTGACTGTCTTGTGATGATCGCTTGTTGCATATTCTTTAATTTTTAACTGTGAATACCCGGGCTTTGGCAGCCCGTTGAACTACAAGGGCCCAACGGCAAATGCTTCCGGAAAGGCAGGGTTTTCGGGAAAAATACCGGAGCGCAGCGAGGATGATTTTTTCCGAAACCGCTTGCGGCCTGACCTTGCCGTCCGACAAGAAGCGTTTGCCAACTTTGCCCTGTAGTTCTCGGTTTGCCAATGTCTGTGTTTTCCGTCCATTCCCTTTTCTTTCCGTGTCATTTCCGGCTGTGACGGATACAAAAAGAGCCGCCCGCTCCCGGACAGCTCCCTTATGCTGCAATGATAAATTCCGTGCATGTTCCATATCGTCAGATTTCAGAAGACCAGAAAACTCAGTATGCACAGAATGATTGCCAATGCCACGAGAAAACAGGCTATACGGTAGAGGAACCTGAAGAGTCCCCTGAAACAGATGATGGCCACGGCAGTCCATACAGGCGATATACCGTGGGAATAGAGCCAGCTGAATATGATGGCTGCTGTTACGGCCAGCGCGAGTGTCCTTGCCCATCTGCTGTCCGCTATCTTTCTGATACGTTCTTTTGCTTTCATAATCTTCATTTGTTTGGCGGGAATGCCATTCCCGGTTTCAGGGGCTTT